>Ga0209536_100016582_pt1 | contig 10470 bp, 8 predicted proteins | sample DeeMarSeWOR28_12_FD_187461 | JGI IMG/M metagenome (GOLD analysis project Ga0209536, IMG submission 187461) | Marine sediment microbial communities from White Oak River estuary, North Carolina - WOR-2-8_12 (SPAdes) (version 2) | ecosystem: Environmental > Aquatic > Marine > Intertidal zone >...
ATTATGCTAATGGATTCATTTGTTATGAAAGGTAAGCAAAAGTGATTCAAAGGTAGGAAACCAGGAGTAACCAATAATTCATAGGTGTATTTTATGTCTGAAGCATTGAGGACATGACCATCAGCCCAAACAGCATTAGGATTAAGCTGAATGTTATAGAATTGACCATCAACTGAACTATAAGAGGTTGCTATATGAGGAGCGTAATTTCGACTAAAAGCTGTAGAGGAACTACGCTCAAGTAAACCATCATAAATTTGGGAAAGCCAATAACCATCATAAACAGATTCAAAAAGCAATGGATGACAATCCACAAAAACTGCTGGAGAAGCATATTGGAAAGCAGTTTGCCCAGGAATAGTCCAATTTTCCATTGATTGATAAACAGTATCCCACAAAACACAGTCCCAACCAGAGAAATTGGGATCATGAGCGTAAAGACCAACGGGATATTTGATAGTGCAAGTTGGTTGATCACGATAAAGGATTTGTTGCATTTTACCACCCCAGAACAAACGATCCGCAACAGTTAAAGATGACAGGTAATTGTTATAAGCGAAATCGTATTCCCAGGATTCATATTGATAGAAATTATCTCCCATCGGAGTAATATAATCAGAGTGAAGAATATTAGCAAAAGACCAATCAATATCCCCACCCCACCCAATGAAAAGTATGTCAAACCCACCCTCTGCATAAGTAGGGATAGGGTATGGACCTGGGTACGCCCATGTTCTCGGACTTATTTGAGCATAACCAGTATGATCAAAAACTTCGATGCCAATTCCAATTTTTGGTAATTGTTCCACCATAAGAGTTGCCCATTGCTCTCTAGCTGGACAAGTAGCTGGTGCAAGAATACTTAGATAAAATACTGGATCAATTACATCTTCCCCAGTAATACCATCCGAGTAAAAAATCGGCATTATTCCCAAACATAAACTGATTACTATTAAACTCTTGATTTCCTTTCTTAACTTCATATCTTTTTCTCCATATTTTTTCTAATTATAATTAAACATCCTCCAAACAATGACATAATGCTTAGAATAGCACCAAATCCAAAACCAAGTTGTACAGATGGAGAAAAGAATTCATCCGGTACATCATAGCCTGCTAATTTCATATGTGTTAATGCAAGGTTCAAGTCATATTCCAAAGGTTCCAATGTGTCATCAGCACCAACTGTGCATGTTGGCCATGGTGTGACACCAGGTGAAGCTTTACTATAAACGAGTTCATCGATTATTTTTTGTCTAGGGATAATGTGACTCATTGCTTTTCTGATGTGCTTAGCTGATTCGGGACCAGGAATTGGACATAATTCACCAGTGCCAATAATTGGATGCATTGTATTGAAAGCCATTTCTTGTGATCCAGGAGTAGTTACTATTTCATACTTTACACTAGCTGGAACTTCTTCAATTAGAATACTGAACTGAGTGTCAACCATATCAACTGTACCAGTAGCTAAAGCCGCTAAAGCACCTTCTTTATTTGAATAGAAATCAAAGTAGATATCTTCGAAATTAGGAAGCACTCCAGACCAATCATCATAATATTCATTTCTTTTTAGATGAATAATTCCATTAATTCCATCATAGTCCTCTAGATAATAAGGTCCTGCTCCAATGATTTTTTGTGAATCAGCGATATCATCTGCTGCCCAGCTGACTGCTTGTGAAGAATGATTTTCGAGTTCAATTGATTCCCAAATGTGCTTAGGTATTAAGGGTACACCCAAATTACTATCCTGAAAAACATAAGAGTCATTGAATGTTATTGATAAATCGAATTCTGAGTTTATGACTACTGATTGATTTGTTATATAATTTGAAAAGAAACCATAATCTGGTTGTCCTAAGTTAGGATCAATCAATGAATGATAACTATACTCAACATCAGAAGCATTGAGAACATGTCCATCTGCCCATTTTGCTGCAGAATTTAATTGGATGTTATAGGTTAAACCATCTGTACTATAGATATTTGTTACTAATTTAGGAGCATAGGCTCTTTCAGGCAAAGCTCGTTCTAATAAACCAATGTAAATCTGTTTTAACCATTGAGCATCATAAATACTTTCATAAAAATATGGATGGAAATCCTCAAAATCAGCAGGAGTGGCGTAATAGAATTCAGTTTGTCCGGGAATAGACCAATTCTCCATTGATTGATAACTAGTTGCCCAGAGAAGTGCATCCCAAGTACTCTGATTGAAGTTTGGATCCATAGGATACAAATCAACTGGATATAAAATGGTAGCTGAAGGGATATCTTCATAGAGATATTCTTGGATTTTGTGAGCCCAATAGATTCTTTCCTCTACTTGATATGAGTTAGAGTAATTATAAATCGCCCAATCCATTTCTGGTCTACTGTACTGATAGAAGTTATCTCCGTTTGGTGGCATGGACGGCGTATCAAACAAACCCTCCATGTTAATGTCCAAACCCCAACCCCAACCAACAAACAAGATATCGAATCCTCCATCAGAATACGAAGGTATTGGATATGGTCCCGGGTGACCCCAGGTTCTCGGGGAAATTTGTGCCCACCCTGTTTGTTCAAAGACATCTATTCCAATTCCTATTGTAGGTAGTTCTTCCACAATTACTGTTGCCCAACGATATCCAGGACCTCCACAGGTACTTGGTGCAAGCATACTGACTGTGAAGAATGGTCCAGGATTTTCAGCATCTAATATTCTCAATTCAGTAAAAACTGATAATACAAAAATTATCATTACAGTAGATAACAAAATTCTTTTTCTATTATTCTTACTCAATTCCAAACCTCTTTTTTCTTTTGCAAACTGTAATTATAACTCCTCCGCTTATTAGGGGAAGAATAATTACTGATTTGTTTAAACTAAATTGATGTGTTGTTCCTTCCTGCAACTCACATATGAATCCTGCTTCTACCATGTGTTCCCAAGCTTTTGCTAAATTATATTCTATCGGCAGTAAACTATCATTGAATCCCAAACTGCCTCTTGGCCATGTTGTCGCTGCAGGAACACTCACATTATCTGTTATGTATTGAGTGATATTTCTTCTAGGGATGATATAATTAATCGCTTTTCGAATGTGTTTGGCAGATTCATCAGAAGCTATTGGACATAATTGACCAGTTCCAAAATATGGATGCAGCATGTTTAATGCTAATTCTTGTGTTTGAAGTGATTCAACATGCGTTGTTGTTACTGTTGAGAGATTTGCTAAATCATCATATGTAATTTCAAAACGAGGATGTATGAGATCGATTAATTCTGATTCGTATGCAGTAATAGCGCTTTCCTTGTCTGGATAGTACTCAAAGTAAAGATATTCAAAATTGGGATCAATACCGGTCCAGTTCTTGAAATATTCATTTCGCTTTAATCTAATTACTTTGGTTGAGTTGTCAAAATCATCAAGGTAATATGGTCCAGCACCAAATATATTTGAATCCAGTGTGTCATTTAATGCCCAATTTATACTTTGATTTATTTGATCTACTGGATCAATTATTCCCCAGAGGTGTTTTGGCATGATACCATAATTGAAGTTGTTTTCTTGGAAAACATATGGTTGTAGAAAATCAAATTGTAACTCAAACTCACTTATTATTTTAATTGTGTCTTCATCGATGTATGGTGGTATCCACCATTGATACCAATTACAAAAAGCTGGATCATTGAGAAGATGATAAGTATAATTTACATCTGTAGCATTAAGAACATGACCATCTGCAAAAACAGCATTTGGATTCATTTTTATTGTGTAATTAATTCCATTATTACTACTCCAACTGGTAGCTAATCTATCAATCCAAACTTTTGTTTCTGGATCTCGCATAACTAGACCTGGATAAATCTGGCTTAACCATAATGAATCAGTTATTGATTTTCGGTAGATACAATTATGGAAATCTTCAAACAAGTTGGGTACAGCGAAATGTAATTCAGTTTCTCCAGGTATTTCCCAATTTTCTATAGTTTCGAAATCTTCACTATATAGTAATTCGAAAGAACCTGTTAATTCCTCATCTAGAACAAGAAGTTTCTGAGAATGATGTAGTGGTATTGTTGGTAAATCATCATAAAGTAGTTGTTGGATTTCATTAGCAAAAACTATTCTATCTGTGTAATTGAATGATTGTGAATAGTTACTAATAGCCCAATCCATTTCAGAATTAAAATACTGATAGAAGTTGTCACCGTTAGGTGGCATTGAAGGAGTATCAAATAATCCGGTCATATCCACATCAAGGTCCCAGCTAAAGTGCATAAAAAGGGCATCAAATCCACCCTCATCGAAAGTTGGAACTGGATAAGGTCCTGGATATCCCCATGTTCTTGACGATATTATTGACCAATTTGCTACTTCTAAATCAGCTACTATTCCTATGTATGCAAGTCTTTCAGTTATGAGTTCTGCCCATTCAATTCTTTCGGGTATTGAGTCAGGACATAGGATTGTTATACCAAAAAGTGGTATTATTAGTGTTCCTTCTCCCTCAGAAAAATCGTTATTGTATATTGATATTAACATGAATATCATAACTACTACTACTATTTTTCGCCATCCATTATAAGTCATAAAAATTTTGTCCCCCTTTTTACATGTAACCTCCTAAGAATAATGAATAATTGACTATCCCACATTCCTCCGAATCTCTGCTTTGGTTATATCCCAGTAAATCCCTCTTGATATGGAGAATCCCTTGTCGGCTACGAGATGTAGTTGTGAATTTCTTCTCTTTTGCCATTACCTTCCCCGTGGACGGAACTTCTTGTCCGTTCAGGTGTATAAACTGATCATTCTTTAGTTTGTGAGTTGGCAATTCCTCTAGAAAATTAGCGTATAGGTTAGCCATTATCCTCGTTACAACTAACTTCCTTTCCAAGGTAAATACCTTCTTACTCTAGGATTCGTTACACGATTCCTGAACAGTGATCACAGTAACTGTTGGATTATGTAAATAAAAAATTTTTGAGGATATGGAAAATGTTTTTGTCGTTAATTTTTCAATGTTCATGGGATTTCTTGTTGATTATCTTAAGGAAAAATCCTTCTCTTGATATCTAAAGTAGTATTTAGAGTTCATCTAAGAACATACCACTTTCAATAATCTCAATTAACCTAGCAACGAATCGAACAGCTGGTGCACCATCTATTACTGAATGGTCTATCATACAAGACAAGTAGAGAAATTCTCTTATCTCAATTTTTTTATTTACAACACAAGGTTTCTCTTTAATTGCCCCAATTGTAAAAACAGGTGAATGTGATGTTGGATGCATAGCCCAGCCAGTGATCTTTTTACCAGCCATCCCAATTGAAGTAACTAATATAGTTCCAGCATATTTCTTTCTGAAAAAAGGATTTCTCTCAAGTGGTCTCCAGAAGAATATTCTTCTTAAAAATTTAGGCAATTGATTTAGAAAAATAGCTTGTTTATTACTACCAATGTTCTCATATTCTTCTTCACTCATGGTTTGAGCTTTTCGAATTTCATCATTGATTTCTTTGACACTTTTCTCATTCGTTTTTCGAATAATAAAGATCAAAGGCATAATTTTATCGCCTTCAACAACTTTTTCTGCCATGAAAGAAATATCGATATCATCGAAAATAATCAATTTATTTCCTTTCTTCTTTGCATGAGCTCTTTTATTTTCATTAATTGCTTGCGAAATACATTTAACAATCCAACCAGTGAATGATAATCTCTCACCGGTTTTCTTCTCATATTTTTTAAGCAGTTCTAGTGGTTTAGTCACATCGATTTCAACTAGTCCATCCATTTGAGTATAATGCAATCCTCGTTCGACATTCTCAATCAGAATTTTTCTTAATTTTGGGATATTTTCAACAGTATATGTGCCTGATTTCTTCTCCATTTAATTATCTCCTGAAATCATTTATTTTGAAATAGTAAGCAATAGCTGTGATCATACCCATAACCGAAAGTGCCTTCAACTCTCCAAGGTTCTGACCGACCATCTACAGTATTACTCTCTCGTGACTCCCATATAATAACAATTTCCTTGACAAAGTACAACACATTAGAAATGGATTTTGCCACATCAAAAGCAAGTGTGGTCACTACAGCATTTTCATTTTGCAAATTAGCAACATCAACAGCAATAAAGGCATTTGGTTTCATAACTTCTTTTAGTTGAGAATAGATTTTCTGAAAATCTTGTATATATTGTTCATAACTGCCTTTTTCTGTATAAGCTGTAAAAGGGTTTACTGAACTATTTTTGTACGAGAATGGTGGAGATCCTAAACAAAAATCACATTTTGGGATATCATACTCAAGAAGTTTTAATGCATCTCCATGGATTATATTGTTTTTATTTTCTAGATTCTCCTTTATGTATTCGTAACGTTCTTTTACAAATTCAATCCCAAAAGGAACCCGATCCATTTCTTCAGCTACGAAAAGTGTTGTTCCTAATCCCGCAAAGATATCGAGAACTATATCTCCTTTCATTGTAAAATTCTTGAGGATATATTCAACATAATTTTCTGAGTAACGATTATCATCCTTCTGAAATTTCGCAGGTAATTCCCTTGATTTCTTATTAGGTAAAACAACATAAGTTTTCATGTCGAGTAATAGGATAGCTTATTCAGTTAAAATAATTCTGTAAAATTGAAGGTTAGAATTCTGAAATTATTCCAGCTATAAGCAAGATAGAGATTACTAAACTAATCTTAACCTTGGCTGCCTATTGAAGAGATATTTCAAACATTGAAATAAAAAAAAGAAGAAATGATTATATCACTTCTTTTTACGACGTATAATCAAATATATTGAAACTATGCCTAAAGCTGCAATTGGAATAACAGTTGAATATAGTAATACTCTACCCTTTAAGAAGACAGGAAGAGTTGCAGTTACTTCATGTACTGGTGCTGATAATGGATACTTGTCCTTACTACCAGCATTACCAGCTATTTTGTAATCTCCTACACCCCACCAATCATACCAAAAATTACCTTGTCTTGTATCTTCATCATACCAGATATTATCTGTTCCATGATCTAAAGCTTGGCTTGTACCAGTAGGATTATTATTTATCAAAGTATTATGATGAATTACATTATATTTTGTAAAACTTTGCTCGAAAAATGCGGTTATTATTATTCCATAAGATTCTGAATCTTCTATCAAATTATTACTTATAGTGCAATAATTTGATGCTTGTTCAGTATTAGTGCTAGATAGAACAATTCCAACAAAATTATGTCTAAAAACATTATTCGTAATTTGCGAAAGAGGGGCATTATCAAGATTGACCCCAATACTATTGTTGTAAAACTCATTATCACTGATTATTCCTCCTGTGGAATTGTTTTCTACACGAACACCATTGTGGTTTTCATAAAAAGTATTATTTGTTATTTGCACATCTGGCGAAGACAGGTAATGTATCCCAAGATAATTGCTGTAAAAGTAATTATCATTGATAAAAACTTCTGGTGCATAGGCAGTGAAGATCCCCATTCTATTATTACTGACAAATGAGTTGTTATAAACTCTAATTGTTCCTGCAGCAACTCTAGTAATAGACATACCATCCCAATAGGCATCGATTGTACAATTCTGAATAAGTATATACTTAGTAGTGTTTGATATACTAAGTCCAGTTTGATAAACTGATATAATGGTATAATTTTCAATTCGATATGGATCTAAAGCAGTACCATTTCCTGGAAAACCAAGGTCAATTAAGTCTTGATCATTTTGAATAGACATGTTGGATCCTGATAGTTCAGGTGTGTAAAATTTCTTCTCAAAACTTACTTCATACTGAATAGAATTCTCCTTATATTCACTCGCTTGAATATAATTAGATCCTATTCCAATTTCAGCAAAACCAATTAACAACAAACACAAAACTAGTGTCTTTTTCATTTAGAGTGCCTCTTTCCTCATTTAGCAATTTGTTTTTTTTGCTTTTAAACATATGTAAAACAAATATCACCGATACAACTTAGTTATCTTTTCAATTTTATTTTTTTTTCTTTAAGAAAAAGGAGATAGGAAAGAACTAAGTTCTTTTCCATCTTTCTATATTATTTCTTCTTACCAAGATTTTTGGTAAATTCTAAGGGAGGTTGCTCTGCATTTGGGTGTTCATCTTCGTACCAATACATTTCATCGCAGAATGGTGCATGATGTAAGGTTTGTGTTCTTCTCATCCTAAAGAACTTCCCAGGATGAGCTCCGTGAACATCACCTCTATAGCAAGAAGCAATATAGGCATGATCCGGATCATTGTAGTCTTTTAGTGCTTCATGGATTACGCATTTGTCAAATCTGAAGAGCACCTTGTAATCATCAAAAAAGCAAGATGTATAATTTCCCAACCCTGTTTCTTTCCATCGTTCGATGGCTTTTTCACCTGATTCTCTTTGTGTTTTTCTTTTGTAGTCTGCATTCTTCACTTCTTCATCTACGATTTTATACAAGACTTCTTTGTATAATTCAATGCCTTTCTCATCACCCAATATATCAACAAATGATTTGACACGATTGTAAGACAATCGAATATAGGATTTTGTGTAATTTAGATTGTAAATGTCAACTTTGCCTTCTTTAACAGGAGTATTCTCCGGTAAATTCCAATACTTGGTCACGAAAAGAGTTATCAGCTTCTTTAGTTCCCGATGATCATTCAGAACAGTTAGATCTTTACTTGCTTCTTCTACATTAAGAAAAGGTAAATTAATCTCAATATCTCCCACATCATCGGCCAATCGTTTCATTAATGCTTGAATATACTTGGATTCAATTTCTGGCTGTAGTTCAATTGCGTATTTGATGTAATCTTCTGTTATTTTGTAAATTCGTCCAATCATTTCAGTAGGATTAGTGTTTATCTTTGCTTTTGCATTGTAATGCTTATGGTTCTTTACTTGCATAGAAAATTACTAACGCTTGTTCCTAAAAAGGATAAGTAAAAGTCTTGGAAAAGAGAATTCTATTCTTTGTAGATTTTTTGAATTTTCTTGATAAGCTCAGGTTTCTTGATAATAACCAGTAATAAGGAAATTAAATCATTGATATAATTGACTTCATCAATATCCATTTCACTATATAATTCAGCCAATTTCTTATTCTCAGAGATAACCTCTACAACAGATTTATTGAATGCTTGTTCAAAATCAGATTTTTGAGTAAGAAGATCATCGAAGTCTTCGAACTTAATTACTGGGGAATCACTGATTTCTTGGAGAACAGTATAAAGCTTTTTGTGGAAAGTTTTCCTCTTCTCTTTTACTTCAGGATAAACGTCTTCTTTTTTCGCTTTAAAGAAAATGTTTCCGGTTCTCGTATAAAGCTGTTCAGTTAATCTTTTCCCCTCAGTTACTCTATGACCAGATATTTTAACTAAGTCAGCTTCTTCTAGCTTCTCGAGATAACGATAAATAGTCTTTATAGTATACCTGTGTTTCTTTGTCTCCTCATCGATATACAGATCATGTATTTCCTTAGCAGTCATATTCTTGTTAATTCTTAATGCCTTGATTATGATTATCTGTTCTTCTGCAAGTTTTGTTTGTTCAGCATCTAAAAACTTGATTATGGCGGGATTATAATCAAGATAGTCTTTGTATTTTTTATCTACTTTTTTCGCCATGGGAAATACACACTACTAGTTTTGTTCACTTCTAATTAAATCTACTGAGCATCTACCTAGACTAAAGGGAAAACTAATATATAACATTGTCCATTGATGTCATTTAAGGACATCTATTGTCACTAGTAGACATGACGAGTCATTAGTGAGCTTGTTATTAGAGGAATTGTTGGGAAGACTATGGAAATTGTAACATACAGAAACAAGAATCCGAACTCAACATCGGATTATGAACCTGAAAGCATAATAAAAAGTGCATTTTCAGGAATAGATTTAGTGCTAGGATATATTGATGAATTAAAACCGGATATTCGAGAAGACTATATCCGAGCATTAAGGAAAAACTTGCAGGAAGAGACTGTCGGTTATCAATTCAACTACAAAGTCTTTGATACGAAATCTTTGACTGAGAAATTGGTTATACTTAATGATTACCCAGATATTCAGGAATTAATTGTTGCGCTAGTTTGTAAGCATATGAAAGCGCCAAAGGATTATCACCCAGAGCAAGGCAAGTTTCCATTAAATGACAATGATCATTCTCGAGCTTTCTTACTCTGGCGATACTATAGAATAAAATCATTCATAGATATTCTTGGACGTGAAGAAGGAATTACTTTTTGGAAGAAAATAGTGATTCAAATTGCAGATCTAACAGATAGGGAGGGCGAGGAAAGAAAACCTATAAAGGAAATTGGTGATGGTTGGGAGAAATTTGCTAAGAATAACATACATGACAAATCAATGGATTTTACTATTGTACGTTTTGATAAAAATCGAGTATTGGTAAAATTTGATTGGTGTCCAGTTCAAGAATCACTAGAATA
>Ga0209536_100016583_pt1 | contig 10470 bp, 9 predicted proteins | sample DeeMarSeWOR28_12_FD_187461 | JGI IMG/M metagenome (GOLD analysis project Ga0209536, IMG submission 187461) | Marine sediment microbial communities from White Oak River estuary, North Carolina - WOR-2-8_12 (SPAdes) (version 2) | ecosystem: Environmental > Aquatic > Marine > Intertidal zone >...
AAAAGTACGACTTTTAATAATTAATAATCGGGTTTTGCTTTTTTCAATATTAAACCACCAATTAATCCTATAATCAAACCGGCAATGATATTAAATAGTAATATGAACGGATAAGAAATCCAAAAATAATTTATGGTACCGTCATACTGCTGTTGAAGTTGCGCATCAGTCATTACACCTGCTGCCTCACCGGCGGCTTTTTGATTTTCCGCTATTTTAAGAGGAAATTCCGGATCCAGCACATTGGCCAGAAATAATGTATATAAAACTGCAATAATACCTGAAACGAGCGCAATTCCTGCACCCAGTTTCAACGCCTCGCCCAATGCGAGGAACCCTCCATTGGCTTTTCGGAAACTAACAATACCCCAGATAATTACACCTACCATAATAATTATGCTGATTACAGTATTGCTTGGATCCTGAGAAGTATGGGCATCCATTGAGTAAAGCATTAAAGCAAAAACTACACTAATTGCCCCAAGGATCAGGCCGAAGTTCAAGGAATACTTTCCGGTTTTAGGTTGACTTTCTTCCATTTTTAAATGATTTAGTTATTTAAAGTAGTTAGTTGTTTTAGCTCTTATTTTGTTACATTTAAAGATACAATTTTTAAGAGTTCTTTTTTTGGGAAATTAAAATTGTTGTTTCTGAGAAAATTAATTAAATTTGCACGCTTAAAATTCAGAAGTTTAAAAGAATATAAAATGAAAAAAGGTATACATCCGGATAATTACAGATTGGTAGCATTCAAAGACATGTCCAATGACGATGTGTTTATTACCAAATCTACAGCAGCTACAAAGGAGACTTTAGAAGTTGAGGGTGTGGAATACCCCCTGGTTAAACTAGAAATTTCAAGAACCTCTCATCCATTCTACACAGGTAAAGCCAAATTGGTAGATACAGCAGGTAGAATAGACAAATTTAAGAGCAAATATAAAAAGTTCAAGAAGGAGGCAAAACCATCTGCACCGGAGGCTAAGGATGCCAAGACTGGTTCTGAGGAAAAGTAGACTTTTTAAAATTCGATATAAAGATGCGCCTCCGATTACTATCGGGGGCGTTATTTTTTTATTTTTATTTAAAATTTGAATAGATGAATTATATTCTTTTTGACGACGAGGTCAGGAATTCGTTATTGCCTTTTACATTTACCAGACCTGTCGCAGATATTAGAATTGGTATTCTTACGATTAGAGAAAAATGGGAGAAGTACCTGAATACCTCTATCAGTACAAAGACAGAAAAATACCTCTCTAATAAATTCCCAATGATTACGGAGAGCTCCAATGTTCTGCTAAATGCTTCTTTCTGCCCTACCAAAGAACTTGTGTCGCTGATACTTAATTTAAAAAAGAATGAAGCAGTTTATAAAGAAGATATTTTAATCGCCTATTTCTCGGGAAATACCCAGGAAGAAGTTGATTTTTCGGGCTATAAAAAAATTAATTTTGAGGGAGATTTATTAAGGGTTAAAAATACCTGGGATATTTTTTCCAAGAATGGGATTGCTCTACAGGATGATTTTGAAATTATCACGAAGGGAAGGCAAAGTGCCCCCATTTCTTCTACCAACCATTTGATAAACCCGGAAAATATTTTTCTTGAAGAGGGTGCCCGGGTAGAATACAGCATTTTAAATGCCACGGAGGGGCCAATATACCTGGGTAAGGACTCCGAAGTTATGGAAGGAAACCTGATTCGCGGTGCCTTTGCTTTGTGTGAAAAAGCCGTTGTAAAAATGGGAGCTAAGATCTATGGGCCAACCACTGTTGGTCCTTACGGCAAAGTATGTGGAGAAATAAATAATTCGGTAATATTTGGCTATTCAAGCAAAGGGCATGATGGTTACCTTGGAAATTCTGTTTTAGGTGAATGGTGCAATATTGGGGCAGATTCCAACAATTCAAATTTAAAAAATAATTATGCTAAAGTTCGGTTATGGAATTACGCCACCGAGCGGTTTGAGCATACAGGACTTCAATTCTGTGGCCTTATGATGGGTGATCATAGCAAAACAGCGATTAATACGATGTTCAATACCGGAACCGTAATAGGAGTTAATGCAAATATCTATGTCCCGGGTTTTCCGAGAAATTTTGTACCCAGTTTTAGTTGGGGTGGCGCTTCCGGGTTTACTACCTATCTGCCAAAGAAAGCGTATGAAGCTGCAGAAGTAATGATGGCAAGAAGGGGTGTTATATTTGATGCTGAGGAGGCAGAAATCCTTAACCAGGTTTTTGAGTTGACCAGGAAGTACCGGAATTACTGACCAACAATCCCCAGAAATATTTACGGCAATCAATACAAAGCCATGTAAACCGGGGAAGAGGTTTCTAAACCGCTAAAGCTTAAATGTTTGCATTAAATTTTGATATCTTTGCCAACGCTAATTTAGTATCATAGGTTTTAATGAGGAAGAGAGTAGCATTTTATACACTGGGATGTAAACTGAATTTTTCGGAAACTTCAACAATTGCAAGGAGTTTTGACAGTAAAGGATATGATCGCGTGGATTTTACAGATCGTGCAGATATGTATGTCATAAATACCTGTTCGGTTACAGAGAATGCGGATAAACGTTTTAAAACGCTTGTAAGGCAAGCCCAAAAAACAAATCCGGATGCTTTTGTTGCAGCCATAGGTTGTTATGCCCAGTTAAAACCTCAAGACCTTGCGGAGATTCATGGTGTGGACCTGGTGTTAGGTGCTTCAGAAAAGTTTAAGATATTAGACTACGTCAATGATCTTTCTAAGAATGATTTTGGTGTGGTTCATTCCTGTGAAATTGATGAAGTGGATTTCTATGTTGGAAGTTATGCTGTTGGCGACAGAACCCGGGCTTTTTTAAAGGTCCAGGATGGTTGCGATTATAAATGTACGTATTGTACTATCCCGCTTGCCAGGGGTATATCAAGAAGTGATACCCTTGAAAATGTATTGAAAAATGCTAAAGAAATTTCAGAACAAGGCATAAAGGAGATTGTACTTACCGGTGTAAATATAGGGGATTATGGCAAAGGAGAATTCGGGAATAAAAAACATGAACATACTTTTTTTGACCTTGTAAAAGCATTGGATAAGATTGAGGGTATTCACAGGCTTCGAATTTCATCTATTGAACCTAACCTCCTCAAAAATGAAACCATAGACTTTGTTGCCGGCAGTACTGTTTTCGTACCGCATTTTCACATCCCTTTGCAGAGTGGGAGTGATGAACTTCTAAAGAAAATGAAAAGGCGATACCTTACCGATCTTTATGTGGATAGGGTAAACAGGATCAGGAAAGTGATGCCCGATGCCTGTATAGGGGTAGATGTTATTGTGGGATTTCCCGGTGAAACGGATAAACATTTTTTAGAAACATATAACTTCCTGAATAGCCTGGAGATATCCTATTTGCATGTCTTTACATATTCGGAACGAGATGGTACTGAAGCAGCTGGGATGTCTCAGGTTGTGCCAAAAAATGTACGGAGCAAGCGAAGCAAAATGCTCCGGGGCCTTTCTGTTAAAAAAAGAAGGTCATTTTATGAGAGCCAACTGGGAAAGAAAAAAACTGTATTGTTCGAGAGTGAAAATAAAGAGGGTTATATCTATGGATTTACTGAAAACTACATAAAAGTAAAAGCACCATGGAATCCTGATTTGGTAAATGCCTTACACGAGGTGACTCTTGTTGAAATATATGAAGACGGATTGGTGCAGATAAGTTTTGTGCCAAATGATGTTATGGCATAAAAAAACCTCCGGAAGGAGGTTCGTAAATTTTCAGATCCGGATGCCTACCGGGAGCATTTCCTTATATTGTCTGTTCTTTCGTAAAAAACCTGCAATTTGAGGACTTGTTGGAACGACTCTTAGATTTTGTTCCTGTATTAGATTTAGAACCGATTTAATAAATTCTTCTTTAAAACCTTCTTGCGATATTTCTTCAGGAATAACCAATTTGGTTAAAAAGACTTTTCTTTCCTGAGAAGAGTATTCAATTTTGGCAAGATGACCATCAACCCTAGTTTCAAATTGACGTAAGAAACTATTATCCTTAATTGCTACTTCATTCATATAGTTTGATTTAAAATGGTTTCAGATAAAAAAATTACGATCTTGCATTAATCGTAATTATCTATAATGTTAGCCAAAGATTAATTAACCAAGCGGCCGTGGTAATTTAACTTTCAGCGTACAAAATTAGGGAAAAATTTGCTAATTTCCTAGTAAAATCAAGAGATAAGACTAAATGGGTGTAACCAAAATTCCAGTTTATTTCATGCCGGGAATGGCAGCCAGTTCTGGTATTTTTAAAAATATTGAATTAGATAAAGAAAGATTTGAAATGCATTTGTTAGAGTGGTTTGTTCCTGAATACGGGATTACTTTTGAGGCATATGCAGCTCAAATGTGCATACAAATTAAACACGAACGGCCGGTACTTATAGGGGTTTCCCTGGGTGGAATGCTTGTTCAGGAAATGGCAAAACTAATAGAAACAAAAAAAGTTATAATAATCTCAAGTGTCAAACAAAAATCAGAATTGCCTAAACGTCTGATATTTGCCAAATACACTAAAATTCACAAATTGTTGCCAACCGGTCTGGTAAATAATGTTGAACTTTTAGTTAAATATGCTTTTGGGGTGCCAATTAAAAACCGGTTAAAATTATATGAACAGTTCCTGGCTGTTCGTGATAAATATTACATTGATTGGTGTATAGATAAGATAGTTCATTGGAATCAAACTAGTTATGATTCAAATTTAATTCATATTCATGGCGATAATGATGTGGTATTTCCCATTCAATATATTAAGGATTGTCATATAGTTCCAAAAGGAACGCATACCATGATCATTCACAGATATAAATGGTTTAATGAACGATTGCCCACAATTATTTTGGAATAACGGAGTTGTATTTTATACCTTTGATAGGTCACTAAATAAAATATTATGAGCATAATAAAAAATATACTGATGATTTTAGGGGTTGTTTTTGTAATAAGCACCTTAATTTTTGCCGTGCAACAAGGAGATTCTATTGGTGATGAGTATCAAGGGAAAGACCCTCAAACAAAGGATAAAAATGTTTCCAGTGAGTATCGAATTTCTGCTATTGAAATTCCGGAAGATTTAAATTTTGCCAACGAAAAAGTACCGCAGGAAGACCCTGAGATATTGGAAAGAGTGGACAGGGAATTTTTGGTTAACACCTATTGGCAATCAAATGCTCTTCTGCTTATGAAGCGTGCGCACAAATATTTTCCCGTTATTGAGCCCATACTCTCCAAAAATGGTATTCCTGATGATTTTAAATATTTGGCTGTAGCTGAGAGTGGTTTGCAAAATGTAGTATCTCATGCCGGGGCAACCGGATTTTGGCAAATAATGAAGGCCACGGGTCGTGAATATGGTTTGGAAATAAATGATAATGTTGATGAGCGCTATCACCTGGAAAAATCTACAGAAGTGGCTTGCAGGTACTTACAGAAATACAAAGACAAATACGGTAGCTGGACCCTGGCTGCAGCAGCTTATAATGCCGGGCCTGGCTCTATAAACAAGTTTATGGGGATACAACAGGCTAATGATTATTATGATTTGCTTTTAGGGCAGGAAACAGGTCGCTATGTCTTTCGGATACTTGCAATAAAAGAAATACTCAGTAATCCGGCAAAATACGGATTTGAAATTGAAAGAGATGATCTTTATAATGCAGTGCCAACATTTAATGTTGTTGTTGATGAGCCAGTACAGAATTTTGCAGATTTTGCGCAGCAATATGAAATCAATTACAAAATCCTCAAACGTCATAATCCCTGGTTAAGGGAACCTCATCTCAATAATGCTTCGGGAAAAACCTATACTTTGGAAATTCCTAATAAGGGATATTATAAAGTATCCAAGTAGGCACTTAGATTTTTTTCATTTGCTGCTGCATCATTTTAATCTGATCAGTAAGCATATTATTCTTATCAAGTTTTTTGGCCTCCTGCAACAGTGTTGTAGCTTCCCTCTTGCGCCTTTTCTGCATGGCAATGCCTGCCAGACTAAGTTTTGCCATAGCAACATCATAATCCATGTTTAAGCCTAACTTAAGTGCTTTTCTAAAATATTTCTCGGCCTGCGTAAGATTTTTTTGAGAAAATATAATTCCGAATAAATAATTGTAATAACCCTGCTGTTTTTTGGTGAGCGAAGATTCGGGATTTTTTATTTTTAATAACCATTTTTCCGTTCCGGTCATATCCTGTTTCCGCATTCTTAGGAATGCAAGGAGAATAAATTCATTCCTGAAATAGAGAAAAATAAAAATTAAAGAAAGTAATATCAGAAAAATACCGTTCCCAATATTCCCTTCTATAAATTGATACACAGCGTAGGCAATGATAAGACCTGCAATAACCAGTTTAATATTTTTGTTGAACATATTTAGATTTCTATTATTTCGTAATTATTTGTAGATTTTTTACTTGTTGGAACTTCTATATTGCCCCCTCTATTTCTTGTACAATAAATGCCAGATTATGCAAAAAATAACGCATCGGTAAGAAGCTAAATTAACAAACAGGATATTCTTTTCAACTTTTAATGCAAGAATTTTTGAGTTCCGGCAAAAGTACTAAAACTATCCGAAATATTTTTTTAAATCCATTTGTCAAAGCAAAAACTCTTCGTATATTTGCGCCCAGATTTTGGTAAGCCAAAGTAAAAAAAGCAGTAATGAAAAGAACATTTCAACCATCCAAGCGTAAGAGGAGAAACAAACATGGATTCAGGGAGCGCATGGCTTCAGTAAGCGGACGTAAAGTTCTTTCGAGAAGAAGGGCTAAAGGAAGAAAAAAACTTAGTGTATCTTCAGAGCCGAGACATAAAAAATAATGATTGAATTTTTTAAAATAAACAGGTGTTACTTTTTGAAAGTAGCACCTTTTTTTTATTCAATAAGTAATATTAAATCTTAAAAAACAAAGTAATGCCAAAACGCAAGGATTTAAAATCAATACTAATAATTGGGTCCGGACCAATAATAATAGGACAAGCATGTGAATTTGATTATTCCGGATCTCAGGCGCTTCGTTCACTTAGAGAAGATGGTATTGAGACGGTCTTAATAAATAGTAACCCCGCTACAATTATGACTGATCCTTCAATGGCAGATCATATATATTTACTTCCCCTGAATACAAAGTCTATTGTTCAGGTATTAAAAAAGCATCCAACTATTGATGCTGTCTTGCCAACTATGGGTGGACAAACGGCCCTGAATTTGTGCATTGAAGCAGGAGATAAAGGTATTTGGGATGACTTTGGAATTGAAATTATAGGTGTGGATATAGATGCCATAAACATTACGGAAGATCGCGAGAAATTCCGTGAGTTAATGCTTAAAATAGGTATAGGAATGGCACCACAATCTACTGCCACTTCTTTCTTGGAGGGAAAGGAGATAGCCCAGGAATTTGGATTTCCCCTGGTTATAAGGGCCTCATATACCCTTGGCGGCGCAGGAGCTTCAATTGTTTACAAACCGGAGGATTTTGATGAGCTATTGAGTCGGGGGCTGGAAATATCTCCCATACATGAGGTTATGATTGATAAGGCTCTTATGGGATGGAAAGAGTACGAACTTGAATTACTGCGTGATAAGAATGATAATGTCGTCATTATTTGTACCATTGAAAATATGGATCCCATGGGGATCCATACCGGAGACTCCATTACGGTGGCACCGGCCATGACCCTATCGGATCGTACTTTTCAAAGAATGCGGGATATGGCAATACACATGATGCGAAGCATTGGGGATTTTGCCGGAGGCTGTAATGTACAATTTGCGGTTAGTCCGGATGAAAAAGAAGATATTATTGCCATTGAAATAAACCCGAGGGTTTCCAGATCATCGGCCCTGGCTTCAAAAGCCACGGGATATCCTATTGCCAAGATTGCCGCAAAATTAGCCATTGGATATTCATTGGACGAATTGGAAAATCAGATTACAAAATCTACTTCCGCATTATTTGAACCTACACTGGATTATGTGATCGTTAAAATACCGAGATGGAACTTTGATAAGTTTGAAGGATCAGACCGAACCCTTGGGCTACAGATGAAATCGGTAGGAGAAGTAATGGGAATAGGAAGATCTTTTCAGGAAGCGTTGCACAAAGCTACTCAGTCCCTTGAAATTAAACGAAATGGACTCGGGGCAGATGGTAAAGGTTACAAAAACTATGACCAGATTATAAGTAAACTTACCATTCCCAGCTGGGACAGGGTTTTTGTGATTTATGATGCTATACAATTAGGGATACCTTTAAGCAGAATACATGAAATTACAAAGATAGATATGTGGTTCTTAAAACAATACGAAGAACTGCACTTCTTGGAAAAGGAAATTTCAAAATATACCATTGAAAGCCTTCCCAGGGAATTGCTTCTGGAAGGTAAACAAAAAGGTTTTGCTGATAGACAAATAGCCCATATGCTGGACTGTTATGAAAGTGAAGTACATAAAAAAAGGGTAGCTCTGAAGATAAACAGGGTTTATAAATTGGTTGATACCTGTGCAGCTGAATTTAAAGCGATGACCCCATATTACTATTCTACTTTTGAAGAGGAAATTGAAACCCCGGATGGGCAAAGATTTGTATCAAACGACAGTGTTGTTACGGATCGTAAAAAAATTGTTGTACTTGGATCAGGGCCGAACAGAATTGGGCAGGGTATTGAATTTGATTATTGTTGCGTTCATGGCGTTCTTGCTGCTGCGGAATGCGGTTATGAAACCGTCATGATTAATTGTAACCCGGAAACCGTATCTACAGACTTTGATACTGCCGATAAATTATATTTTGAACCCGTATTTTGGGAACATATCTACGACATTATAAGGCATGAGAACCCTGAGGGTGTAATTGTCCAGTTAGGAGGGCAGACGGCTCTAAAATTGGCAGAAAAGCTAGACAAATACGGCATTAAAATTATAGGTACCAGTTTTGAGTCTTTGGATCTTGCGGAGGACAGGGGAAGTTTTTCCACATTATTGCAGGAAAACAATATTCCATATCCTGAATTTGGGGTGGCAGAAAGCGCAGAAGAAGCCCTGGATTTAGCCGATGAACTAAATTTCCCTTTATTGGTAAGACCTTCCTATGTATTGGGAGGGCAAGGAATGAAAATAGTAATCAATAAAGAAGAGCTGGAAGAACACGTGGTAGATTTGCTACGAAAAATACCAAACAACAAACTTTTGCTTGATCATTATCTGGATGGTGCCATTGAAGCCGAAGCAGATGCCATTTGCGATGGCAAGGAGGTATATATTATAGGGATAATGGAGCATATAGAACCCTGTGGGATACATTCGGGTGATTCTAATGCCACCCTGCCTCCTTTTAATTTAGGCGAGTTTGTGATGCAGCAAATTAAGGATCATACCAAAAAAATTGCCCTGGCCTTGAATACCGTCGGTTTAATCAATATTCAATTTGCCATAAAGGATGATATGGTCTATATTATTGAGGCAAATCCGAGGGCTTCGAGAACTGTTCCATTCATAGCCAAGGCTTATGGAGAACCTTATGTGAATTATGCTACAAAGGTAATGTTGGGAGAAAAAAAGATAAGTGATTTTAACTTTAATCCAAAACTGGAAGGCTTTGCCATTAAGCAACCTGTTTTTTCATTCAATAAATTTCCGAATGTAAACAAAAACCTGGGGCCTGAAATGAAAAGCACTGGAGAAAGTATCTTGTTTATAGATAATCTGAAAGATGATGAATTCTACGAACTTTACTCTAAGCGCAAGATGTATTTGAGCAAATAGGCCGTAATTGCCATTTTCTCAAATGTTTCGTAAATATGCATTTAGGGCTTTTTTTCTTTTAATTTTATACTCCTTTTTTGAATGCCGTAGGCCCTTGAAGGATTAACTGAAATTAAAAGATTAATGTCCTCCTCGGTAAATCCATTTGACCTGAGTATTGGAAGAAGGGTTTTGAAGATGGGGGTATAGGGTTTAATTTCCTGTTTATTCTTCTGAGGATCATACCAACCGGCATCGTGTGATATAAGAATCTGATCCAAGAATCCGTTTCTTTTGGCGTAAACCAGTTTTTCAACATGTTTGTCTATTTCCCATCCTAAGCCATCAAGGCTTATCCAACACCCTTTTTTAGCTGCTTTCAGAAAAATAGATTCCTGCGTTTCGGCTTGAGCGTGGACCCAGATAAATGCACTAGTTGCGACTCCCTGTTCTTGAAGAAGCTCCAGTTGTGGCCATAGTGCAACCGCCTTTCCAGTATGTGAGGCAATCGTCAAACCACTTTTTAAGTGGCATAGGGCTGCTGCTTTGACCAGCTTTTTGTGCATGGGACTAAGTGAATCTGAATTATCTACACTAATTTTTATAAAGCCGGGTTTCATGGTGGTGCCATCAATTCCTTTTTCAAATTCCCCTCGGCGTATGC
>Ga0209536_100016584_pt1 | contig 10469 bp, 7 predicted proteins | sample DeeMarSeWOR28_12_FD_187461 | JGI IMG/M metagenome (GOLD analysis project Ga0209536, IMG submission 187461) | Marine sediment microbial communities from White Oak River estuary, North Carolina - WOR-2-8_12 (SPAdes) (version 2) | ecosystem: Environmental > Aquatic > Marine > Intertidal zone >...
GGCAGAAATCATCGCAATGCCCATTATGGGAGGCCACCCTACTCTCGCCCGGGCACGCGCCATCGAGAACCAGATATACCTCATAACGTCGACCTACAGTATTAACGACGACTGGATGCAAAGCGGCGTCTGGGATCTCGGTGGCGAGATGCTCGTCCGCGCCACGGAAAAGGACAGCGTCGTCGTCGCCGAGGTCGATTTGTCCAAGCAATACTTCTGGCGCGCCAACATGGGTGAATTCAAGGGCCGCCTGCGACACGAGCGGCCCGCGGTCAGATTGCCCAAGTGAGGTGACGGCGTGCTCGCGGAAATCACCGCGGTCTCTCCGTTTCGTGCAGATAAGGGAATCGCTCCCAACACCACCGCCAATCTGCGTTAACACCCGCGTCCGGCTGGAGCGTGGAAATGGGCAGATCTCCGATGAAGATCCTCCAAGTTTCGCTGTGGACCCACTTGTATTTCTCCGCGTGGCCGTCGGCAAAGCCGAAAGTGGCCGACTTGCTGTGGAAAGTGGCCAGCGCATCCACCCATCGAGTGTCTATCCAGGGAGCGAAACTCCAGCCGCCATGATCATAGTTGAAGTTGGGGTTTTGGAATTCGCTTTCGACAAAGAGGTATTTTTTGCTGGCGTGCGTGATTTCTGTCAGCTTCTTGGGGAAGTACCTGTAACGGGCCTCCGTCCAGGAGTGAAACCCTTTTCTGGCCGCCGACAGGACGTCAGGGATGATATAGCTACGATACATCCGCTGGTGCTCCGGCGCCCCCGTCTGATACCGGTTGTCACCGGGGCAGTGATACATCTGGTGGTTGTTTATGTAGGGATACATGGCTCCTCGTTTGATACCGCGGACGCGGTCCGCGAGCAGCGGAGTGCCGCTGATGTACGCGCCGCCCGCGTCTATGGGGGGCAAAACCCACATGGGACTGTCCAGATTGGCCATGTCTACATGGCCCCGGACGATGCGGCTGTCATTGTCGCCGGCGTACATCGTATAGGCCAGCACCAGAGACCGCTGGTTGGCCAGGCAATTCGAACCGCGCGCCAATTCCTTGGCGGCCTTGAGAGCGGGCATCAAAATGGCCATAAGTATGGCGATCACCGCAATGACAACCAGCAGTTCAATAAGCGTGAACGCTCGTCTCTTGAACATCTGCCATCTCCTTCTTATGTCGGCTGTTTCAATTGGACAGCAATTTGATTATACTCAATTCTTTACGAAAGTGAAACCATATACCGGTTCCCGGGCAAGGCAATGTGGATTTGTTCCGGCGCCCAAAGCTGTCTTATCGCAAACCAAATCTCAGGAGGTTACTCGAATGTGCAAGAACACCGGTCTCCCAAACGTGTTAATCTTGTTGGCTGTTTGTTATTGCTGCTCCGGCCAGGATGTTAGAAACGACGGCATAAGGCCCTGGTCGGAGAATCCCCGCTATTGGCAATACCGCGGTGAGCCGGTGCTTCTGCTGGGCGCAAGCGACGACGACAACCTGTTCCAATGGCCCTCGCCTGACTTAGAGAGTCATCTCGATGCGATGAAGGCGGTTGGGGCAAATTACGTTCGAAATACGATGAGCGACCGCAGGGACAAGGGATTCGAATTGTATCCTTTCAGCCAGCGCGACGACGGAAAGTACGATCTAGGTCAATGGAACGATGCCTACTGGAAACGGTTTGAGCGCTTTCTCGCCGAAACGGCCAAGAGAGACATTATCGTTCAGATCGAGGTTTGGGATCGCTTTGACTACTCCAGGGAAAACTGGCCGGGACATCCCTACAACCCGAAGAACAACGTGAATTATTCGGGCAAAGAAAGTACCCTGGCGGCGGTCTATCCGGATCATCCGGGCCGAAACGTCCAGCCGTTCTTCTTCACAACGCCCAAGCAGCGAAATATCACGACCGTGCTGAAATACCAGAAACGCTTTGTCGAAAAGATGCTGTCGCATTCTCTCAAGTACGATCACGTACTCTACTGCATGGACAACGAAACGTCAGGCGCCGAACAGTGGGGCCGCTATTGGTCGCAGCTTATTCTGGATCAGGCAAAGGCCAGAGGCAAGAAGGTCTACGTGACGGAAATGTGGGACGATTGGGACCTCAAGGCCGCGAGACACAAACGCACGTTTGATCATCCGGATCACTACGCCTTCTGCGATGTATCTCAGAACAATCAGAAGAAGGGGCAGGAACACTGGGACAACTTCCAGTGGACACTTCAGTACACTGCCAAAGAAGCCCGGCCGCTGAACACGGTCAAGACTTACGGCGCCGACGGCGGCAGGCACGGCAACACGCGAGACGGAATCGAACGCTGGTGGCGCCACGTCATCGGAGGCGCCGCAACGGCGCGCTTCCATCGGCCCACTTCCGGCCTGGGCCTGTCGGAGCTATCTATCGCGTCGGTCAAGGCGGCCCGCAAGCTCGAATCGATCATGAAACTCTGGGACATCGAGCCGGCCAATAAGTTGCTGAGTGACAGAGAGAGCAACGAGGCGTATCTTGCCTGCAATCAGGGCAAGGCTTACGCCCTCTACTTCACCGACGGAGGTGAGGTCGGGCTCGATATGCGAAAGGCCCGCGGACGGTATCTGCTGAGATGGATTGATCTTTGCACTGGCGAATGGACAGGCGAGCGATCAATTGAAGGTGAGAAGATCGTGACGATCAAGGCCCCGGGCAAAGGCCACTGGCTTGCGGTAATCACCCGGAAGTAGCTAAACACCGAAAGGATATTATCATGACTGGTTCACGAACAACTTTAGTTTGTCTTTTTGCGGTTGTCCTGGGACTTGGCGCTATTGCCTGCGCGGGGATCGAGCGGTTCAAGCCCAAAGAAGGAGACGCAATAGCGGTATGGCGCATTACGAACGATCCGATTGTGCGCGACCATGCCAACTACCACAACACGCAGTGCTGGAGCCCGGACGGGCGCTACCTGTGCTTCACTCACTATGCAAGCAACGGCCGGCAGTTCGGCTCGTCTTCAGCCGCTGAGGTGCATCTGTACGACCTGCACGAGCAAAAGGACATCATTATCGAAAAGGGAACCAATCCGCGCTGGGCCAACAAGCACAACTGGCTGTTTTACCTTCGATACCGGCCGGACGACGGCCCGCGTCACGGCAAGGGCACTCAGGTCATGTGGAAGAACCTCGAAACCGGCGAGACGACGCGCATCGGCTACGGAATCGAGAGATTGAAATACACCGACTGCGACGACCGCTGGCTGTACGGATACGGGGTGCGCGGGCCGCAGGACAAAGACAGAATGCCCCTTCGCCTGGCGATCGCGCCGGATTCGGCCCTTGAAACCCTGCCGGGCGACTGGCAGGTCGGATACAACTCTCTGATGGTCAATCCTGTACACCCGATGATCGTCTCGCGGGACCACAACTACCGCGACTACTATTACGCCACGGAAGGAACCCGCGATATCCCCTTTGTGGCGCGGCATTTCTTCGATCACGATCTGGATGGGGAGAATCGCACGAGACCCTTTCCCTCGATGGAAGGTTCTCACTTTTCGTGGTCGGGTGACGGCTCCGTCTTCCTTCTGGGCAACGGCATGATGCGAGGCAAGATATGGGACGAGCCCCTTCCCAGCAACATCCATTTTCTTGCCGGCATCAGCACAGGCGACGTCAGCCCCTGCGGCCGGAGCGGGCGATGGATTTGCGGTGACTCCGGCGTGGCCGAGATTCGCGTGGCGGACTTGCGCAGCGGCGAGGGACGGACGGTCATGGAGACGAATTCGTATCTCTGCTTTCCTTCGAGCCGGGATTACTCGGGACCGTACGATATCGACTTGAAGGGAAGCCCCGATGCAACCAAGATCGCGTTTGTCTCGACCTATAATCTGAAGGATGGCCCGGTCGCACGGATAGTCGAATCAAGCGACGACATGATCCGAGTCAACAGCACCGAAGGATTTCCCGATAAAGGCAGACTCATCAACGCCTCGGGCTTCGGTGGAGAAGTCCTGAGCTACGAGCGCAAGACAGAGAATACTTTCGAAGGACTTACCCGGGGATTGTACGGGACATCGAAAGACGCCAGGCTATACAAAGGCCGGCCGCTTACGTCTTTCGAGGCAATGCTGATTCCGGAGGAGCTTCGCAAGGACCTGCCTTTGAAGCAGAGCGGCATACTCAACATCATCAAGGACAAGGATTCGCCCCTGCTGCTTCAGCGATCATCCGATCTCTATGCGGTCGTCATCCGACTGCCCGACCGGCCTCATCTGAGGAAGGTTGGCGACAGTGTTCAACTGGTCCCCGGGGAAAACCACTGGGAAACGTGCGGCTACCACTTGTTGAAAGGCGGGGTGAAGATTACCGACAGCCCCGTTCGCCCGGGCCGGTCGCTGGAACTGCCCGGTGAAGGTGAGTACACCGCTGTTGCAGTTGAGTGGTCGGGGCTTTCAAGTAAACCAAGTTTGCCTCTGCGGATTCGTTCTCGCGCAGCGGTGGAAGTCCTGCCAGACAAACCGGACGACTTCTCCTGGACGCGGCAGCGGCGTTACGTCGCAGACGGCAAGACCGTCACCGAAACGGTTCACCTGCACGACGGGGTAGTCCAACGCTCATGGTATCTAGACGGAGGACTCACCGAGAATCACAGCCTGAACGCAGAAGGGAAGGCCACTCGCCGGGTCTTCTACCGGAACGGCAAGATCGCCAGACGACAATACCACGATAGCAGCGGCTACCAGATCACTACGGAGCTTTTCGACCCAGACGGCTTCATCACCGAATCAATCCAGCACGGATCAAGACCCAGACATTGGTGGTACGAGAAAGGCGTCCCTGTTAAATACACTCGCGCCTCGGATACCTATGTCAGAGACGGCGAGCGCTGGATAAGGGCAAGGTGAGCTACAGGGCCTCGATCAACGGATTGAACAGGTATTTCTCCAGGCCGCCCCAGAATCCTTCGCCTTTGGAAGGATCGTAGAGATTGCCGCCATTGCGAACGACGACCAGATCGAGGCTGGGGACCACAAGCAGTACCTGGTTGCCGGCGCCGGCTCCCGCAAAGGCATCGCGCGGGACTTTGGGCCAGACGGCGTCGAAATTTGTGTACCAACCCAGGCCGCAGGCCGGCTGCGGATTTCCAGGCGGACGATCGGGCAGCGGAGTCCCGGCGTAGCGCAGCACCGTCTCGATCCAGCCATGGTCGATGAGCTGTTTGCCCTGCCAGTCGCCTTTTCTCAGCATGAGCCTACCGACCCGCGCGACCGCCCGCGCCGTGCACGAGCCACCGCCCCAGTTGGGGACGAGTTTCAACCCGTCGACGTCATATGTCTTGCCGTACCCTATCGACCACTCACTGTCTTTGACACCGATGGGTTTGAAAATGCGCTCGCGCAACAGCGTTCTGACATCAGTGTGTTCGGCCCCTCGCAGGCCCGCGGTGACAGTATAAGAGAGCATCGCCATGCCGGGATTGCTGTACGCATACTTTGTGCCGGGCGTGAATATGATCGGCGCCTTGTCGCGCGACAGCGTGAAGGGATCTGGGTCTTTGCGCCAGAAGCCCCCCTTCCAGCCAGGCAGCTCCATGTGCGGGATCTCGTCCTGCTCGGCATCCTCGACGCCGGATGAATGCGTTGCCAGGTGGCGGATTGTGATTGCAGCTTTGACGGGATCGTCTTTCCACTGCCCGATGTACTTACAGGCAGGATCGTCGACAGCCACAAGGCCATCGTTGAGGGCAACCACCAGAGACATTCCGCCAACAAGGGCCTTGGCCAGCGAGGCGGTGTAATGCGTCTTATCCGGGCCGTGTCCCTCAGCATACCACTCGCAAACGATTCTATCGCGTCTGACGACAAGCAGCGCCTTGGTGTTCCTGGCTGCGAGCGATCTTTTAAGCTCGTCAAGTTTGTCAACAGAGAGTCCCTCGCTTTCAGGCGAAGCGATCTTGAACTCGAATTGAGCCGCGGAACAGAACTCTGCGCACAGGCACATGGACACAGAAAGAGCAATCAACAGGTTCTTCACGGCCCTGTATACCCTCGAACTCATCAGAGATGGCCTCCTTTACACTTCCAGCACACAAACTCACACACCGGGCCTTGGTCGCCTTGACAGCCTGAAAGCGATAGCGGTCATTTGGTCACGAACGGCGACAGCTCGCGAAGCTGCTTTACGATCGCGGGCATCTTTTCGATTGTGTAGTCCACTTCTTCTTCTGTGTTGTATCTGCTCAGACTGAATCTTATCGAGCCGTGGGCGGCGGTAAACGGCACACCCATCGCGCGCAGAACGTGGCTGGGCTCCAGCGAGCCCGAAGTACAGGCTGATCCGCTGCTGGCGCAGATGCCGTATTTGTCCAGCATCAGCAGAATTGCCTCGCCCTCGATGTACTCGAAGCTGATATTGCAGGTATTGGGCAGACGGTCTTGGGTGTCGCCATTGAGCCGGGAGCCAGGGCACTCTTCCAACAACGCATTCTCAAGTTTATCGCGAAGGTATTTGACTTTGTTGTTCTCCTCTTCGAGGTTTGTCGCAGCCAATTCGCAGGCCTTGCCTAGGCCGACTATGCCGGGGACATTTTCCGTGCCGGCTCTTCGGCCCGCTTCCTGATGGCCGCCGAGCATGAACGGTGACAGCCTTGTCCCCTTGCGGACGTAGAGAATGCCGACACCCTTGGGAGCATGCAGCTTGTGGCCTGAAAGGCTGAGCAGGTCGATAGCGCTGTCTTTGAGATTCAACGGCATCTTGCCGACTGCCTGGACTGCGTCGGTGTGGAAAACCGACCCTTTGCTGCTGACCAATTCGGCGATTCGTTCGATCGGAAAGACCATGCCGGTCTCGTTGTTTGCGTACATTATCGTGACCAGGACCGTGTTGTCGTCAAGGTGCTCCTCCAGTTCGGCAATATCGAGCCGGCCCTGTCCGTTCACACCCAGCTCCACAACAGAGTAGCCACTATTCTCAAGTTCCCGGCAGACAGTCAGTACGGCCGGATGCTCGACCCGGGTGGTTATGACCTTGCGCTTGTTGGGTGCAGCCGCCAGGGTGCCTTTGATAGCCGTGTTGTCGCTCTCGGTGCCGCAGCCGGTAAATACGATTTCACTTGGATCGCAGCCAAGCAGAGCGGCCGCCTGCTCCCGGGCCCGGCCGATCTTGCGCCCGATCTGACCACCGAACGTGTGCATGCTGGAAGGATTGCCGTACAGATTGCAGAATAAAGGCGTAATCTCTTCAAGAACTTCCTCGGCTACCTTCGTTGTGGCGTTGTTGTCGAAATATATTGTTTTCATATCACTCGATCCTGACTTGTCTTTCAGACCCAACGTTGGAGGCCGTCACTTCTTTATGTGCTCGTGTGATTCGTCTTTTGAATCCGCGTCTTCCTCGACGAAAAGCTCCTCGGAGACAAATTCCCTTAGCTTGGCTTCAACCACGTCTTTCATAGTGAATTCGGCAAGCTGGCACTGAGCGCACATGCCCCTGAATGCAACGATGACCTTGTTGCCGTCGATGTCTATAAGCTCGATGTTGCCACCGTGAGTGCGCAGAGCGGGCCTGACCTGCTCGTTTATCGTCTGCTGGACCAACTGCATCTTCTGAATGTTGGTGAGCTTGCCCGTTCGCCGAGGCGCCGACACCGGCTCGGCTTTCACCTTGTCGCCCTGTATCGTCTCTATCATCTTCTCGATCGCGCCCTGGCATCCACCGCATCCGCCACCGGCCTTGCAGTAATTAGTGACCTCATCGACAGTCGTAAGGTCGTTCTCACGAATAACTCTTTCGATTTCCTTCTCGGTGACGCCGAAACAGGTGCAGACAACCTCGCCTTCTATCTCGTGCTTCTTCTTTCCGCCGCTTCGATAGTGCTCGACAGCCGCTTCGAGGGCTTCCCGGCCCATCACCGAGCAGTGCATCTTCTGCTCGGGCAGACCGCCCAGGCGATCGGCGATATCCTTGTTCGTCACCTTTACGGCCTCGTCCAGCGTCAGGCCCTTTATCATTTCAGTCAACACCGACGATGTCGCAATGGCGCTGGCACAACCGAAAGTCTTGAATTTGGCGTCCTTGATCCTGCCGTTCTCATCCAGTTTGAACGTAAGCTTCAGAGCATCGCCGCAGGCCAGAGAGCCGACCTCACCCACGCCGTCCGGGTTTTCGACTTCGCCGACATTCTGCGGATTGAAGAAATGGTCCCTTACTTTGTCCGTATAGTCCCACATGGTTAGTTCTGAGTCCTTAGTTTGGAGTTCTTAGTTACTTTTGGAACATCTTACCGCTCATCATCTCCGATCTTGACAATACTAGTCAAGACTCAGCACTTGCCTCAAGCGCTTGATCAAAATCTGCAATAATATCGTCAATGTGCTCGGTGCCGGCGGACACGCGAACGTAGTCACCCGTTACACCGGCGGCGAGTTGTTCGGCCTCGCTCAGCTGCTGATGTGTCGTGCTGGCCGGGTGGATCACCAGTGTCTTGCTGTCTCCTATGTTGGCCAGATGACTGGCCAGCTTAACACTGTTGATAAACTTAACACCCGCCTGCTGGCCGCCCTTGATGCCGAAGCCAAGTATAGCACCCTGACCATCGGGCAGATATTTCTTGGCCAAAGCGTGATCGGCGTGAGACTCGAGCCCCGGGTAGTTCACCCAGGTCACGTGCTTGTGCTTCTCGAGCCACCGCGCCAGCGCGAGCGCATTTTCCGAGTGCCTTGCCATCCGCAGGTGCAGTGTCTCGAGCCCCTGCAGGAACAAAAAGGCGTTGAACGGCGACATGCAGCTACCCATATCGCGCAAGAATTGAGTCCGGGCCTTGATGATATAGGCCAGAGGCCCGACAGCCTCGACGTATTTCACGCCGTGATAACTCGGGTCCGGCTCGGTCAACTCAGGATAGCGTCCGTTCGTCCAGTCGAACTTGCCCGAATCGACAATCGCCCCGCCGATGCTCGTGCCGTGGCCACCGATGAACTTGGTACAACTATGAACGACGATGTCTATGCCGTGCTCGATCGGCCGCAGAAGTATCGGCGTCGGCACGGTGTTGTCACAGATCACCGGCATACCGTTCTCATGAGCAATGTCAGCAATCTTGTCGTATTGCAGAATATCGTTCTTGGGGTTGCCGACGCTCTCGATGTAGATCAGACGCGTATTGTCCTTGATCGCCCTGGCGAAGTTCTCCGGATCCTTGGGGTCGACGAAGGTGACCTCGATGCCAAGCTTCGGAAACGTCTGGCTAAACAGGGTCACCGTGCCGCCGTAGAGCGAATTGGATGCGACAATGTGACCGCCGGCCCCGCAGATGTTGAAGATGCTCACGTATATCGCCGACTGGCCCGAGCTGAAAGCCAACCCGCCGACTCCGCCTTCCATCGCCGCCAGCCGTTTCTCCAACACGTCGGTTGTGGGATTCATCAGTCGCGTATAGATGTTGCCGAATTCCTTCAACGCAAAGAGATTCGCGGCATGGTCGGTGTCTTTGAAGCAGTAACTCGTTGTTTGATAAATTGGCGTAGCTCGGCTGAGTGTATCCGAATCTACTGTCTGACCCGCATGCAGGGCCAACGTTTCCAAACGATATTGTGATTCTTCCGACATATTCTCTGGTCCTTTCTATTGGGTCGGCAAGACCTCCACCATTCGGTCGAGGGCCTTTCTTGCTCTTGTTCCTATGTCCTCGGACACGGTAACTATGTGCCGCATATCCTCCAGCGAGGCAATGACTTTGTCCACACTAATCTTCTTCATGTTCGGGCAAATCGCTCGCTCTGTGGCGCCGAAAAATTCCGCCTGCGGATTCTGTTTCTTCAGTGCGTGGATGATGCCTATCTCAGTGGCTACGATGAACTGCTTTGCCTCGCTCGCGGCGGCAAACTTCAGCATCTGGCCCGTGCTGAGCAACTCATCGGCAACTTGCCTGACCGGCGCCGTGCATTCCGGATGGGCCATCACTATCGCATCAGGATGCTCCGCTCGGGCACTGGCAATGTCATCGGTGGTTATCACCACGTGGGTAGTACAGTAGCCGGGCCAGAGTACCATGTCCCGGCCCGTGCGTTCGGCGACAAACTGCCCGAGATTGCGGTCCGGCACGAAGATGATCCGCCTGTCCGGCGGCAGTGATTCCACAACCTCTACGGCGTTGGCGCTCGTGCAGCAGTAGTCACTCTCGGCCTTGACCTCGGCCGAGCTATTGACGTAACAAACCACCAGAGCCTCGGGATGCTCGGCCTTGAGCTGCCGCAACTGTTCTGCGTCGATCATGTCGGCCATCGGGCAACCGGCCGTTTTCTCCGGCAAAAGCACGGTCTTCTCGGGCGAGAGAATGGCGGCGGTCTCGGCCATGAACTGCACACCACAGAACACGATCACTTCGGCATCAGTTTCGGCGGCCTTGATGCTCAGACCCAGCGAATCACCGGCGAAGTCCGCCAGATCCTGGACCTCCCCGCACTGATAGTTATGCGCCAGGATCACCGCGCCACGCTCAT
>Ga0209536_100016586_pt1 | contig 10468 bp, 8 predicted proteins | sample DeeMarSeWOR28_12_FD_187461 | JGI IMG/M metagenome (GOLD analysis project Ga0209536, IMG submission 187461) | Marine sediment microbial communities from White Oak River estuary, North Carolina - WOR-2-8_12 (SPAdes) (version 2) | ecosystem: Environmental > Aquatic > Marine > Intertidal zone >...
GAAGAATTAATACCATTAACAGGTGACTACAATAAAAATATTGAAGATTTTGATTGGCTCATAAAAAGAACCAAAGCAGATAATATTCAATTTAAGATAATACAATGGGGAAAGAGTATGACTCTATTCTCACAACGATAGTCTAAAACATTTTAAGATATTTATTTACTGCTTTTATAAATTTACTAGATTCTTCGAGGTGAATATTGTGACCGGCACTCTGGATAGAGACATGTTTAGATTTAGGTATGAGCTTATTCAACTCTACATTCAACTTAGTAAATTTTGAGTCTAATTGACCTGATAATAAAAGTACAGGTATATTTAATCTTTTCAATTCTTTATCCAGATAAGGCATTATTCCGGTTCCAAATCCTTTTAGTGAATTTGCCAAACCGATTCGTGAATTTTTAGTCTTTTCTTCCTTTATCCTTTTTATTTTCTCATTTGAAAATCGTCTGATTGTACCGAATATTTCCTGATCCAGCCATTTATTAATAAAATCTTCAATGGAATTATTCAATATATAATCAGCTAGCTCTTCATCATTTCTTTTTCTCTCTTCTCGTTCCTTGTTTTTCTTAATTCCCGATGACGAGCTTTCCAGAATTAAACCTTTTACAAAATTTGGTTTCATAACCGCATAACTAAGTGCAACTCTTCCTCCCATGGAATATCCACAGAGTATGGCTTCTTTAACTCTTAAATTAAGTATTACTGCTTCAACTTGGTCTAGAATAGATTCAATGTTATAAAACTCTATATTAGATGGTGAACTGGTTTTGCCATGACCGATTAAATCGATTGCAACTTTATTAAAGTGTTTATCAAGATTTGTAGAGACATCCCTCCAGTCATTCACTGAGCCGGTAAAACCATGAAGAAAAATGATACTTTTCTTTTGTGAATCAAATTCTGTGAAATGTTCAACATTTAAATTTATGTTTTTGAAAGAAATGATCATCAAGGAAATTCCATTTCAAGATTATTTTTCACTTCGCTAAATATTTTTTTTCGAAGCTCATTGGATTTAAATGCATTAGTTTGGATTTCCAAAACAAAAATCTGGCTCTTATTTAAACTGTTTATAATGCTCCTCTGAAGTTGTTTTCTTGTTTTAATGAGCCGATGGTTTATTCCGAAAGATTTCACTATCTCACCAAGATAAAGGCTATGTGGAGTAATGAAATATTTATTAAAGTGTTTTACTTTATTAGCAATCGGCAGCGATTCAAATATTCCTCCACCATTATTATTAATAACAATAATCGTAATTGGAATAGAATTTTTTACTGCAATTGGTAGAGCTGTTAGATCATGAAAAAATGAAAGATCTCCGGTTATTAAAAATGTTGGTTTCCGGTTTTTAGAAATTCCAAGTGCTGTAGAAGTAATACCATCTATACCACTTGCACCTCTGTTAAAATAAGCAATTATTCTCTTTGAAGTTTTGTTGGCAAAATAATCCACATCCCTTACAGGAAGACTGTTTCCAATCACCAGGTTACAACCCGAAGGAATTCGTTTTAGTATTTCAGTTAGAATCAAAGGTTCGCTTGGGAATTTCCCTCTTTCAATTATTCTGTTTTTTATTCTTTCACTAATTTCTTCTGCCCTATTAATATTTTTTAACCAGCTTGTATTATTTCTTTTATTATTTTCTTCAGACATATTCGAGATTAATAGCTGGATAAATAACTTTGGTTCAAATTTAAATATAGCATTTGCATTTCTGGTAGGATCGAAGTTGTCACCATACTCACTAATCAGGTATCTCTTAGCTTCAGTTTCTTTTAAAAATGTTTCAAGATTTGCAGAAGTGGGTGTCCTGCCAAATTGAAGAATTATCCCTGGTTTGTTTTTACAAATGAACTTTTCAGAGGAAAGAATCGAATTGAAATTAGTAATAACATTTTTGTCTTTTCTACTCACATTAAATCTAAGCTGCGAAATACCATCGGCAAATACGGGATATTTAAGTAGAGAGGATAGTTCCTTGATTTTTTTTTGCAATTGAATATCACTCTCCATCGGACCAGCGATGATTATACCTCTTTCCGAATTTGATATTTCCTTAATTACTTTTCTAAAGTTTTTATTTTTATCCAGTCTCGGATGAGATATCTGATAAGTATTTCGTGATAATCTTTGTGGCTTAATTTCAGCTATTTTTTTTCTCACCGTATCAGTGTAAGAAAAAGGTTCAAGAGGTTTTCTGAAAGGAAAATTCAAATGAACAGGACCTTTATCTTCATATAGACTAATGCGGTATGCTTTTAAAGCAATTTTTTGAAGATAGTGAAGTCCTACATCACTTATAGCAGGTAAACCTAAATCTCTAAACCATCTGATATGATTATTAAAAATGTTATGTTGATTGATAGTTTGATTCGCACCAGTACCGATTAACTCCGATGGTCGGTCAGCAGTACAGATAATTAGTGGAGTTCTTTGTTGATAAGCTTCAATAATCGCCGGATATAATTCTGCTACTGCTGTGCCGGAAGTTGTCACAATGATTACTGGTTTATTTGTTGCTCTGGCGATACCTAGCGCGAAAAACGCTGAGCTTCTTTCATCGAAATGTACGAATGTTTTTATTTTTCTTTGTCTAGATAAAGCATAAGTTAAAGGTGTACTTTGGGAACCTGGTGAGGTGCAGGCATACCGAACACCCAGGGAGCACAGCTGTTCAATGAAAATCCGGGTCCATAAATTATTTCTATTTACTCTTATTCTCATTATCAAATAGAGATAAGATTGTATTTAGTTTTAAATTCGTTTCAAAAAATTCTTCATCTGAAATAGAATCCTTAACCAAACCGGCTCCCGCAAATGCAGTTACTTGATTATCTTTAATTAAAGCTGAACGGATTGAAACAGCTAGTTCACAATCTCCATTGAAATCCATTACACCTACCAGGCCGGAGTATAATCCACGGTCGTGTGATTCCAACTTTCTTATAAAATTCATGGCGCTATCCTTAGGTACTCCGCAAACCGCAGGAGTTGGGAATAGTGAATCAATGAGTTCAAACAGTTTAAAATTTGAATTTAATTCTGCTGATATCTTTGTAATCAGATGCTGAATATTATCCAGTTTTCTTATTTGTTTCTCCTCAATTATACTAACATTATCCGAATAACGAAATAATATTTCAGAAATGTATTCACTTACAAAATGATGCTCAAGATGATTTTTTTTACTGGTTTTTAGAAGTCTTTCGTATTGATGATCGGTCTCAAATCCTTCACCACGAGGTGCTGAGCCTGCAACTGATTCGACCTCTGCAAAATTATTTGTTATCTTAAGAAACATTTCCGGAGATGAACCAAAAAAAAATGATTTCTTTCGTTTGATAAAAAAAAGATAACAGTCGTTAAATCTGTTAAATAATTTACGGAGTAAATTTGTCCAACTATTCAAATCATTAATTGTAAAATTATTTATTCTCGATAGTACTAATTTTTCAACCGTTCCCATGTGTAAAATATCCAAGGCTTTTTTGTAAGATTTCTGCCACTCAATTATCTGTTCCTTTCCAGATTTTAGTTGTGATTTGATTTTGGCACCAAAATTTTCAACGGGATTTTTTGAAAAACTTGTAAAAATTTTCAGATAATGCTTTAGCTTATTTGAAATTATTTCGGCGCTTGTAGTATTATCCATAATAAAATTAAAAAATCCATTAACCTGATCATTCTTAAATAGAAAGATAAATTCCGGTATGAACATATTCAGGGGATCAAAATCTTTCCATAGCTCTGAAGATTTTGAAAAATCGAACTTAGCGGCACAACATATTAATGGAACTGAACCGATATCTATTTCATTCCAATTTTTAACAGTGTTTTTTTTCCAATGATTAAGACTATCAGAAACGGATAAGAAGTTAGTATTTCTGCTTGAGTTCAATTCCAAAGCTGTATTAATCCCTGTTATTGAATATCTTTTATCAGGAGCTTGAAATAAAAATATATTATCAAAAAAATTATTTAGACCATCTATCAATTCCAGTGAATCGGTTTGTTCAACTTGAAATGAAAAGCTTATCAAATGTGGTTCATCTACCCTAATGAGGATTTTTGAGAAAGTTAAAAATTCGTTTAATATTTTTTCTGAATTAATTATCATCAGAAGTTTATATCATCCTCAATAGTATCCAATATCCTGAGGTAACTATCATATCGTTCTTCAAAAATTAATCCTTTCTTCATTGATTCCAGAATTGCGCAACCTGGTTCGTGATTGTGAGTGCAGGTATTGAATTTACAGTTATTGATATATTCTGTAAACTCAATAAAGTAATGTCCGAGATCCGATTTTTTTATTCCATATGGATCGATTTCCCTTATCCCGGGTGTATCAATAATAAATGTATTTTCCTCCACTTTAATCATTCTTGAAGTTACAGTTGTGTGCACACCTTTGGATGTATATTGACTTACATCACCAACTCTAAGATCTAACTGTGGAAACATTTTATTAAGCAAGGTAGATTTTCCCACACCTGAATGTCCCCAAAATAAATTTTTGTTTCCGCTTAATTCTTTCTTAAGTATTTCTAATCCGTCTTTGGTGTGAAAACTGGTTAGAATGAATCTGTAACCAATTTTCTCATATAGACTTTTCCACTTTTCCGAAATTCCGGTTTCATCCAAATCAATTTTATTTAAGACTATTATTACGTTTAACTTAGAGCTTTCTGCCGCTACAAGGAATCTATCAAGTACGCGGTTATTGAAATCCGGCAAGTGAATACTCGTAACAATTATGACATTATCAATATTTGCAGCAACAACCTGTTCAAGTCGTTCACCCCTGTAACTGGCTCCACGGACTTTTGGTAATTTTCTGGAAAGATGGTTTTTTCTTTTTTCAATTTTTTTTATAACTCCTGTTCGATCTTTATTCATATCAAATTCAACGTAATCACCAACAGTAATAAAATCAGTAAAGAATAATTTATCCTTCTTTAATTCATAATCTTTTTTAAATTTTCCTCTTAGTGAGCACAGAACTTCCTTATCCTCTCCATCAGGAATTAAGTAATAGTGCTTGCTTTCTATTTTGGTTATAATACCCTTGATTTTAATCCTAATTTTAAAAAGAAGACTGTAAAAAATATACTGTTAAGTCTTCCATTTCAAATATAATGATGCGTAAATTACATTTTGTTTTTGCGTAGGAAATAAAAAGGGAAGCCCAAAATCTACTTCCCATAGACATTGAGGATTTTTAAATTAAAATTTTGCGGTAAGATTAAGAATAAGATTTTCCACTGTAATATCCTGATAGGTTCTTGAAACGTTAATGTTGTAATTATCACCATAATCTGTCCACCAGCCATAAGAATAAGCTACTTCGATTCCAAATGTATCCTCGAAAATAATACCTCCACCAACGGTAAGATATTTCTTATCAAATTCAGCGGGATCATCTATGAACGGAGATTGAAGATACATCGCACCTGCACGGGCATAAATTGGCAGAAAGGGGAGTTTAACCTCGGCACCTGCATGATAATTAAGAGTCGTAGTGAAGAGATCATCTATTTCTCGTTGTCTTTCTGTTCTGTAATTCAAATCAAATCCTTTGGTAAATTCCATTTGAGTGTAGTCTATAATTTTTACGTCACCTGCAAATGTAAAAAGCAGAAAACTTGTTGAAGCGCCAACAGAATATTCATAAGGAGTTTTTATTTCATATTCTATAGGATCATTAATTGGAGTATTTAATGGATATTCAGAACCGCTACCAAACGTACTATTTGCATTAACATAGTAGTCTTCTTTAACAGTATAATAACTTGGGAATTTAATTGATGCACCAACTCTGAAAAAATCTTTCCAATTATATAACAGACCAACCTGCGCATCCCAACCTGACAAATCCCAGTTAATAATATCATTCAGATAGAAAGATTGGAAATCCCTTGTTGTGTTATCATCCGGAACAAGTTGAATTGCGTTACTGTATGTGTTTTGTGTGTCATCTTCCCAATAATCCCTGTCACTTTTATAACTCCCTGTAATAATATTAAATGTTCCTCCTAGAAAAAATCCTTTGGCAAACTCCATTGAAGTAGCAAAGGACCATTTCCCAATGCTACCTTCTTTCCTAATCCTTCCTGATTGATTCAGAAGTCCGTTAATCAATGTTGTATCTCTCAAATACTGTTCTGTTTGAGGATCCATTATTTCGTATGCTAGTTTTAAATCATTGGTGATTGGAATCTGTTCATTATAATCTCCTGTTAAGTATTGTATCATTGAATTATTACCAGAATTGAATCCTGAAAATTCCATTGTTCTGTTAAAATCTTTTGTATTGTTATAACCCATTGCAAATACCCAGCTGCCTTGCATTGTTGGTAATGGATATACGAATCCAAATTGATTTAGAGAAACTGAAGTTTGGTTTATACCATTAGCCACATTAAAAAAAGTTGTCTGGTTGCTAAAAGAATTTAGATTCATTGAAGCTGTTAGTTGAGTTTTTTTAATCAAACCTAGTCCGGCTGGATTGAAAAGAACTCCCGTAAAGTCATTGCTTAATGCAGTGAAACTGTTTCCGAGTGAAAGAGCTCTAGCTCCGGTATATAGTCCTGGTTTGCTTAGTAAAAGAGCATCATTATAATTTTGGGCAAAAATCTTATAGTCTAGCTGGAGTATACTCAAAATCAAAATGAATAGAGAAAGTAACTTAGTCATCTGTTTTCTCCTGTTTTTCTACTTTTTTCAATTTCTCTATTTCCATGGCCTCGAAGTGGATCTCTTATCTGGTTCTCATATCCATTTCTATCTTTGGTTTTTTCTGGTTGTCTGAGTTTTGGTTCCGGATTTGGATCGGGTGCCGGTGGATAAAATACAGGTGGACCTGGAATTAATATAGGTGGATCATAAACAGGTGGCTCTGTTGGTCCCGGATCATAGATTATAATCTCTTCATACTCTTCCGCAAAGTGACGTGGAACCGTATAGCAACCAACCAGACACATAAGAATGAATGCAAATAAAAGTAAGCTTATTACTCCTTTCATTTTTCATTACCTCCTTCTTCCTCCTGAGTTATTTCCACCGGATCTGTTTGGTGTTGAGTTAGTTCTTGGTGGAGTGTTGTTCCTTGGGGGATTGTAACTCCTTGGCGGATTGTTATTCTGCTTTGGTGGAGAATAACTTTTTGGTGGATTATTATTTTGTTTGGGTGGTGAATAAGTTTTATTAGTCTTGGTCCTTCCGTTATCCCGATTATCTCTTGGCTTATAAGTATTATTTTGTTTGGTTGTGGTACTCTTCTTAATTGTATTATTCTTGGAGTTGTTTCTGTCTGAGTAAGTTTTATTGTCTTTTACACTATTCCGTTTTATGTCATTATTAGTTTTAGTTATGTTATTTCTTGTTCCTAATTGCTTGCTAATATCATTTCTCTGATTGTTACCTAATGATTTTTTTGTTCTAATTCCTTTGTCTGTACTTAACTGCTTTAAATTTCGTGAAATATCTGAATTTATATCATTAAGAGTTCTTTTATCTCTGGTTTCAGTTAGCCTCGGATTCTTTGTATCCTCGACTTTATTTCTGCTAATTTCATTTGTGCCTATGATATCCCTGGTGAGATCTCTGTTTTTATTCTCCGAACCTAGTCTTCTATCAGTCACATTCTTTCTGCTAATCTCCAGGTCTCTTCCTTCGCTCAAGTTACGCTTTCTGTCGATTGTGCCACCCGTGACAGAAACTAGAGGATCCCTTGTTCTCTCACCATAATTTCTACCTCCGGAATTATTTCTTATTCTCGAAATGTTTTCGTTGCGAGTTTTATAACCGTAGTTATAGTAAGGATAACCATAGCTGTAGTAAGTTGGATAGTAGTAAGGACTACAGTAATAATAACTTGGGTAATAACAATAATATGGGTAAGGATAGTACCATCCATATCCACACCAACCCGGATAATATGTCCAGTACGGATAATAGTAAGCAGGATAATAATATCCCCAATACCAACCCCAGCTCCATCCAAAAGCAATTCCTAAAGTTATTGTTGGATAATAGTCTACAAAGTAACTGCGATAGGGATATCCATAATAATAGTTATTAATTATTGTAGTCTCAGAGTCCACTGAATCTGTTTCAGTTTCTGAAAAATAACCCGAGTCTACTGTTTCCTCATCTTCTGAAAAATAATCGGATGATTCTGTATATTCCTCAGAGTCAGGAATAGACTCAGAATCTGAGGTGGCAACTTGCGTGTAACATCCTGTTAGGTAAGTTGAGAATAAAATTGCTATAATCAAGATAGACATTCTATTTAAGTTCATTTTAATCCTCGCTTTTAATAACTATTTTAATTTAAACAATTATCGAGCCTACTTAAAGAGTTAAAATGAGTTCAAAAAACTCTTTTTTAATTGGTTTTCTTTTGAATTTGTACTGATAAGTGAACCAGAGTGTATAACTTAAAAGACACTTTTAGGGAATTGAGGAAAGCTTTTAGAAGATGCTTTTGATGTATTCAATTTTTAAGGATCGGTCTGCGGCATTTTTACTTTCGGCATTATTACTGAGCAGATCGCGAAGGTCAAAGCCAATTGTAAATCCTGTACCGGGTGACCATCGGATTCCTGCATTGAGGTATCCTTTACCACTTCCAAAATCTGAATTATTATCATTAAAGGCAAAATCATACTCAACTAAAAGTGAAAAACTTGAACCAAGAGTTTTTTCGACTCCTACCCGAATATCTACAAAATTATCTCCATCATTTCCTTCTAAAGAATAATTGATCGTTCCATGAAAGCTCATGTATCCTAAAAAATTAAAATTTTTGCTAACTGCGCCAAAAAATCCGGGAGATTTAATTGCATATCTCTTATCATTATTATCGTATAATCCCTTACCTTGTGAATCAAATCCAATAGCAATAGCAGGAATCAGTATTTCCTCATTAATTAACCTTGCTCTAATTGTTACACCGGGTAATTTATTCCAATCAACATTTCCTGAACCGATAAGATTAGAGCCTCCGTACGAGATACCGATGCTAACATTTTCAAATACACCCGCCTCAATTACTGCAATCAAAACACCATAAGGTAATATTTCGGTTGTAACACCAACCACACCTTTCTCTAAAATACCGGCAGTAGGCATATCAATTAAATATCTGTATTCATATTTTGCCTTATCACCAGCTGTTCCTTGAGAAAAAATGGAGATTGTAAAAGTGAAGAAAAGAAGGATGTAGTTAGAAAGTTTTAACATACTGATTATTAATTTACATTAAAATTTACTTAGATGGTTTAAGAATAAAAAATAGCCATGTCAATTTGATGCAAAAAATATTTTCAGAATTCATGATAGCGAGTAGATCTATTCCTATTTTATTTGACGCCAGAGTTCTAAGTTCTTTCACTTGTTATTCAGTTTTAGCAGTAATATATTTTTCATCAAAATAATTAGGATTATGAAGAAATATTTAACAATTATCTTACTAGCCTTTTTTGTTATTGGCTGTTCGAGTTCTGATGTATTAAGGAATAGTGAAGCAAATGATGCAATTAGTCACGAGCCTAGAATTCTCACAAATAAAGCTACTGAACATTTTGTAAATGGTTCTATTGCAGAATCAAAGGGGGACTATTCTGCAGCAATCAGAGAATTTAAACAAGCACTACTCTACGATACCAGTGCTGGCATTTACTATACCTTAGCGAAAAATTATTTCACTATAAATAAACTAGCAGATGCACTGAAATACTCAAAACTTTCAGTTGAGCTTGATTCTTTAGAAACAGAATATAGTCTGTTGCTGGCTGATATTTATATTCAAGCAAGAGAAGATGATTCAGCTGCGATTGTATTGGAAAAAATCTTGGCAATTGATTCACTAAATGTGAATGTTCATTATAAGCTTGCAAGGCTTTACGAAAACGCCCGACCTCTTGAAGCAATAAAAATATATGAACGATTAATTATTATCATCGGATTCGATTGGAATGTCTTGTTACGAGTTGCAGAATTGTACGAAAAACTTGGTTATAAGGAAAAAGCTGCTGAGTCGGTGCAGGGACTATTGGAAATTGATCCTAGTAATGTTGAACTTAAAAAATTAGCAATTGATTTTTATGCAAGAAATGGATATGAAGAAGATGCATTATTAATGTTAGATGAAATCCTTGAGTCTATTCCAGATGATCTTGATGCCCGTGAAAAGAAAGCCCAGATTTTTCTCAGTCAGAATAAATGGGAGGAAGCATCTAAAGAGTTTAAGTATATAATTAGTCAGCCTGGTGTTCCCCTGGAGGCAAAGATTGGGATAGGTGCAAATTATTTTGCTAAATCTTTTTCAGATTCAACTGCGCTTCCGATTGCAAAGGAATTATTTGATTCGATTGATGAGGATACAACTTACTGGCAGGTTAAGCTCTATATTGGAGCTATTGCACTTTTTGAAAGAAATGATTCA
>Ga0209536_100016587_pt1 | contig 10468 bp, 8 predicted proteins | sample DeeMarSeWOR28_12_FD_187461 | JGI IMG/M metagenome (GOLD analysis project Ga0209536, IMG submission 187461) | Marine sediment microbial communities from White Oak River estuary, North Carolina - WOR-2-8_12 (SPAdes) (version 2) | ecosystem: Environmental > Aquatic > Marine > Intertidal zone >...
CACACTCTGGCCCTGACTCCCCGCTCCGATAATCACGATACGCCTGTGGTTCCAGCCTTTCTTGCGCATCGCTCGCAAGACCTGGGTAAGCGTAAATCGAAACAGTAGCAATAGGCCCCAGGCAATGACTACCCAGGCTGCCATCCACTGACGGGAGAACAGGGTACTGGTCTTGGTGAGAAATGCGATGATGATGAGAATGACTACTGTGCTCAGCCATGCCAATGTCACTGACTGTGCCTGATTTAGCCAGCTCTTGCCTCGCCATGACCGGTAAATGCCCAGGAAAGAAAAACACAGAAGTGTCAATAGCACGCCAAGGAGAATGGCCATCTGGTAGTTCGTCGGAATTGGAAAACTGTGTGACCCAAAACGCCAGACATAGGCAAGTACGGCACCGAGAACCACGCAAAGAACGTCGAATATACGCGCCACAAAGGACACAGCACTGGCATACTCCTGTAAAAGCCCTCTGGGTAACATACGTACTACTCACTCAACAATGTATTGGAAAACAACTACATATTATAAATAATTATTTAGATAATTTACAAATAAATTGTGGTTATTAATAGCATGAACAGATATAGACAATATTAGAAAATAATCTAGTTGTATCAACCTGTCTGTAGTTATTGGCACAGATGTTTATATCTGTCAGTCTTACTGCGTAAACAATTTAATTTCGATAGTATTCTGCCCAATAGGCACGATGTCCTCTGTTAATAATTTCTTTTCAGCTCTAATGATATTTTCCGATGGTAAATAAAAATGAGGTGAGTGATTATAAGAATATAAAGTAACATTACGCATCAATAAATGATTTTTAGTCACTCAACATTGATCAATGAACCTACTGTCAAAGCCAATTAATTAATAAGTTCTCATATGCAGCAAGAACACGATCCCAGGTAAATTCTTTTTGAAATCTCTCTCGACTCCAACCAGACATCAGGGAAAGTTCTGCATCATTTTGTAGCAGTTTATCGAGTTCAAGCGCACAACCATTTTCATTTTTAAAATAATGTGCCTTACTGCCAGCAACCCAATAATTATATTTATTGTCATGCGCCAAAACAGGCTGACCGGCGGCCAAAGCTTCTACTAGTGACGGATTGGTTCCTCCGACGGTATGTCCATGAATATATAGGGACGCAAATAATCTTAGGGCATCTAATTCATTATGTTCATAAATAGCCCCCAAGAAAACTACCTCATTACTGGCATTAGTGATAACCTCTTGGTGGTAGGCATTGTCACTTAGATAATTTCCCAAGACCACTAACTTATGGTTGCGTTTAACTCTACTAAATGCGCGCACTATCTCCAGAATACTATTTTCAGGCTCTGGTCGAGCTATCAGAATGGCATAGGATTTTTCTTTTAACCCATATTTGTGGATGCACGTTAAATCTGCATGTAAAACTTCACGTGCACCATATGGAATCATCGTAATTTTTGAGTCTTTAACTCTAGTTTTTAAATGATTTTTAATTTCGGGATGATCGGCAATCAAGTGATTGCCGAATAAACAGCCTGCACGTTCGTTAAGATACAACCAGATTCGTTCATACCATTTCCATTTGCCTCGCTTCCATTCAATGCCATCCATGTTTATAATGTTTTTATTGCCTTTCAAACGATAAAGAATAGAAAATATGGCTGTATTGTAGCCTAAGGTTAAAATCAATCCATCATAATTTGATGCGACCTTTGTGCTCTTCCAGTCAAAAACAACAGTTCCTTTTGCTCCCTTTTGCTTAACAGGTATAATCTTTCTTTCAATATTATTCCAGGTGTCAGCATATATCCCACCTTCGCCCTCCTCCTGACAATAAACAGTTACACGCCATCCATTTTCTGCAAGATATAATGAAAGTACTTCTGCAAATGTTTCAAAACCGCCATGTTTGGCCGGCAAACCTCTAATACCAAGTATTGCAATATTTTTATTATTCATATTTACGTTTATGACAAATATTACTGATTGTTAACTCTATATACCTGTACAAGACGCAAGTTATTTCATTTAATTTTGTGATTATTTTTCAAAACAGTTTAAAGAGTTAATTAATATTCTTGCGGTCTTTGCCCAATCATATCTGGAGATAATATCGTTTCGAATGGCAATATAGTCACTTTTATCTTCACCATTTATAATTTCAGCAATCCTTGTTTTGATATTATCCACCGTTGGGTCAATATGATTTTCACCAAAAAAATTAAAATCTTCCATTGATGTCAGATTAGAACATATAGTAGGCACCTCCATAACTGCAGACTCTAGTGGAGGTATACCGAATCCCTCTGCGTAAGATGGATAGACAGCAATTTTTGCAGCTAGTAATAACTGTATTAATTCTTCATCAGGTAAATTAACAAGCCTAACTAGCGAAGACTCAACCCGCTTTTTTGCATCCCCATTGGCAATTTTATCACATAAAGGATTTTTTAATGATTCCTCTCCTACAAATATCAATTTGTAACCATTTTTATCCAACTCTAATTCTAGAAAAGCCTCTAATAAACTATGGTGATTTTTTCTTGGCTCAATTCTGCTAACATAGACAATATATTTGTCGAGCGCATACTTCTCTTTCACGTATTTAATGGCGCTCATTTTGTTATACGCACTTAAATACATATCCCCTACACCGCAGGGCGCAAGAACTATATTATCAAGCGGAATTTTGAAATTCGTGGATATACTATTTTTACTATAATGAGACAATGTCGTTAATATATCAGCTCGTTTAGCGCTGATATAGAACAAAAGTTTTCTAATCAAACTATATTTGATCGGAAAATATTTTTTATTATCTATGAATAGAATGTCATGAATGGACACGATCCATCGCGCGTTTTTTATTAGTGGGCAGATGTACTGAAAATGCGCGTAATCAATTTTATAGCTTCTAATTAACAGCGGAAACTCAAAAAGCAATCTAAAATATTTGTTCCTGGCTTTTAAATGCAAGAAATGCGTATTTTTACAATCTGGAAAGTTTTTTCTTAGATTTTCAATATCTGCAGCCGCAAAATAAAAGTTTATTTGCGGGAATTGAATAACTGCTTTTGAATATAGTTCTTTTATATATGTTCTAGAGCCCTGGTACTTCCCATCAAAGACATGCGCATCGATTAATATATTCATTTTTTAATCTTTTAAATGTCGCAATTTTATGGTCATTGATTCCAAATCCAATATAAGTCCGTATATTATTCTAAGCCTTAAATATTTACAATTGTAAAGATGCTCTATTCAAATATGTTTTTTTGATAATTTTTATCATTAGGTTCTGAAAAGTCCTATTTTTTGGCATATGATTCAGCGCCACCTTATTTTCTATTAGCATAGAAACCTAGCAGTTATATGAACTGCTTATGTCTTTCGAATTAGTGAAATATTTATCGGCAATAGCCCAGAATACCCAAAATACCGCATGCGAAATTATTGGTATCGTCATTCCGGTGATAAAAAGTGAGACACCACCCATCAATAATGCTGCTGCAATTTTATTGTACTTTTTACTTAATAATGATGTGTTTTGTATTAACTTTATACCCTTATATAAAATTACAATAAATATTGCGCTAAATATCAAAAACCCAATAATTCCTGTGTCATGAAAAACTAACAATATAATATTGGCAATCCATCCCTCCTCTTGAATACTTGCAGCTGAAATATCTAATGATGAAATAATCGAAAAAGTAAAGATACCATTTCCAATAATAGGATTATTAGCAATATTGCCCAAAGCAATTTCAAATAAAAGAAACCTATTTTTAATGGAGTGCAATCTATTTATTAAGCTGTCATCTCCAAAATAGTTTGACAGATAAATACTCGCTATTATTATGACAACAATCATAAAAATAATAGTTATCACATAAATAAGCAGTTTTCCAAAGTATAATTTTTTTCTTGTAGTTAACACATAATATAAACTCAATGATACGAGATATGCCGCCCATGGACTTCTTGATAAGGTAAATAAAAGTGCCATATTCAGACCTACGAATATAATCCACCATTTTGCCGTGCATCTATAAGTAGCTAAATACAACAATAGAAATGGCACTAGTAATGCGCCAAAAAAATTAGGCTCTAGAAACGTTGCTTGTAGCCTGAGTCCATCTGGCGTGCGAACAACAAAAGATAAGGATTCAAATATTTCAACAACATTGAAAAATGTAGTTAAATAAACAAACACCATAAATGGGCCGTAAATCCAGCCTATTACATCAATAATATCTCTCTTGAATATTTTTAAGAAATCTATTCTTAATTGATGAATAATAAAATAAAATGAAATTGCTCCGACGAGCCCAAACCATTCTTTTAATGCCCAAGACTTTTGATCGCTCAACAAACACGCTAATAATGCCCAGACAATCCAACTTAAGACCAAAATTGAAGACGTATTTGGTTCAATCAGTGCGCCTCTATAAAATATAACAATAAGTACCATTAATAACGCTGGAACAACGATCATGCGTTCCGGAGTTACTGTTATACCAAATATTTCAATCGCATACCCATTTAGCAGAGACGCAGTCATGCATATTGAAAAAACAAATGGTGATACCTTTTTTTTGGGCCCGACTACTTGATGAACTTCATGCTCCATATCTATGATATTTTATGCTCACAACTTATAAGAAGATTTAGAATAAAATATTTGATAGTTGCCTCTATATTTTAATGGTTTCTAGTTTATTATTTTCGGTATTATAAACTGGCATCTCTGCAATTAATATAATCCTATCTTTTCCCGAAATATAAGTTAGTTTATTCTTGCTGTCTCTTGACTCTCTAAATTTGGATTCGACATATCCCTCTTCAACAGACAACTCAGATACCTCTTCACACAATAGGTCTCTACGAATAAAATAGGCATTGTTCCCTGCGCTATTACATCCGATGAACGCATATCCTTTATTATTCGATAATTGCACTAAAGCTTTTAATGATGCGCCAAAATATAAATTGCTAGAATGCGCCTTCGTTCTGTCAAAATCATCTCTGTATGGTACTGTAATTGCTCTATTTTTCCCAAAAACACTATTATATTCTAGAATCACAATTTCAGGATTTATGCTCAATTCTTTCCATATCCAGTAATCATTTCCGTCTATATCAATATGTAATAAACCACAATCGTGTAGAAACCCATATTGAGAAATAACACTATTTATATTATCTTTAGTTACAAATTCGGAAATCGCTGTAAGATCATATTTCCAGTAATACTCTGAATTAATTACTCTATCAATATTTTTCTTTGAACCATCCAGAATTAACCCAGACCAGTTATTATTCATTAATAAAAAACGTGTGTTTGATTCCCTGTAATCTTCAACGCCAAATTCAATAAATGTTTTACTCCTTATATCTAGTTTATATACCAACCATTGTATAATTCCATCATCGCCAAATTGAGAGAAAACTTTAAATTCAATCTCCTCTAGCGAATTTATACTCTTCTTGCTTTTAACCATTTCAGACAGCAATCTGCCTGTTAACAACAAATCGGACTCTGCATTAATGAATCTTTTAATTAATTGTCTACCAGCTACATTTATCTGGTTTATTCTATATTTAATGCTCATTTAAATTCTTATACTCATTTAGAATGTAATATTATGGATGTAATACTCATGTATAAATAAATAATATAAATTAGTGGCACTAAGTTTATTCTGTGGCTCGCCTCTTTACACAAAATAATATCTTGTTTAATTAAACTTGTCTTATTCTGCTTCAGCCTTATAAATAAATTCGCTACCTTTTAAAATACCATTACAAATAACATCCAAACCAGGATATTTACCAAAGCGCAGCTCGTCTAAACTTATTATATCTGGCTTAAATGTTGGCCATCCTTTCCGAGGTTTCATAAAAGGCAGTGGGATCATGCGTCTAAAAAAGAAATGGAATGCATACTTTCTAGCTCTTTCAACTTGTGTATTTTCCATACGCTTACCGATAGGTAGGCATGATAAAATCTTTAAGTACTCATCTTTAGATGTCGCATCAATCGTTACTGCCTTGTTTCTAATCCAGGCCTCACCTGCAACAATGACAGGAATACCTATACTTGTAAGTTCAACACCTGTTTTCGTACCATAAATAATAACAGAATCACATTGCATCATTAATGCATAGGTGCTTGTATTGTCTTCTGGATTGATAATAAAAATATTTGGCGGTAAAGAGGGAAAATGTTTATTTATCTCCTCAACGACCCGCTGTCTGGATGGAACCGTGCCTCTTATCTCTGCAGGATGTACTCTAATTACCAGTTGCAGATCGGGCCTGTTTTTAAAATATTCTATTGTTTCTATTATCCATTCAATCATTCCATTGAAAGCATTAGCTGGATAGTGCAGTTGCGCATCCCAAACAACGTTGGTTAGCATCCCGATTGTAGTTTTTTGAAAATCAATACCTGTTTTCTGTCGAATAGCATCAAGATTGAATTCAGGATTTTCATGAAACCAAATCCAATCCTGACTTCCCTCCCATCTGCTTTTTAAATAATCCAATAGCTTATTTTCTAATTTAATATCCCAACTCATATCTGCCCATTTATCGACAGGTTCGGTCATTAGTGTATGATGGTAAGTATCGTGGTGCGAAAATATAAAGCACCCCTTACGATACGCTGGATTCCAATTTACCACACGCAGCCCTTTCTCTCTGCAAACCTCACCTATCAATCCTTGTGGTACATAAATCCCATGATTGAAAACACATACATCAAATTTTTCTTGCGTTAACAAATTCCTCATTACATATGTCGTGATAAGTGCAGATTCAAAATATGCGCGCACTATTTCTTGAGAGAAAGCTTCACCTTCTATCTCGCCACGAGCAAAGAATCGTAATGCGCCAGCATAAGCATGTTCTCCTACTTGCAATCCATCTATGGCATATTCTCTTATTTCACTAAATTTAGTGCTTTGTGCAATTATTTTGGCATTTTCTCTTTCTGCTTCTGTCAAAAAGTCAGAATAGTGATTGATATCTATTCCAAGTTTCTTATAGAACTTATCACCTACCCTTGTGCATGTCATACACAACATCGAAGGGCCATTTTTTATGAGATTTATCTTAGAAGAATCTGTTGAAAAAATTCGATATTCGCAGTCCATACACGCAGGCAATACTCCATCGCAGAGTAACGCTGAGACATTAGCGCCACGAACTTGTAACGCTTTACCAATTACACCCTCAAGATTTAGTGATGCAAGATGTCCGGCAACACTTGTAGCAATTAATACTCTCGGACCTGCATCATTATCGATCTCGGATACAGGTTTAATTTTATCTACCCAGGCAAGACCAGGATTGTACAGAGATCTTATTGTGCGTCGCGCTAGCCTAAGAATGTGTTTAATCAAACCATCATTCATTTATCAATACTCTAATGTATTATCTGCCACAGATAAATATTGTATGGCGACTGAATAATTTTCTGTATATCGCCCCAATTTTAGCTATTTTATTAACGAAATGACTTCTACCAATCTTTGGATATGTCATAAATACATATGGTAGAAGATAAGATAATTTTGGCGTTGATTCACCCCCGACAACCTTAATTGTTGAAAACCCGGCCTTAGCTATGAGGTCAACCCACTTTGAATTTTTCAAAAAGCGTTCATCGCCAAAATGTGATGCCGACATCTTGGTTTTTGAGTTTGGAATCTTAAAGACTACTTTTTTTGCAATAGTTTTTTGCTGTTTTAAAGTCTCCACAATCATTTCGTCTGAAAAATGCTCCAGAACACCTGAATGACAAATTGTATCAAAATTATCATTTGTAAATTGTTCATCAAGTTTGAAAAGATCCGCTTTTAAAAATTTTACAGGATTATGAGGAACCGAATACCTGCGTGCAGCATCTGATAATACATCCTCATCAATATCTCCGGCTGTTACTTTAAAATTCATATCAGCCAGGAGACATGATAAATATGCCGTCCCGCAGCCCGCTTCCAGAATAGACCCTTCTTTTGGTGTTTCATTTATGATTTGTTCAACCAATATTCTATTATTTATGGCTTGTTGAAATAATGAACGGTTTGATTGTTTAAAATGATCACTCCAGTCTGACATGTACTATTTTCTCCGTTAAGATTTATTAATATATAATTTTATTTGTCATCTCTATGAATAACATCATTTCTATACTGGTTCATCCAATAAAAGCCAAACATACCAAATACAACTAATTGTAGAATGCTTAAATGAATTACATTCAGCTCAACATCATTCAGAATCCAGTTAATACCCGCGAATAATAAAAACGCGACAATAATAACAAACAAGTTCTCAATAAACACCCACCTAAAGTAAGACATATTTTCAAATTCTCCCATGACAAATACAGGTACAATTGCAAAATAAGCAATATTAAACAGCAGCCATGCGACACCTGCACCATATAAGCCGAACTCATTTATACATATATACATTGCAGGTACTAATAAGCCAACTGCGATTAGATTTGTATACATGGGGATATAAGACCTACTGCTTGCTAGAGCTAGAGCCAATTGCAACTGCATAGGGGCATTGATCATAGCCGCCATTACTAGCAGTTTTAATATGTAATCGATCTCCTCGTTGTGATCGAAAGTTGAAATTAACCAGGCAGCTATATCAGATCCTGAATATATTAATATCATACAAACAGGAACCACTAACAACATTAAGCCACGTGTTGCCCAGAAAAGAATATCTTTGATTTCATCATATTTTTTAAGCGTAAATAATTTTGTTAATCTTGGATAAATCGCGTTAAAAACCGGCATAACAATTAAAGGTATACCTTGAACAAATGTATGTGCCACCCCATAAATTCCAACCGCTTCGACTGAAACCAATATCCCCAACATGAAACGATCAAGCTGTTTTAATAAAATCGCAGCTATACTTGCTATCCATTGACGCCAAGCAAATGAAAAATTGTCTAAAAATACAGATCTATGCCAGCCAATTTTATAACCAATATATGTCCCCTGATGAAGCGCGATGTAGTATATAATTAATTCAATACAACCTATAAAAAAGAGCGCAATAAACACATCAGCCAAACCAAATCCTGCTTTCATCACAGCAAAGGCGGCTATACCCCTAAAAGTAGTTGTAATTATTATTATAAGATTATTTTTATGATGCTTTTCTAACCCTCTAAACATATTCTGAAAGCATATAAGTGGCCATCTTACAGATAACATCATAAGGCCCCAAAATATAATATTCTCAACCATATCGGGCTGATATCCATCTATTTTAAGCCAGAAATATGCAAGATTTTCACTCAGATAGTTTGCAGAGATCAACAGCAGTAGTGCTAAAACCAAGTAGGTGGTTTCGTAGGTTTGTATAGATTTTCTTAGCAACGTCTTTGTGCCACATGAGGCATCGGCTATTACCCGATTAACCACCGCACCAAGCCCCAAATCCAAACTTGCTAACAAGGCATATAAAAATGTAACGAGCCCAAACCCTTCAAAGCCATAATAATTAATATATAATGGCATCAACACAATTTGCACTACTATACTAAAAACTTGGGATACGTAATTACTAAGTAATACCCCAACTAGATCACGCTTGTAGTTATCTTTTACAATGCGCATCTTTAATCGTTTAAATATTAATATTTATAATATATTTATCATTCACAAATAGATTGAATGACAATAGATAGGGCCTCATAATCTAGTGCGTGAGCACTAAGAATTTCCTGGTTTGTCCCACAAGCGGGAATTTCATCCAAGCCAATTCTATATAGAATATTTTCATAAATACCCTTGCTTGCGAATACATTTGCGATTCGATCTCCTTGTCCACCAATAATGTAATGGTTGTCGATGGAGAAGATCTTCTTACATGTCCCCACTTCTGTGAGCAGCCATTCGGCATCGATATAATTCAACCAGGGCAGATTGATCACCTTAACGGATAAGTCATTTTCAGCCTGCAAGGTCTGTGCTGCCTGTACCGCCGCGGTAAGCATCACTGGGCCATAGGTAATGATGACCGCATCATTGCCTTCGGTTAAGGCAACTCCCCGGCCAACCTTGGGTTTATAACCCGTAGGCAATTCATAATTAAGCACCCATGGCAAACTCACCAATCTCATATAACTGCTGCTGTTGTTTTCATTAATAGCCCAATCAAGAAGCATTCCAACTTCTGCTTCACATGATGGCTCCATTAGAACCAGTCCAGGGTTTGCGGCTAACGCAGAGATATCACGCACGGCCTGATGCGAATGCCCCGGGCCACCAGGTACCACACCAGCAAGAGAACCGACGTAGATAATTTTCTTTAGCTCAGTCGCATTATTGTAAATCTGTTCGTTCGGACGAGTTGACAGGAAGCAGGCAAAGGAATGTACCACGGGTAATAAACCTTCCAATGCCATACCACCCGCTTGTGACACCA
>Ga0209536_100016588_pt1 | contig 10467 bp, 12 predicted proteins | sample DeeMarSeWOR28_12_FD_187461 | JGI IMG/M metagenome (GOLD analysis project Ga0209536, IMG submission 187461) | Marine sediment microbial communities from White Oak River estuary, North Carolina - WOR-2-8_12 (SPAdes) (version 2) | ecosystem: Environmental > Aquatic > Marine > Intertidal zone >...
AGTGCCTTTTTGTTTTATGGAGCGACCAGAGAATATGACTGATAGGAAGGTTGAAATCATCAAACAAGCTGGCGCAAAAATGGTCGCAGTTGGCATTGAATCTGGTGATGAAAATATTAGAAACAATTTACTTAATAGGCGACATTCACAAAAAACAATCATATCAGCCTTCCAAACAGCCAAAAAGTATGGGATCAGCACTCATGCTTTCACTATGATCGGATTCCCTGGGGAGACCAAGGACTCAATTTTGGCCACCTACGAGCTCCTAAAGAAAGCACAGCCAGACACCGTTCAGACTACTATTTTCTATCCTTTGAAGGGAACAAAACTGCTCGAAGAAGTAGTGAATAAAGAACTTTTTGATCCAAACACACCTATGCCGACCAATTACTACGATGTGTCTCACCTAAACTTTCCGGAAAGCAAGAAGAGGGAGCTGTTACGTTATCAATATCTATTATCTTTCTATAATAGCAAGCTAATGCACTTCGTCGTGCGTGCTCATTTTAGTCACACCTTTTTTCGTATATTCGCCTTGTCTTTCAGAGTATGTAAGGTACTCAGAAAATGGGGATTTTTGCCAACAATGAGGGCCATAGGGAGAAGAATTGCCTAACGCCCTTCTTTTAACCCTAACGTTGCAAAGCTGAACCGGCCAAAACCGCTAAACTCGCGCCAGAGCACGCCATATGCGCCCTTGCTCGCCTCGGCCAGGATCTCACGTACGGTTAAGTACGCTTCCACCTGCGCGAGGCCACATCTGTCGCACCCTGGCGCGTTTTTCCACGGTGCAGGTTGGCAACGTTAGGGTTAATCTGGCTTGAAACTTGTGAAGCAGTCAATCCTGAATAATTCGTAACCTACCGCCTACCTGGTACTGGTACTTCTTGTTAATTTCAGGCTAGACAAATAGCTTTTTGCGGTTGTATGTCCGTCTCTGGTTTGCTATTGAAAGCTGTGGACTTTGCGCATGGTGTTTCCACTGTCCGCGAGAAGTCTAGCCCGGATATTTCATGAATCACTTGCTGCGACCACGGAACTGGGAACCCGCTTGCGGGACTGAGCGGAGCGCAGCGAGCGCGAATAATATGGCCGTCCTTCCAGGCCTCCTCGGGTGTCGGCCCCTGCGACGTACCGTTCAAATACGGAAACCAACACCCTGCGGTTGCCCGGCGGCCCGCCCGCCTCGGCTGAGCGATCAGGCTCGCGACCCGCCTGCCCCTGCGAGGCACGAGCGGGCAGGTGGCGGCAGGCCTGCCCATCTTCGTGGTCTCGCGACAGCAATTCATGAAATATCCGGGCTAGTAGCTGTTACTAGAGAGATGAGTACCTGATAGTTGGACGAATCCTGTGAGCCAAGAAAGAACTCATCGTGACCAGCCCGTGGCAGGAGCTGTGTGTGTCTTGGGCGCCTCGTTCACCTTTGCGCTGCTGGGAGCTCTGGTAAAGGTTGTCTCAGTCTCGCTCACCAATGAGATGGTTGTGTTCTTTCGAAACTTCTGCTCACTTTTCTTCATTTTACCCTGGATCTGGTACAGCCATCCGCCAGGAGGAGTTCGAACATCATATTTCCCACTCCACCTCCTGCGCAGTGTAGCAGGGCTTGGAGGTATGTATTGCTTTTTCTATGTTATTGCTCACCTGCGACTCTCTGAGTCCTTTCTGCTCATGGCTACCGCCCCTTTGTTCATTCCCATAATTGCATATGTGTGGCTCCGTGAGCCAGTTGTGCGAAAGGTGCGAGGGGCAATCGTTATCGGTTTCATCGGCATCATCCTGATTCTCAAACCTGGAATGGGAATGCTTCAGCCGATTGCGTTCATTGGTCTGGGGGCAGGCATTCTCGGCGCCTTGGCCATGGTCAGCATCCGGCGTATGTCCTCATCGGAGCCTACCATCCGGATCGTTTTCTATTTCACCGTGTTTGGTACCATGATCTCTGCAGTGCCCTTGGCCTGGTCGTGGCAGTCGCCGAAACCGGAAATCTGGTGGCTGCTCGTTCTCATGGGTTTGCTGGCCGCAGTGGGACAATTTCTGCTCACCAAGGGCTACAGCCTTGCTCCAGCAGCACAGGTTGGACCGTTCACCTACGGCAACGTGGTATTTGCCACCCTCCTCGGCTGGATATTCTGGGGCGAAAAGTTGGATTCTTTGACCTGGGTCGGTGCACTCTTGATCTGTCTTGCCGGTATCATTACAACCCACAGAACGGAAACACATGCATTAGTGGGTACGACTGCTGGCACGATAACACCACCGGCCGAAGAGTTCAGAGAGTAGGAGTCAAGCGTCTTTGAATGAGTAGGTTCCGATGGTGGCTTTCATACTATCGAGATGCTCTCCTCCCGATTGCAGAATGACCATCTCAATCAATTGCTGGGCGCTGACATCGCCACCTATCGCTGCAAGATAACCAGTGCGGGCTAGGTCCGCCTCACGCAACCCTTCCAAGTAGTCGGCAAAGGCTGTACCGTTTTCGCGCAACAAGCCGAGAACTTCTTCTCTTGTACAATTTGCATGCTCTTTGGCATGTTGCGCGTTCATCTGGTCGATATCCTCCATGGTGATCTCCGGCATTGCTTCGCCGGCCACTATCATCCTGACAAAATCAATGGCTCCAAAGTGGCCCGCGGCAACATGATGAGCCACTACACCCACAGTCCACCCTTCACCCGAACACTCTTTTCGCCACTCTTCAACGGAACAGTTGTCGACAAAGACAATGAAGTCGTTGGTGAACGCTGTGAACTTTTCGACTAGCTCTTTTGTTCTCTGGCTCATAATCTTCCTCCGGTTCAGTGGTGGTTTGCTTTCCGAATTCTAGTGGTTATATTTATCGGGGTCAAATTACTGCTTACTTCACTATGACAGTGGAAAAGTGGAGGGAAAACCAATTTAGATGAAAACTCGATTGCAGCACTTCTTCCACCCCTTGAATCTGTGGTGCAGGGTCGGTGGAAAATTTACTTTTGCCTTTAGGCTATACGAAACGTACTGCTGGCAGCCGGTTCTCAGGCGATGGCTTGGTAATAGCAACGGTAGGGAAATTCACTTATTCAGCGGTGACAAAGAGGTGGACAAGCGGGTCTGACCCATAGATTTTGGGAGTGGGCCAGACAGGTAAACTGCCTTCACTCCAAATGCTCTTTAAGCCAGGGAGGGATATTGCCTTCCCTGCCTATTTTCTTGTTAATCCGCTCCATTACCTGCCACAGCTCTTTGAATTCCGGGGCAAGGCTCCACTCCTCGGGTCGGGTGGCATACTCTTCAGCATCGTGGAGAAAATAATAGCAGTGGATGGTGCAACCACGGTACTCCTGATCCGGGTTTTTCCAGCGGACGAAGTTGCCTGGAAAAATACCCGCTACCTGCCAGCCGTCCTTAATGCACCATTTCTGGGTTATGTCATGCCAGGTTTCTACGAAGGTGGTGAGATACTCTGCGCCTGAGGCCCGGGCGGTTTTCCAGGTAACCACTCTCAGATTCAGCATTATGTTTTTCAGCCTATATTCCGGCAAGGTAGCCGCAAAGGTGAACTCCACCTGCAGGTTATTCTCGATTTTGCTGAGCATGGTGGCGGCTACCACTTTTTCGGTCTCGAGCTCTACCACAACCGGCATGCAGTAAACTTTCCTTTGACCATCTTCCTCCCAGTTTTCATCGAGGGCTATGAGCCCCTCGTATCTTTCCGGCATCAGCACGAACTCGTGGGGCGAGCCATAGATTTCCGGGTAACCGTTGCGAAAAAGCGAGGCCGCAGAATCGATCAGTTTCTTGGAGAGAACTTTCACCTGGAACCTGCCGTCCTCAAAAGGCTCCGATTCATATCTGTTCCAGACCACCTTTTTCTCTTTTGTGGGTCTGGTTTTGCATGTGGTTGCCATCTCTCTGTAGGCATTTCCTAGTTTGATCATGGTCCATCCTTATTGGGCTCGAGATCATTTTGGTGTGAGGCCTAAACCTTTGGCATTGATGAAGGGTGTATTAGAGTGTCACCTCTCAGCAAACACTAAGCAAACTCAGGATTAACCCTAATGTTGCAAACCCACTCCTAGCAAAAACGCGTCAGAGTACGCCAGATGTGGGCGCGCGCAGGCTCGGACAGGATGAACAGTACGTAACCGTACGTGAGATCCTGTTCCGAGCACGGTCGCAGATGGCGTGCTATCACGCGAGCGAAGCGATTTTTTCCGGTTTGAGTTTGCAACACTAGGGTTAATATTGGCAAGAACGATATAAAGAAGCAAGCTGGGAAAGTGGTTTGGCTGTTTTTAGCAATATCCGGTCTAGATTCTCCGGCGGCTGATCCCTGCGTCAGGGCTCAGCCACCGGCCGCCCACTCATCAGGTTCTTCTTCAGGGGCACAGAGTCGCCACTCACTGCCCAATCATGTTCTTCAGCGCGGCTACGGTATCTTCTGGTTCCGGGCGAACCGTGTAGTCAGCGTTGATTGCCGCGTTTCGAATGATGCCTTCTTGATCGATAATGAGTCTGGCTGGAAGCGGTAGTGTCCAGGAATCGTCTCCATTGTATTTTTCAAGATCAATATTGAACTTCAGATAAATTTCCTTGAGATCTTCCGGCAACTTGAAGGTAAGACCGTAGCGCTGTGCCACCTCGTTGCCGGGATCACTCAGAATTTCAAAGGTCAACTTTTTTTCTTCTCTGAATGCCCGGTTGAATGACTGAAGTTGAGGTGAGATGGCAATAAAAGTAGCTCCCAGTGCTTTGAATTCCTCGATTGCATTTTGGAGAGCATCCAGCTCCAGGTTGCAATAAGGTCACCATTTGCCTCGATAAAAACTGAGAACAACGGGTCCTTGTGAAAGCAACTCTTGCAATCGAAATTCCTGGCCGTCAGCATTTGTCAATGAAAAATCAACCGCTCGGTCACCAATCTTTACGGTCTGTTCAAGAATTCCCGAATTTCGCAGGTCATCGGTTGCACGATACATGATCTCGACGATTTCTTCTGGCGCTTGCGCTTCAAAACCTTTTTTCAAGGCATACAGTTTTTTTTGCAGTTCCATGCCTGTACTCCTCTCAGTCAAAAATGCAACCTCAGCACGTTTGTATTGAGCTTTGCACCTCAGATCAATGCAACTCATATGGCCAAGAAGATAATCTCGAAAAAGCCTAATGCAACAAAAACAATTCACTGTGAGTTGAATGTGTCAGTTCTGTAACAAATCAATCTTCGCATATCCCCATTCTCAATGAATTGCGGTCGCGGCTTGACTCTTCAGCCCCAGTAGTTATTTAATGGGAGATTGACCATAGAGCAATGTATCCTAAAGACTGCAGTTTGCTCAACCAATCAAAGGGCTTTTCATGATTGGTAATTGGCACTACATTATTGGCGCAATCTTGATTTTAGGCTCAGGCTGTTTATTTCTTTTCATCAGCCCATATGTGGGCCTGACCAAAGCGTACCTCGTGAGCTTACCAATATTTGCTACGGGTTTAATCATGGTCTGGCAAGGCGAGCGCAAACCGCCTGGATCATAGAAGGACTGTATTTGTCGGCACAGGAGGAAACATGTCTGAAGAAATCTTGCGTCAGCAGCTCTATGCTGCCTACAAGAACCGGGGAATGATATACTATCACATCTTCCAGGAATTGAGGAAAGAAGTAGAGGACGAAAAAGCAGCAGAAATAATGAAGCGGGGGATCTATGCCCGTGGCCTCGAGATAGGCAAGAAATATGCGAAATTTTCACCCGCAGACCTGGAAGGGTTGAAGGACGCTTTCCTAGCAGGCGCGACAGACCAAGGAAGAATGTTCCAACCGGAAATACTTCGTTGTGATGCGGAAGGACTGGATATCCAGATGCGAAACTGTCCACTGAAGGAAGCCTATCAGGAGGCGGGGTTGAGCGATCAGGAAACTGCCAGGATGTGCGACATAGCTGCTGAGGTTGACTACGGGACCTTCGAAGGAGCAGGTTTCCGGTTTTTTGCCGACACATGGAAACCGGGAGAGGAAGGCTGCTGCCGTCTCCATATCCGGCCAGGAAAATGAGCAAGGCTCAGAGGTCGACGCTGCGCGATCAGGAGATCGCTTTTCTTTTGAGCACTGCAAACAATGGATGACTATGCCCTGCAGCGAAGCGTAATGACCTTGTGGCCCACGCCTGTGGAAGCGGCTTCCAAGCGCGCTTCATAAGAGTCAAGCGGAGACTTGACCCCTTGCCTACTACAGGAGCAGAAATTGAAGCGAGTTGTGATTATTTTAGCCTTTAGCCTGGTATTTGTTCTTCCCACTGCAGCATGGGGAGATGACAAACAAAACTATGTGTCCGCAGGGGTTGGATTCTATTCCTATACAGGCGACCTTCCGAAAGAGACTCAACTCGATGAGGCTTTCATTGGAGAGCTTTCATATGGACGATACTTTCATCCAAACTTTGCGCTGGAAGCTGGCGTAGGCTATATTCATGATGATCATCAGGGGGACGAACTCCAGGGATATCCCATCACCCTGACAGCTATAGGCGTATATCCTGTAGAAAAAGTCCGCCTTTTGGGAGGAGGGGGCATCGGAGTGTATCCTATGAATTTTGACGGCGAAATAAACGACGTCATTATTCACGGCGAGGATACTGTCTTGGGAGGCCACGTGTTGATTGGCTTCCATTGGGATCTTCGACCCTCTGCCTTCATTGGGCTGGAAGGAAAGTACCTATTTATAGAGAAAGCTCAATTCGAGGATGAAAAGGTTGAACTCGATGGCTTTACCCTGATATTGAAACTTGGTTTCAGATTCTAGTAATACTGAAAGACCGTGTTTTGCTGTAATATTAGGCTGTTAACTTTCCCATTCTAATAAAATAACTCCACATTACCACCTATAACTCTCCAGCGGGCGGCCCTGGTTATTCTTGGAAATCGAAAAAAATGTTTGACGTGGCCCCGGAAATATTATAGTATTTAAGCAATTACTAAAATAAGAGACCCAGATGGAAACCAAGCAAGCGGAATTATTCAAGATTTTAGGTGTTGATTCCCGCATAAGAATTATCGAGCTTCTGAAGCAAAGAGGGCCTCTCGGTGTCAATGAGATGTCGAAGTCCCTGGGGATCACACCTTCCGCCGTTTCGCAACACCTCAAGATTCTCAAGCACGCTGGACTGGTCAGGAATGAGCGCAAGGGCTACTGGATACCGTATCACATAGACCCGGTTGCCCTAGAAGAGTGTGGGGAATTACTTGCCAAGATCTGTACCTGCGGCTGTAAGGGAACCGGGGAGTTTTTAGAAGCGGAGCTTGATGGGGCCAAGGATAAGGTTGATCTGCTCCGAAAATATGAAGAGGAGCTTCAGGAAGAACTTCAGAGAGTGAAAACTCGAATTGAGGAACTGGGGAAGGAGTGATAGTCCGGATGTTTCACGAATCGCCTGCTGCGATCTCGAAACTGGGAACCCGCTTGCGGGACTGAGCGGAGCGCAGCGAGCGCGAATTATATGGCCGTCCTTCCAGGCGTCCTCGGGTGTTGGACCCTGCGACGTACTGTTCAAGTACACCTCGGCTTCGATCTTGGATTTCGGATCTCTGATAGCGGATTTTTGACCACAATTGATAATAGGGAACTTTACAATTCAGATTTCGTCATTCGTTCTCTGGTTCTCACGAGCTTTTCAGTAAATTTTCAATCCCTATTCCGCAATCCGCATTCCGCAATCATCGACCCGGTGGCACACCCATCTCCAAGGTCTCACAACGGCGATTCGTGAAACATCCGGACTACCTTTTTTTGCCCAACTATTTTAGTATCTACTAAATTACATTAAAGAAAATGCTCAAACAAAGGAGGTGATAAAGATGGCGAAAAAGGAGAAAGCTGATTGCGGATGTGGTTGCCTGCCCTTGAAGAAGAAAGGCAGAGGTGAGCCAAATCCTGAGGTCAAAAAGTCTGAAAAATCAAAGCATTAAATGACACCGGGCACCAGAGTTCAACCGATAATGCGGGTCACATCTTAGGTTTTGTTTTTAGGCTCAGTATTCTTCATTCTTAAGATGTGACCCCACGTCCCCTTTTTCTAGCCCGAATATTTCATGAATTAGCTGCTACAACCGCGTATATCGCCGTCCTTCCGGGCGTCCTCGGGTGTCGGTCCCTGCGACCTACCGTTCAGGTACGCCTCGAGATCAACACCCTGCGATTGCCCGGTGGCACAGCCATCTTCACGGTCTCGCGACACCAATTCATGAAACATCCGGGCTAGGGGGTGAGCCGAAGCTTTTGTCCTGCCCATATGGTGGACCCTTGGATTTGGTTGAGCCTCCTTAGGCTGGCTATGGGGACGCCCGTTTGCCTGGCGATGTGCTTCAAGGTATCTCCTTCCCGAACCAGGTAATGGCTTTCAGAGACATTCTCCGTTTCTCTGCTTGTACCTTTACCAAGCTCTTGCATGGCAATATGTAGCTTGGGACCAAATCCAGGAGGAACCTTAATCGTGTAGTTTCCCTTGGGCACATAGTTTCTGCGGAATTGCGGATTGAGCTCTTTGAGAACCTTGAAATCTGTATCCAGGGCAAGGGCCAGATCTATCAATTTCAGGCGACTGCTGATTTGGACCGGGACCGAATCGTACCAGCTCGGCGGGTAAACCTGCTCTGAAGGGAGACGAAAACCGTACTGTCTCGGGTTTTCCATAATAATCTTAATGGCAGTGATGCGAAACACATATCGTTCTGTTTCCAGAGGCAGATCGAGCCTATAAAAGTCTTTAACTTTTTGTTCCCTTATTTCCCTCTTGAGAAAGGAATCTCCGCAGTTGTAAGCGGCTAGGGTTAGAGTCCAATTACCGAATTCGTCATGCAACCGTCTTAAATAGTTGATGGCTGCTTCAGTAGATCGTTCAAAGTCCAACCGTTCATCTATCATGCGGTTTTTGCGCAGGCCATACCGTCTTCCGGTGCGAGACATGAATTGCCAGAGTCCGACCGCTCTCTTCCTCGATCTGATATCGGTAATAAGGGCGCTCTCCGCCACAGCCATGTATTTGAGGTCATCGGGCATTCCAGCTTCGGCCAGTTTCTCCTCAATGTATGGAAAGTAGCGCCCCGCCCTCTTGAGCCACAGAAAAACCTGAGCCCGATCCCAGAGAGAAATGGTGAATTCTCGATCCAGCATTTCCAGAATACGGCGGTTTTCGAGAGGTATCAACTCACCACACAGGCTGATCGAACCCGGGAGGAAAAAGTCAGGCAGAACTTCAGGGCCAGTGGGCTCTTCGGCGTTGGAGGTAAAGGATCTAAGGCTCATGACCACAAGATTGAGAGCCAATAAAAGGGCCACCACTCCAAGCAGAAAAACCTGTAGTCGCCCGCTACCAAGAGATGGCAAATAAGAACGAATCACTTTCAGTGACCTTTTCCGTATCCAAAATCGTACCGCCTGTTTTTGAGGCTTCGCTTTGACCTCAATAAGAGATAACGGCTATGGAACAGCGGACTGCTTTCCTTGAAAAAGATGTCCACTTGCGATTCTCACATTCCACTCCACGGTAAAAGCAACTTCCATACCATGCAATGATCAACGTGGCAGATCTTTTCTTTTGAAAAATTGAGCCTTCTGAGGTAAGAATAAATAGTACGTGCGAATCAGAGTGTCTAATCTTCGTAAAGCAAGCAGCACAGCGCCAAAATCATGCCCGCAAACGAAACTGTTGTGGTACTGGGAGCCAGCCCCAAACCAGAGCGGTACTCCAACCAGGCAGTACGGGCTCTGGTTGAGTATGGGCATCGAGTCATTCCCGTTCATCCCATGCTAAAAAAAATTGCAGGGGTACCTGCGGTAGCGGCCTTGAGTATCGTCAAGGATCCAGTGAACACTCTTACTCTCTATGTTGGTCCAGAGCGAGGGAAAGAGCTGCTTCAAGACATGATCATTTTAGGGCCAGATAGGGTCATTATGAACCCGGGGACAGAATCAGACGAAATCGAAGAGGAGTTGAATGCCAAGGGTATACCCGTGCTCAGAGCATGCACTCTGGTCATGCTAAGGACGGATCAATTTTAGCTTTGACACCACGTTGAGCAAAAGGAGGATGAAATGAGCGTTAAAGTAACATGGTACAGCCACGCCTGTGTCTTGATTGAAACGGAAGGTACGAATTTACTGGTTGATCCCTTCCTGAGCGGCAATCCCTTGGCACCAGTTAAACCTGATGAAATCCCGGCCGACTATATCTTTGTCTCGCATGGCCACGGTGATCACGTGGGGGATACCGTAGATATTGCCAAGCGAACTGGTGCCACCGTGATTTCCAACTTCGAAATACACAATTGGCTGCTGAATCAGGGGGTCGAAAACGGTCATCCACAGCACATCGGAGGTGGATTCGACTATCCGTGGGGGCGGGTCAAACTGACGATTGCCCAGCACGGTTCAGCCCTTCCGGATGGTTCATACGGTGGCAATCCTTGCGGTTTTCTGTTCTATGTGCAGGGGAAGAAGAT
>Ga0209536_100016589_pt1 | contig 10467 bp, 10 predicted proteins | sample DeeMarSeWOR28_12_FD_187461 | JGI IMG/M metagenome (GOLD analysis project Ga0209536, IMG submission 187461) | Marine sediment microbial communities from White Oak River estuary, North Carolina - WOR-2-8_12 (SPAdes) (version 2) | ecosystem: Environmental > Aquatic > Marine > Intertidal zone >...
AGAGACTTTGCTTCATCCTTTTTAAGCATGTAATCTCTAAGGATATTTACCATTGCTGTTTCTGCCCTATAGGCTATCATTTTAATGGTATCAATAAATTGTTTCCCACTTTTCTTTAAATTTTTGAACTGATCAGCTTTAGGTAACTCCGAAAAGGATATATGTTTATCTGTTTGTTTCTTTTTAGTTTTAAAACTGGTCTTTACCAAAGAAAGAATTTCAATAAATTTGATTTACGAAAGAAAGTAGTTAACTCTTTTGATGAGGGAACAGGAATAGATAATTGTTTCTTAGGCTTTTATCATCCAGATGCCCTTACGGAAGAAACAGTTAAATTGGCGGAAAGAATAGTTTGTTATTATTCAAATTCTGCAACTCAAACACCAGTCAACATTGCTTTTGTTAAGACAACTTTTGAATCGATGTACACTTGCGGTGTGCGTTTATCAAGTCGCTTAATGATCTCACCGATCTTATAAATATTTATTGAAATGATACAGAAGACAATTAAAATCTTATATTGTTACCAATTGTAAAAAGTACCGGTCACAAAGTGTCTTGAATTGTGACCGGTACTTTTTTTATAAATCGCTAATATACTCAAATCATCCTGAGTTTACTGGGTGTCCTCATAGGGGATAGTGAGCAAGTGTTTAAAATCCAACCTCCTCTCAAAGCTAAACAATACATACTGTAGGCTTAAGTATCCTACTTACGTATAGCTGCTGATATGTCTGACAGTGTCAAGTAGAAAAGACTTATCCAATGGGCACCAATGATTCTGGCGATTGAGATCTGAGAAAGGCCTTCTTTCATAAGTGTTTAAATCTGGTATATTTGTTTTCGGGTGTGCTGTCAGTAGTTTTTCATAAGTGTTCCTCTTTCCTTTGTCGGTTAGAAAAGCATGAGCCTACAGCAGTTCACCTTTCATTCCAACTCAGAGAAGTTGCACTTAGAATTTGAATTCAGGAAAATTCATATGAGAAAAAGCTATGAATATGCAAAAATAAGTGATTATGAATTAGGTAAAGAAACTACAAAAGAATTTTTTAAAGATCTTCTTCATCCAAAAGGATTTTTTCCAAGACTTATATGGGAGATACTTAAAGATCCAACAGGAATGTTAATGGACCTACCGCTTGAGGCCATTGCAAAAAAACCAAAAGGCGACCAAATAGGTTATGATTTTACAACATTAGAAGGAGATGAACCTTTTATCTATTTTAAACGTAAGGATTAACCTGGAAAGCTTTAAAAACCAATTTGAAATGAAAGAACAATTCCGCCTTTTCGGTACATAAAGGAGTGCATCTGTCTAAGGATGACGACGGCTGGCCGCAGTCTGTTACGATTCATTGAGCCTGTCAATTAGATTATATTTTTAGGCTGATGGATTGTTGCGCTGTTTGTATTAACCAATAATCCTATATTTATTCCTCGCGTATCTATTGACGCATTACTGTCCATTTACAGCCGCAAATCGTTCCTGAAAATCAAAGTATCCATTATATATATTGACATAATTCAAGACAAATTGCTCTTGCTTCATTCGGTAGGAAATCGGATATTTAGTGTCAATAAGGCAGGCTTTGCGTCGGCAGTGCATTCCGGGGATCCCGGTGTTCACCAGCCGAGGTAAGTCTAACAGCGCTATTCCCGGGTAAGGGACACTTCGTTTCACAGATGCCGCAGCCGATGCAGCGCTCATCGATGACATAAGGCTGTTTAACTGCGACTTTCTCACCCATACTGTTCAGCACCTGGGCTTCCCGGAACTGGATAGCCTTGTCAGGCGTTGGGCAGTGCTCTTCACAGACAATGCAGGGAATTCCCTTGGCATAAGGGAGACAGCGATTCTTGTCAAAAAAAACATTGCCGATCTTTGCCGTATGTTTCCGGGCCAGGGTCAGTTCCTGAAGCGCTCCGGTTGGGCACACCTGGCCGCACAGGGTGCAGTTAAATTCACAGTAACCTGTTCTGGCCTGCAGCCGCGGGGAAAACATGCCTGCCAGACCGGCTGACAGAAAGGCCGGCTGCAAGGCATTGCCAATGCAGACCTTCATGCATTCGCCGCAGCGCACGCATCTGCCAAGAAATTCATCTTCCGGCAAGGCCCCGGGCGGCCTGACCAGATAAGGATCAGGCCTTTTCGCCATTGTTCTGGTGTCAAGAAAAAAGGGCAGGGCCGCTCCAACTGCCAGGCTGCTGAGAAATGTCCGCCGGCTTAATGCAAAGGCAGGCTGCTCAACACCTTTTTGCGTGAAGCTAAAGGAGATCTTGCTGCCGGGGCATAAGTCGACACAGTCCATGCAGAGATTGCAGTCAAGCGGTGAAATGTTCCGTTCTTCGTCAATTGCTCCCATGCGGCAGATATCCATGCAGTTGCGGCATTTGCCGCATTTTGTACCACCCTTGCCCCGCAGCAGTGAGAAACGGGAAGTAAATGCATAGACAGCCCCGACAGGGCAGAGGTTCCGGCAGAAAAAACGCCTTTGCAGCCGCTCCATGAGAAAAATCGCCGCTAGAATAAAGAGGGAAAAAAAGGCTAGTTCATAATGGTTCTGCCGAAAGGGCAGAATTGATGCCTTTAGAATAGCATACACCGGCTCGGTCAGCGTATTGATCCATCCCGGCATCTCCTGATATGTAAAGGTGAAAAACGAGGTAGCCAGGACATTCAGGGCAGGGTACAAAGAAAGAGCCAGGCCACGGACCAGAATTGAAAAGGGATCAATATACCCGGCAGCAGGCAGACCAAAGAATGCAGCAACCAGCATGAAGACAAGCAGGTAATACTTCAAAGTATGCAAACTGGAGACGCGCCCTTCACCGGCATGGGGTGCAAATCTATGAAAGGAATCCAGCAGTGATCCCATGGGGCAGATCCAGCCGCAGAAGAAGCGTCCCAGGATGAAAGTAAGGCCGATAAAGACTAAAGAGGGCCACATGATGGCCAGCAAAGTCCTTGTGGCCAGGGAAGCTGAAAGCGCAAGAAAAGGATCAATGCGGAAAAGGATGTTTACCGCGTAGGGGAGTTCGTTGGAGCCGGAATAATCTGTTTTTACAAAGAGAAAAAGAAATAAAACAAAGCATAAGACCTGGCTTACCCGGCGTCCGTGTCTCAGTTTTAACCACTTTTTTTTCATGAACTGTATCAGGCCTGGATGATTTTCATCCTGTCAAGGCGCATTTCACCCAGACCCATGTTATAGGCAGCCACCGTTGAGGCTATCTCATCGGGTTCCATGTTGAAAAGAGTTGTGGCAAAGGCATCACATGCAACCGCATCAGCTGATGCGATCAGAGTATCAAGGATCTTTACATCATCCAGGTTTCCTCCCTGCGGGCCGTTGCGCAAGAGGATGCGGGTTGCATCAACAACGGTAAGCTTTGGCCTGATCACGGTGGCAAGATCAGCCAGCTTCTGACCGAGATTGTGGTGCATGCTGCCGCGATTGCCGCCCAATACGCCCATGCTGTTTTTAAGTCCAAGGGTAAGTTTGCTCAGACCATGATGCTTGGCAACAGGAACATTTATATAGGTATCAGCCTCTAGGGCATCCCTGTAAATTTCAAGGCGGTTTACAGCCTTGCCCCGTTCTATATTAACGGGGACAAATTTTCGGCTGTCAGGATGATAAAATTTGAGCCTTTTGTCCTTTATTGATTCCAGGGTCTGCTGGATGCCGCTGTTAACATAGCACCGCCTCTCCTCATTGCATGTGCGGTCGAATACCATGACCGTTTTGGCGCCTGCCTCAAGAGACTGTTCCACCAGTGCCTTTACCACAAGCGGGTGCGTGTTGGCAGCCTGGTCCGGACTGCGGTCCCAAGCCATATTGGGTTTAATGACCACCCGGTCGCCGGTCGTAACAAACTTGTTTATGCCACCCAAGGGTTCAAGTACCCTGGCCACGAGTGCATAGTAATTTTTGTCCTTGGCATGTGATACCACAGGGGATTTTTTTTCAGCGGCCAGAAGTTCAGGGCCTATCCGGAAATTTGGGATAGTTGATGAGATACCTGCAGACCAGAGCAGAACCTGCTTCATAAAGTTTCTTCGGTCCATAAGGCCTCCTTTGTATAAGTTTTGAGGGCCAGAATGCCATGCGGGCCTAAAGCCTGCATCAGGATTTGGCCTGATTTTTTAGAACCTTGACATTAAGTACTGTCGGTCAACTGAGTTTTATATTCAAGCATGATGCCCATAAATTAATTATATCTGCCAAAATGTCGGAAGCGCATTTTTAGAAAAAAGTGTATTATAATAATTACAATTTTAGCGGAAAATTTCCAGTTGTTATTATTTTACTTGCCCGGAAGGAATAATCCGGCAACCATCTTGTGAAAAAGGGGGCAGGAACCATGAAATTTAAATCCAGCGTAACTCTGTTTGCCGTACTGTTTGTCCTTTTTTCCTGTACAACTTATAAAACCCAGTATGTGGGATTCAGGCCTGCAGCTGAATATCCGAACAATATAGTAGCAGGAGGCGTGACGGTTGGAGCCGAAGCTTATGCAGACCAGGCTGCCGCCAAAAATGCTTTCGGTTTTGATATAAAGAAGGCAGGACTTCTGCCTGTGCAGGTGGTGATGGATAACAGGTCCGGCGACGGGGTGCTGGTTGTAGCGGACCAGACCTTTCTCGTCGATGCCAATAATCGTTACTGGAATCTGATCCCCAACAAGGCAGCGGTTGAACGTGTGACCGAAGCAACTGAGACCGGTGCGATTCTTGGGGGAGCTGGCAAAGGTGCCGGCTGGGGAGCAGCAGCTGGTGCAGTGCTGGGTGCCGCCTTTGGTGTTTTAACCGGTGAAAGTGTGGCTGAGTCAGCAGGGAAAGGAGCAGCAGTCGGTGGAGCAGGTGGTGCTGTTTATGGTGGAACGAAAGAGGGAACCGATACCCAACGACAGAGAACAATAGCCGATGATCTACGCGACAAAGGTTTGGAAGGGAAAACCATCCCAGATCAGAGCCTGGCGAACGGCTTTCTGTTTTTCCCGGCCGAGGCTCAAAGTGCCAGGGAGTTGCGCCTTCAGCTCCGCAATTTATACTCTGGCGAAATTTATTCAGTCATGCTTCCATTCTGAGTTCGATCTATAAATAAAATTATTCCCTGATCTTGAGAGCCGGAAGGTATACATTTGACCGGAAAAGATTATGCTTTGGGGCAGTTTACTGAAAACTCTCCTTGAGGCCAAGGTTGTACCGTATTGTATAAAATTGTTAACCGCTTTGCAGGAGAGGTTGAGAGCATAGTTTTAACAGGTCGCTTGCTGCCATACCTGCTATTGTTAATTTCTTTAGTTCGGAGAAATCTGAATCGGTGCAGCGGCAAGAAACAGTGAATTATCATGTGAAAGGTGTTCGGAAAAGGATGCGGGCGGAAGATTAGAGATGGGGGTCAACAGGATTGTTCTGATAGCAGGACCGAGCGGTATTGGCAAGTCCTACTTTATTGATAGGTTATCCCAGGGCGACCTAGAGGAGTTCGCCGAAGATCTCAACATTGAAGAGCCTGCCGCCTGGCAACATGTCTTTGCCAAGGAACTGCGGGAGAATCCGGCACAGGTGGCTGAACGGATTTTTTTCCATTATGACCTGACTGGCCCCTGGAAACACAATATACAAAACGGCTTTTGGGGAGACCGTTCCCTGCAGGTTTTAGATAGCGCTGGGGCGACGACAGTCGTAACCCTGTTTGCCAGCCCAGAAGTGATCCTCCGACGGTATTTCAAGCGGCAGAAGGAGACTAAGGGCTTGTTCCGCTTCCTGTTCAGGTTGGCAAGACCGGCGCAGGAGATAAAACTCTACAGGGAGCCGGCTAAGCTCCTGACTCTTTACCATGAATGGTATGAATTCTGTCAAAGTCGATACCTCAAAGACCACTGGCAGGTCAATACCACGGACAATCCTATGGGGTATGAGCGATTGACCGGGGATGTTCTGCAGGCAACGATCGGAAAGATATTTGCCGGACATTGATCGCCTTCCCGAAAGAAAAGGAATTCTGTTAGGCTGCAGAAGTCAGTGTCAGGCAGGTTTTGGTTTGGTGTGGTTGCTGCGCTGTCGAAAAAAGCGATTAATCATTATCCCAGATTTTCAGGGCCAGACGGTATACTGCCGACCGGGAAAGATTATGCGTTTTGCTGATCGTTTGCACAGTATCCTTCAAGCTTAACTCACCTGATTTTTTATAGGTCATCAACAGGTTTCTGATTTCCATTTCTGATAGTTCCGGTTCATCCCCGGCACCTGAAATAATCAGCACAGACTCTCCCCTTACTTTTTTTTCGTCGAGACTGATTAAAATTTTGCTCAGGAAATTCCTTGTCAGTTCCTCATGTATTTTCGTCAATTCCCGGCACCAGAAAATATTTCTGTCTCCCAAAATGTCATGGCAATCCTGAAGAAAAGATTTTAAACGTTGGGGGGCTTCAAAAAAAACCAGGTGTTTCTTTTCTCTGCTCAATGAAAGCAAAAGCTCCTGCCTCTGATTTTTCCGGGATGGAGCAAAACCGAGAAAGATAAATGAATTGTCAAGGATACCTGCAACGGAAAGTGCTGCTGTGAGAGCGGATGGTCCGGGTATGGGTTCAAGCCTGATATCATCTGCCATGGCTTCCTGGACCAGCATTGAACCGGGATCGGATATGCCGGGCGTGCCGGCGTCTGAAACAAGGGCTACATTACGACCTTTGTTGAGCATTCTGATAATGACTGCCGTTTTTTCACGCTCTTTTTCCTTGTAGTAGCTTATGGTTGGAGTTGAGATGCGATAATGGGTTAGTATTTTGCGGGTATGGCGAGTATCTTCCGCAGCTATGCAGTCGACCTCCTTTAAAATACGTATAGCCCTGAGAGTCATGTCCTCAAGATTCCCAATAGGTGTGGCCACAACATAAAGAGTTCCTTTTTTCGGAGCACTGACTTTTATTTTTTTTTTACTTTTTTTTCTGGTCATATTTCCAAGAAGGCGGTGTCTATATATTTTAGAAAGCTTTCTACCTTTTTATTGACTTTTCGTAAAGAACAGCTTAAATTTGAGTATATGTTCATATATAAAGGTAGAGTGCTTTGAAATTGACAAAAGATAAATGCGACTGCCGCATTATCCATGATGAAAAGATAGAAGAGGCGCGGCAAAGAGCTCTTACAGAATGGGTAACAGAGGATCTCTGCCAAATCTTCAAGGCCCTTGGTGACCAGAGCCGGTTAAAAATTTTGTGGGCCCTTGATCATCAGGAAATGTGCGTCTGTGATCTTGCGGCACTGCTGGGCATTACTGAGTCGGGGGTAAGTCATCAGCTAAGACTCCTGCGCACTCTGCGCCTGGTTAAAAACAGGCGTGCGGGAACGATTCTCTACTACCGCCTGGCAGATGATCATGTTTCCCAGCTTGTGCGCATTGCACTGGAACATATTCAGGAGCCGGGGAACAGAAAAGAAGAATAGTGAAAGACCGGGTTCATTGACCTGGACGATGAAGTAGAACCATGCATGTAATCATTTCAGTCCTCCAGGAGTCCTGGCATCTGCTGCTTGAAGCATCTGTGTATATTCTTTTCGGTATGCTTGTCGGCGGATTGCTCAAGGTTTTTTTAAGTCCTTCCTTTGTTGCTGGTCATCTGGGCAGTGGTAAAGTCAGTTCAGTCATAAAGGCGGCTTTGTTCGGCATCCCCATACCTTTGTGCTCCTGTGGTGTGTTGCCTGCGGCCGCTTCCCTGAAAAGGCAGGGAGCAAATAACGGTGCCACAACGGCCTTTCTCATTTCAACTCCAGAGTCAGGAGTGGATTCAATGGCCATAACCTATGCGCTCCTGGACCCTATTATGACAATAGCCCGTCCTGTATCAGCCTTTGTTACCGCTGTTGCAGCAGGTATCAGTGAGAATCTGCTGCAGACCCAGAAAGAAGAGGACTGGCACCGGGTTATCGACCGCAGCTGTCCCGTTGATAAATGCTGCGACGGGCAGGAATGTCCACCGGAAGATCATGCCAGACATCATACTTTTATCGAGAAAATGTGGGCCGGCCTTAAGTTTGCAATTGATGATCTCTGGGGTGACTTAGCGGGCTGGTTTTTTGCCGGTTTGCTCCTTGCCGGAGTTATCGCTGCAGTTATTCCCCAGGATCTGATGACCAGATATTTGGGCGGCGGCCTGCATTCCATGCTGATTATGCTGCTGGTGGGCATTCCCATGTATATCTGTGCTACGGCTTCCACCCCTGTAGCCGCTGCTTTGATACTCAAAGGTGTCAGCCCAGGTGCGGCCCTGGTTTTTCTCTTAGTTGGGCCTGCAACCAACGTTACGTCCCTCTCTGTTCTTTATGGCCTGCTGGGTAAAAGGGCAACTGTAATCTACCTGATTACGCTCTCACTGTTTGCAGTGCTTTCAGGTCTGGTGCTTGACAGTGTCTATGCGAGCCTGGGGATCTCCGCCGTTGCCATCGCAGGACAGGCAGGGGAAATTATCCCTCACTGGCTCCAGCTGGGTGGTGCACTCCTGGTTATCCTGCTTTCATTAAAGCCAGTTTATCTCTTAGTAAAAAAGCATTTCACAGCCTCCGGAGTGCGCGGAAAGAGAGCACAGCAGGAAGAGGCAGCAGCAGGAACGGGTCCAGCTGAAAGTAGCAAAACAGAAAGCTGTGCTCCTTCATGAAGCTGCGGATGAGGTGCCGGTCTGGCCCTGCATATATAAAAGATACAATTCTTTTCAGTTCAAAAACTCTTTTCCTTTCTCATCCTGGTATTGCATCCATATTCAGAATGTCAGCATGGAGATAAAAAAATTAAAAAAGAGAGCCATTGTTTTTTCCAGTTGACAAAAGATGCATTTTTCACGTAATAGCCAAAAAAACATCATGAACAATCTTTGCAGTAAGAGGAGAGAAATAAAAAAAGACACCAGTAAATGCTAACCAGGACAAACTGATACCAGTGTGCTTCCCGGGGCCCTTTATATTGTGTCAGGCAACATTTGATACTTTTCAGAGGCGCACAATGCTAACCATTAACACCTATCTGGCCCCCTCCCCGGTACACGGCATCGGGCTGTTTGCAGCTGAATTTATAGCTGCCGGTTCTCCTGTCTGGAAATTCAACCGCTACATTGACAAAATATTTAAGCGGGACATTTTTCTTGCCATCTGCAGCAGGCTTGACAGCTGCTCACTCCGGCATCTGCTGAATTCTTCATACAGCAGGGGCGGGCGCTATTTTTACCTAACAGACAATGCCCGCTTCATCAATCATTCCGACCTCCATGATAACATCCGTTTCACAGATGATTATACCGAGATTGCAGCAAGGGACATTGAAGCCCATGAGGAATTGCTGGAAAATTATTTATTGGCCTATGACAAGACCGATTTCTTTTTCCAGGAATTGCTAAACCCTGATCCCTACCAGTATATAAATTCCCTCCAAGTGTCAGGCTTGCCGCATGCTTAAGGTTAGAACGTACCTGGATATGTCCATGGTGCACGGTATAGGGGTTTTTGCCGAAGAGGATATCCCCCGGGGAACCGTTATCTGGGAATTTAATCCGCATGTGGACCTTGTCTATACACCGGAAGAGTGGAGCAGACTCGCCACCAGCATTTCAGTACAGAGTTTGGCGGCTCTGAGACGATACTCTTATAAAGAAAAAGGAAAGTATTGCCTCTGCATTGATAATGCTCAGTTTATGAATCACTGCGCTGAAAAGTTTAACGTTGAGAATTTCCAGGAGGGCAACCGAATGCTGGCCAGCTGCGACATCAGCAGAGGTGATGAACTGCTGTGCAATTATTTCCAGTTCAGCGATAGTGATGACGAACATGTACTTTTTTTGCAAAGCAGCATGAAGCCGTAAACTGAAATAATGAAGAAACAAGGTTGCGGGCAGGGTGGGCAGCGGAAAAACCTAACAAGAAAAAGATTTTTAGGCCTCTTTCTGTAAAATAAATCTGACCTGATTACAGCAGGTTCCTGTAATCCTACAAAGAGGGGAATCATCTACCTCTAACTTGAATGTTCATTCACTGTATATTGATTTTATCTTTTAGCCATGGTAAATTAATAGAATATTTTAAATGGGTGATACATTTAAATAGTATTACTAAAAATATCCGACTCCATCCGGATTTTAACTTGCAGGAGAATTTGTTATGTGCAGACAGATTGCTCTCAAGTTCCCGTTATAAGCCTCCAGGGGTGTTCCCCCTTGCCTTGGAGGCTTTTCTTTTTTTGGGGGATTTCTAAATGCATGCGATGAAATGTAAGGGGTTTTTTCTGAACAGTAATAACCCCTCATGGTTTACATCCCATTAAACTTCACAAGATTATCTATGGTAGGCATCACGCCATAGACAAGGAGGTTGCTTATGAAATTTCTCAAATCATTTCTTGTGGTCTGTCTGGTGCTGATCCCAATATCCGCACTGGGCCAAAAAGCAAAGACCATTGAAGAACTTGCGGCGAT
>Ga0209536_100016590_pt1 | contig 10467 bp, 5 predicted proteins | sample DeeMarSeWOR28_12_FD_187461 | JGI IMG/M metagenome (GOLD analysis project Ga0209536, IMG submission 187461) | Marine sediment microbial communities from White Oak River estuary, North Carolina - WOR-2-8_12 (SPAdes) (version 2) | ecosystem: Environmental > Aquatic > Marine > Intertidal zone >...
ATTTATTTCTTTGCGGGCTGTGGTAATCGAGCGCGGCAAATTCAAAGGAAAACACATTTTCCTTGTAGGATAATTCAACCTCGTCTAGTAAATAAATAGTTTTTGGCAGGGTATAAACATCATTTTCTTCTCCCCCATTTACCTTGCGAATCGGCACTGACTTATTGAAGATTTGAAAGTCAGTGATCACAATCCCAGGAATATGCTTATTGTCCTGTAAACGATCCGGATAAAATGAATTCAGACCTTTAGTACCACCAAAAAACATTTCACCGTCTTCAGTTTTATAGCAGGCCCCGGGATAGAACTGGTTGCCCAACAAACCATCATTCGCATCATAATTCCTGAAAGATTCGGTTTCCGGATTGAATCTTGACAAACCATTGTTTGTACTTAGCCAGAGGTTTCCCTGCTCGTCTTCCAAAATACCCTGAATAACATCATTAGGTAGCCCGTCCTTTACAGTATAGCTTTTAAACTTCCCGGATCCTCGATCAAATTTATTTAATCCCCCACCAATAGTCCCAAACCACATTCTACCCTTCTTATCTTCCTGGATCGATATAACCTTTTCACTACTGATACTGTTTGGGTCCGCTGGATTGTGCCAATAGGTTGTATACTTTTCAGTTACCCGGTCAAGTTTTTTAAGTCCGCTGTAAGCAGCGATCCATAAGACGCCCAAATGATCCTCATAAATTTGCATAATCTGTGTTCTAAAACCTACAGAGGAAAACTGTTTTGTTGCACGATTAAATTTAAACAGACCCCCACCCTGGGTACCAACCCATAATATTCCGTTATGATCTTCATATATCGTTCTGATGATATTAATGCCGATATATACTTTGTAAATGTTATTAAAATATTGGCTGAATTCTCCTCTTGCCTGATCAAATTCTATCAGCCCATCTCCCCAGGTACCGATCCAAAGCGTACCTGCCCGGTCTTCAAACAAGGCACTGATCTTATTACTCGGTATACATCGGGAATTGTCAGATTCATGAAGGTAGCGGGTAAATTTTCCTGTAGTGCGGTCTAGTTTATTGAGTCCGCCTGATTTTGTACCCACCCAAAGTACTTCTTTTTCATTCGTTGAGGATCCACAGATGGACCATATATAATTGTCACTAATACATGTTTGCTCGCCGGATAAGTTCCTGTAATTAGAAAATCGATTTTGCTCAGGATCAAATTTATTAATCCCTTCCCAGGTTCCCACCCAGTATATACCTGATTGATCTTTATAAATACACATGACTGTATTGTCACTCAGACTGGCGGGATTGCCTGAATCGTGTTTGTAGTGTATAAACCGTCCCGTTTTACGATCAAATCTGTTAAGTCCGGACACAGCTGTACCAATCCAGAGGTTGCCTGCCCGATCTTCATTAAAAGCAACAATCCAATTACCACTCAGACTGTACGGATTCTCGGGATCATGCTGGTAGCGGATAAACTTTTCCGTTTGAGGATCGAATTTATTCAGTCCGCCAGAAGTTGTTCCAACCCACAGATTGCCGCTACGATCAAGAAACATCGATAAAACATTTTCATCACTGAGACTGAAAGGATTGTTAGGATCATGCCAGTAATGGGTAAACTGTTCCGTCCGGGGATCAAATCTGTGGAGTCCGTAGCTTCCAATCCAGACTATTCCGCTGGAATCGACAACCATGCATTCAATATAAGAATAAGGAAAATCCCTTTCGGTATGCGGGTAGTATTTAAATCTTTGGGTAGCGATATCCATTTTACACAGACCAAACTGAGTGCCAATCCATAGAACCTCTTTTCCATCGTAATTGAAGGCAACAGTTTGTTGCATCACATCGGTGATAATACTTTCAGGATTGTCACGGTCGGGCTTAAAGCTGATGAAGTTGTCTTGGTCACGATTATATTTATTCAGTCCGCCACCGATCGTCGATATCCATAAATTTCTTTCCGAATCTTCATATATCCACGAAAGGTAATTACTGCTCAAACTGGTGGAATCAAGCGGATCGTGTCTGTAGGTGGTGAATGTATAGCCATCATATTTATTCAGGCCATCCTCCGTCGCAAACCACATGAAGCCCAGATAATCCTGTAGAATTGATTGAACATTACCATGTGAAAGTCCCTGTTCAACTGAGATATGTTCAAATTTTATATCCGGGGATTGTGAATAAAGAATAAAAGGAAAGAAAAGAAGTAATATAATTCCTATGCATCTAATACTCATGGGAAAATACTCCCATGTTCTTATAGTATCAACCAGGTAAGCGTTTATTTTCTCGGATTATAATTAAATATAATCGAAAAAATTGTGGTTTCAAACTGATTTATAGAATGCAATGATCTTAATATATACCAGATGATATTTATGCTAACTACCTATTTAATCTTATGTTTGCTTTTAGTGCTTTGTGATCTGAAATACTGTTATTCTGATCATCTTTCACATCTTTCGTATTGATGGATGTTGCTGCTACCTTTCTAAACATATTCGGGCTTAGACTATCATAAGCGAGAATATAGTCGAATCGTCTTGGTCTGCTGTTTGATCTGAATCTCCAGGTATACTCCTGTTTATTGCCATTAAATTCCATATGTAAGTCACGGGGATTACCCAGTTTATTTAACATCGCACGAAAAGATTCTGGGCTATAGGCATTGCTGTTAAAATCTCCTGCTAATATGACAATCAGATTTTCGGGTGCTTTGACAAAACGGGATTCAACGACTTTCGTTACAGTCGTATGAATAAACGAATAAATTTGTTTCATCTGATATTGTTTATGTTCGCTGGTTCCGATTGCCTGAACGTGGGTGTTAAATAAAAATAACCTTGTTGTATCGTTGATGGCAAAAAGTGAGCCCATAACGGATTTATTTGCTAAAAAATCATTCGTCTTGGACATCTCCTTATCTAAAATCATATGAACAATACCATTTGAGTTTTTCACATCATCGCCGAATTCTATTTCCGACAAATCAATCCTCGGATAGCTGGCCATCATGTATAATCCGGCATCCTGAAATATAAATTCAGGAAAAGAATGATAATCGACCCTTGATATGATTGTCGAATAAAAAGAAGGATCAGATTTTTTAATAATTTCATCGCGTGTGCTCTCGTCAAATAATTCCTGAAATAATACAAAATCAAATTTCTCTTTATTAATATAAGTCATTAAAGAATCAATCTGACCTTCTTCTTTATCATAAATCGCTCTAATGTTATATGTAAGCAAACTTATCTCATTATTTGACGTATTTGTTCTTACAGGATTATCACCATTACTGATATAATCAATTGATGAACATGAGATCATCATGAGTAAAAATACAACAATGATTGTTTTGCTCATTCTTGACACATACAATTTCATTCTAAAAATAAATTCCCTACTTGAATTCTTTCCGGTATTTACACTAAATAAGCAAACGCTATAAATGAGATTGTTATTTCATATTTATCCACACTGATTAAATCCCACTTAACAATACCCAAATCCCAACTTTACTGGCTTGTATTTTTTAAAATCGAACAGATTTTGTTATGAATGAAAACCAAACCGACAATCACAGAATTTCCTTTGGATTTCTCTTCACATTCTTTATATTCTATTTGTATCCTCACCTATTCCTCTTACAGACATAGTATTTATTTGATTCATACTGAACGACGCAGACGATCTTTAAATAATATAGATTGATAGATTTTATTATTCATTTATAATTCTATAAAATTTATTTAAATCGAGGGAAATATTAATGAATTCTTTTGTAGGTAAAAACAAACTCCTCATTTTAGCAATCTTTATATTTCTATTTCTGCTAACCTGTAATTACCATTTTGAGTCGGTAGATCAGCCAGATAATGTGGATATCAACAGTACGTTTGAAGTGGATATTAAGGTGAGTATAGAGGCAGAGAACCAGGGAGGCATCCCCTATTTTGGAATTCTACTGCCGGTTGGTTGGACTGTTTTAGACAGCATTCCTTATAGCGGAACATTGAACGGTACATTTATCCATTCCGTTGCACAGTCCGATACAATGGAACTGGAAGATCAAGCGCCTGAGGGTTATTACTGGTGGGTTAGTGTGGGAGATACAGTTGATTCACTCTTGGATGGGACCGTATCTATTCAAACGCAGATATCCACAAATGGCCGGGTGGGAATGTTCTTTCTGGACTACATGCTCGGTGATGATAGTAATGGCCTCAATATGCGCCGCAGTGATCACCATCCGATCTCTGTCGGATTGCCGGCATCAGTGACGGTTACCAATACGAATGACAGTGGAGTGGGATCGCTCAGACAGGCAATTGACACGGTTAGTTCCGGTGGTGAAATAAGATTCGATTTACTGTTTCCGGCAACCATTCTGTTAGACAGTCAGCTGGTGATTGACAGAAGCATTCAAATCATTGGTCCGGAGGAAGGTCAATTAACGATATCGGCAGGCAGGCAAAGCCGCATCATGTGGATAAATGAAAATTTAACCGTATCGATATTAAACCTGAACCTTTCAGATGGCCTGGCGAGCACTGATATTCCCAATGGTGGTGCGATCTACAGCAATTCCTCGAATATATTTCTGGGAAATATGACCATCAGTAACAATTCAGCTGGCAATAATGGGGGAGGTATTTATATAGGTAGTTCAGAAGAGGATAATCCAGCAGAATTATGTCTTGATAATGTAACCATCGCCAACAATTCAGCTGGCAATAATGGGGGAGGTATTTATATAGGTAGTTCACAAGAAGATCCGGATTTAGAATTAATCCTTTCAAATGTGCAGGTGAGATCGAACAGTGCAGCTGAATCCGGAGGAGGTATTTGCTGTGAGAATACACAAAATAGTAACATTGAGAGAACTGTCATTACAGAAAATGGTGCAAAATATGGTGGTGGATTATATTTTTGGGGAAAACAACTAAACCTCTTAAATGTGACAGTGCAATCCAATGATGTTTCAGCAAAGGGGGGTGGAATTTTCTATACACATACCGATAGTGCCACTTTTACGAATTCGGTCATTGCGGCAAATAATGCTTTTAATGCGGCGGGCATTTACTGTGAAAACAGTAAGATAACAATATTAACCAATCTGACGTTCGCTGACAACAAAACATTTGGCGCTGCTAGTAAAGGTGGGGCAATTCTAAGTAGTATCTGTGAAAAAATATTTCTGATCAATTCCATTCTTTGGAATAACCTGCCGGATAACATCTATTTAGATCAGAGTAATATTCTTACTCTTTATTCTAATATCAAAGATTGGCGAAAAAATGAGGGGAATATAGATGCTGACCCGATTTTTGCTGATTCGATCCATTATTACTTAAGTGAAAATTCGCCTTGTATCGATGCCGGCCATCCGGACACACTGTTTTATGACCCGGAAGATGCGGTTAATCCCGGAAATGCCGTATGGCCGGCCCTGGGAACAAAACGAAACGATATGGGAGCTTACGGCGGACACGGAAAATTTAAGCAATTTAAATGGGATATCGCTCCGGCTTTACCGGAGGGAACCATTCATGCTATTGACTTTGTTGACGACGAAGTTGGATGGCTCGCTTCCCAGGATTATTTATTGAAGACGGAAGATGGTGGGCAAAACTGGCATCAATTGCCGGCAAACACAGGATGGGAATTTCTATTTATTGACTTTATAAATGAATCTTTGGGTTGGGCAATTGAGCGGGATAAAGTGAACAACAGCGCTTGGATGTTAAAAACCGAGAATGGCGGAAACAGCTGGCTGGTACAGAAAAAATTGACACGCGAGAATTACCAAGATATGATTCTCGAACTTCAAGTCGTCAATAGCAATGTTGTTTTTGCACTTACCATAGGGAGCATTGTAAAAATCTATAATACTCTGGATGGTGGATCATCCTGGCGAGCCATAACCTTTCCTGATGAAACGATGGCCCTGCATGCACTGCATTTCATAGACATTTTTAACGGTATTGCTGCCGGAGGTAACGGTATTCAGATATTTATAATGAAGACCGTTGACGGCGGCAACAGTTGGGAAACCCTGCCTGTACCTTATAGTATATTACCACATTCACTTCAGATGGTGGATTATGAATCCAGTTATTTTGTGAATAATACTACTCTTTATAAAACATATGATTCATTCGCCAGCTGGAAGAAGCTGTTAAGTAATGTTACCGCTTATTATGCACTGGACAAATATACCATATTTGCCATTGTGGGAAGCCAAAAATTTGTAAAGAGTATCAATGGCGGAAGTACATGGCAGGAAGTAAATCTTGGTGAAGATGTCTATACCATGATTCAATTTGCCGATCATTTAAACGGCTGGGTGGTGGGAGCCGATGGCAGTATTTTAAAGACAAATACCGGTGGGGATAGTTGGTTTGACCAGAAACTTGATGTGGTAAAGGTTTTGGAAATCGAGGAAGAGTCTCCAAAAATTCCGGATCAGTTTTTTCTGTCCCAGAACTACCCCAATCCATTCAATCCACTGACTTCTATCGAATATCAATTACCGGCAAACAGTCATGTCGAAATAACCATCGTAGATTTGCTGGGACAAACAGTAGAGACACTGGTTTCCGCACGAAAACCTGCCGGCTATCACCAGGTTCAGTGGAATGCCGGTGCTTTCGCCAGTGGAATCTACTACTACATAATCAGGACAGATGACTTCGTACAGGCAAGGAAAATGATTCTGCTCAAGTGAACATGTCAGCCCAAAAGAATGATTCAATGCTTTCACTTAAACCATCTAGAAGAGGTGGAAAATGAAAATTATTTTAATACTCTCTCTTTTGTTGGGTATAACTGTATCCGTTTCTTCTGCCCACACGATTCATGTTCCGGCTGATACCGCAACCATTCAGGGTGGAATCAGTTTAGCCGTTGATGGGGATACTGTTCTGGTACAGCCCGGAACATATCTTGAAAATATCAACTTCAGTGGTAAAAATATTGTTCTTGGAAGCTTATTGCTGACCACGGGTGATACGTCATACGTGTCTCAGACGGTTATTGACGGGGATCGTAATGGCAGTGTTATATGTTTCCCTCCTGGTTCTAATACAACCACTATTTTATCCGGATTTACGATTAACAACGGTTTCGGCAGCCTGTATGATGGCGGGGGAATTGATATCGATGGGTCACATCCGGTAGTTTCTCATATGAGAATAGAAAACAATGAGGGTGGGAATGGGGGCGGAATTAGAATTGAAAGCTCCTATGCCAGATTTGATCATATAATTTTAAGATCAAACCGGACAAAAGAAACCACGGGTGGATTGGGTGGCGGTGTATATGTCGGAAACCACGCTTCTCCTGTTATGAAGAATGTTACGATAGATGATAATCATGCCACTTTGAGGGGTGGTGGAGTCTGCGTGGATTCCGGCTCTAATCCCTCATTCGTTAACGTCATTGTTTCAGGCAATCGTTATCCTGAGGGGGAAGAAGACAGGAGCGGATCAGGCATTGCTGTAATGGATTATTCAAATGTTACTCTAACGAACGTAACCATAAGCGATCATTCTCCGCTCACCGATGGCGGTATTGTTGAAATCGAACGTGGCAGCCAGGCGACTATTGCCAATTCAATTTTGTGGAATGATTCCTCTCCGGAAATATCAATGGGGGATCATTCTACAATCTCTGTTATTTGCTCAGATATACAGGAAGGAATGAATGGAATAATTGCGGGTGTGAATACAACGGTCAACTGGCTTGCAGGAAATATTCATCAGGATCCCCTGTTTACAAATACAACCTTTTACTATCTTAGTGAAAATTCACCCTGCATTGATTCCGGCCATCCGGATGCATTTTTTTATGATGTGGAAGATCCTGAGCATCCCGGGTACGCCCGCTGGCCGGCTCTAGGATCCATTCAAAACGATATGGGCGCTTACGGTGGGCATGGAAATTATAAAAGTTACTTATGGAATATTGGCCACATTGTTGCAGCAGACTTGTTAAATGAGAACGTTGGCTGGCTGAGTTCTGAAAATCTGGTATTAAAAACAGAAGACGGAGGACTATCCTGGAATTCTTATCCGGTAGAATGGAATTTTCATCAGATTGACTTTGTCAATGAATCGGTCGGCTGGGCAATAGGAAATGAAGGCATTATATGTAAAAGCGAGGATGGGGGCGAAACCTGGATTCTACAGACAGAGTACAGTGATAGACCTTTAAGGCTTCAGGCAATGAGTGAAAACGTGATATATATAGCAGGAGATACAGATGTTTTTAAAACCGGTGACGGAGGTATAAGCTGGACAACGATCCCAATTAATATAAATATTACTGCCATGTGGTTTTTCAATGAAGAAGAAGGATATGTGTTTGGTTGGACAATCAATGACATCATAAAAAAGACATATGATGGTGGCAGGACATGGCATAGAACGGTTGCCCCGGAAGATATATTGGGATTTCATTTAACACAGTTTGTTGATCATTCTACAGGATATACCATAACAACCGGTATGGAAGAGGAACTCTATCAGACAAAAAACGGTGGTCTCAGCTGGGCGCCATTCCTGAGTGGTGTCGATCTCTTTTATGCTGTTGACAGCCTGCTGATTTTTGCTCTGCAAAAATACGATGACGTTTTAATGAAAACCACCGATGGGGGTGAAACCTGGGAAAACAAGCATCACGACATCCAATCAACCTTGATGATTCAATTTGTGGATGCTTCAAACGGTTGGATTGTAGGGAAAAACGGAAAGGTTCTTAAGACAAATGATGGAGGGGAGATCTGGCATGAACTTAATCCGGCAATCATTACAGAAATTCAGATAGATGTTGAAAAAAAGACAAAACAACCAAATCAGTTTTTCCTTGCACAAAACTACCCCAACCCCTTCAATCCATCAACCACCATTGAATTCACCCTACCCAAATCTGAATACACTGAACTAAAAGTATACAACATTCTCGGTAAAGAAGTCTCGACTCTCGTATCAAAAAAACTAAATCAAGGAAACCACACCTACACCTTCGACGGAAAGAATTTGGCGAGTGGAATCTACTACTATCATTTGGTTGCCGGAGATTACAAGGAAGTGAAGAAGATGATACTTTTGAGATAATCTTTCGGACGATATTATAATAATCATACTCAAATCATTCATATAAGGAATAGGGTAATGGATAATGATTCTAAATCATCAATGGCCGCTTTAACTGCGCCGCAGTTTTCATGACCCATGACCATTAATATTTTGGATCCGGATACTTTGCAGGCAAACTCCGCACTGCCCAGCATGTCCTCGTCCATAAAGCTTCCGGCAACTCTGGCGACAAAAATATCACCAATGCCCTGATCAAAGACATACTCTACCGGCACACGGCTATCTACACAGGAAAGAATGGCTGCTTTAGGGAATTGTCCATTTGTGGTTTTTCTCACCTGCGACTTGAAGTCCCACGCGGTTAAATTATTATTTAAAAATCGCTGGTTACCGGCTTTAAATTCGCTGATAACCGCATCCGGCGTTAACTGAGCCTGGGATTCAGCAGTCATCACCTCGGTTACCGTCTCAGACTGCCCGCTGTTGTTTGTGGTGTTGCAGGAAATCATAAAAACTGATATCAACAACAAACCACTGATTACAAGTGTTTTTTGCATACGATCCTCCTTTTGATTATAGATTTACAAACACGATTAAATTTATCTGATCACGACTTGTTTTTTTCAAATAACTGGACCATATAGCCGGCTTCCGCTCTAAATATTTTACTAAAGCGATATCCAAAACCCGCATATATACGGTTACGGTCGAGTACCGGAGATTCTGTAGCCAGGAATATTTCATTATAGGCCGATGCATAAACGACACCATCGACCATCTCCGGTTGGTTTATTGGAATATTCAGCAATAGAAAATAACGCAGCCGCATCAAGAATTCATCTTCGACAAACCTCTGTCCAAAACAATAGCGGTGCATGATATTAAAACGTCCATACTTCTGCTTTGTAATATATTGCTGAAAAATGCGGTGTTCATTTACAGTAAACTTCTCATCGGAATCCTCAGGATAGTTTTCAGAAGATATGTACCCATAGCCTAACAAAAGGATTTTGGGATAGACTATACGCCTCCATCGATGTTGGCTTCAGCCATACTAAAGCCAATGATCTGCGACAGTTCAGCTCGCGTAGCAACATTGGCTATAGAACGGAACGATGGACACTGGATGCAACCTATATTATGTTTCGTTCCACGCAACAGAAAACAGAACCTAGCAATCGCAGTGACGGAAAACTAAGTTACTGGTACAATTTACCGAGGCGTTGGTACGCAATCACGACAGCCCTGGTTGAATCAAACACCGAACAAAAACTTGGTTTACGCTTGAATGCGCAAATTGGTGTGGGTCGTTTCTTGATTCGCAGCAACTCCGCCTACTGGGGCGTAAAACTGGGTGTGAACAGAAACGTCGAGCG
>Ga0209536_100016591_pt1 | contig 10466 bp, 13 predicted proteins | sample DeeMarSeWOR28_12_FD_187461 | JGI IMG/M metagenome (GOLD analysis project Ga0209536, IMG submission 187461) | Marine sediment microbial communities from White Oak River estuary, North Carolina - WOR-2-8_12 (SPAdes) (version 2) | ecosystem: Environmental > Aquatic > Marine > Intertidal zone >...
TAATAAAATTAACCCATACAATGGGCAAACTAAAAACAATATAAGTTAGGATTATTAATATTTAAAAACTGACGCAATTATAGAATCGGTACCAAATTTTTATTTTTAATATTATATTTAGGAAATTGCATTTTTTGGAATGTGTGACAGACCCCCTTGTCGAAGTCAAAATCGTTTTCCAAGGTATCAGTAAAATCATATTTTTAATCAACAGACCCCCATGTCAATCAAATAATCGTTCGACAGACCCCTCTGTTTTTTTTTTAAAATTAATTTATTTTTTAATTAAAATACTTAAAGAAATATTATATATATATAATTAGAGTAAGATAATGAGTATTTTAGAAAAATCGAGCAAATCACGCCAAACCGCCCAAAACTGCAATTATGTATATGTTACATATCCCAAATTAAAATTATTAAGGGATTGTCAAATAACAGAATATATAGATGATAAAGACCCAACAGAAAATGTAATCTCAATAGCATATTATAAATATAATCTTGAAATAAACTTTGAGGTTGAAAAGGATCAAATATATTTAGCATATTTCAATTCTCAACGTAACGAAAAGAAACCGAGAGCACCGAAAGGTTTAGCATTGTATTATTTAAAACAATTAGTTGAACAGATTACAAAAAGATTTTCAAAAAGATATGGATTACTTAATGAGGATTCAAGATTGACATTGTTAGCAGGTGACATACACCCCAAACATTTAAAATTCAATTTTGATAAATTACAACGTTATTATAAATCATTAGGTTTTCAATTTGATGATGATAGGGAAGATGGACAACAGACAATAAAAAACTTTTTGAAAGTTGTAAAACCCAAAACAGAATTCAAAGAAGAGATTAACTCTTCAACAATATACAATATTCTTAAACAGAGTAAAAAGTTAGGAACAATGAGAGAAAGAATACAAGAACTTTATAATCATAAAGGAGTAAATAAAGATATATTAGAGTTAGTATTACTTGTAGATTTTGATATGAAGTTGCAAGAAGAATTAAAAGCGTTCAAAGATGAAGATTATAAAATCAAATTAGAAAAGAGAAAAGAAAAAGAGAGAATCAAAAAAGAAAAGGAGAAAATCAAAAAAGAAAAAGAAAGAAAGATGAAACAATTTATAGAAAGTATGATTCAGTATGACAAAGAGAATGAAGAAATTAATAATGAATTAGATAAATGTTTATACAGTAATAAGAAGATTATGACTGGTAAATTAGAAATGAAAGTTACAGGAATTATAAGATATGATTATCTAGTATATGATAACAACACTGGATATATGTATGATACTATGATAAACATAAAATCAAAATAAATATAAATGTAAATGTCCGGAATGACATTAAACTATGAGTAGATAATATATAAATTATTTTTTTATTTTATTTAATTAATTAATAAATTAAAATACTTAAGAAAAAATTATATATATATATATTAGAGCAAATATATGAGTTTGCATACGGAATCTTTGAGAGATAATAAGAATAGTCTAATCCACCTTTTGGTAATATTTTTTTTTTTTTAATATCCAAACATCCAATCCCAAAAAATAAATCCCAAAAATAAATCCCAAACATTAAATGAATATCCGCCAAGTATTCATAACTCAAACAAATAATAATACACAAATAATAATACAAATAATAAATCCCAAAAATAATAATACAAATAATAAATCCCAAAAATAATAATACAAATAATAATACAAACATAATAATACACAAATGATAATACAAAAATAAATCCCAAACATAATAATACAAATAATAAATCTTGGCGGATACTCAAAATATAAACTCATAAATATAAATAATATATATAATATACAAACAATAACATAAATAATAATAATAATAAAATAATAATATAGTATATACTATATATAATGAGTGAGTTAATGAGTAACTCTAATTAAATATATAAATTAATAATTAATTAACTTAAGATAATATTATATAATATATATTATAAACAATGAGTAACTTTAAAAGGGAGAATTAATATAAAAATATTAGTTGTCCCAGATGACAGAAAAAGCGAATACCAATAAACAATCCGTTCACAGCATGCAGTCGGTGCCTGAACGAGTAAGCGACGACAATAAATATTATAACTTTAAATGTGAAGATTGTAATTATCAAACAAATAGAAAATACAATCTACAAAGACATATAAAATCAAAACATACTAATGTAAAAGAATTATGTAAAAATATATCTCATAAATGTAATATTTGTGAATACAGCACTGATAGATTATATAATCTTAAACGTCATGAGGCAACACATACAAGAATCAAAAAATCAAGAATGCATCAATGTTTTTTATGTGACTATGAAGATAAATCTAAATCAAATGTATCTAAACATGTAAATAATCACCAAAATAAAATTAAATTAGAAATGGCAAGATTAAGGGGTCTTAAAAATAGATATGAGGGTAGATTAAAAAAACCTACAATAGAAAGGTTTGATAAAGAAGGTAACATTATTAAAATCACAACAGATTATAAAAGTTTATTAGAACAAGTAATAAAAGATTTTGATGAAATCAAACAACAACATTATAAATTTATATCAACAAATGAAAAAGATAGAATCATTACTAAACTTATAAATAAAGAAACTGATATATATTCTCAAACATCTACAGATAATGAAAGCGAAATATCACAACACGATTATAAAGATGTTGATACAGAAGATGAGCCAACTAATACTGAAGAGAAATACTCACAGAAACAAAGAGATATTTTATTGAGAATGAAAATCAAAGGTCTTAAAAGAAGAATCATAAATACAGAAGATGATGATAAGGCACAAGAACTACAAAAAGAACTTAATAATTTATGTAATCAATTAATTTAATAGTTTAATATATTAATCATTTAAAGAATAATTAATATAATATTATTGTTATGACTTGGGTAATCATAACACCACAATTTAAATAACATTGAATATTCTTTTTCTGTTTTAGATTTCCGTATGCATCTATCTTTCCTAGTACTCATAAACTAACTCCATAATTTATATCTTGTTTTGATATTGGGTTCATCTCTCAGGATATAAAATAAATAATAAAAATATATATTGATGAATTTTTCATCGCTATGTATGAATAATAATTTTATCTAAGTAGGGTTTAGTATGTCTCTCAAGAAGAACCTTATCACGCTTCTTAATATTTTTCATTTTCTTTTTGTGTTTTTGGTATTGGTAACGATACCGATTGTAAGTTTTCTCATCGAAATTTATTGTGCTTTTATAAACTGCATTATGGAATGGCTTGATCTTTTGTTTGAATTCTTTGAGTAATAAACTTTTGTAATGTTCAGGTGTCATATTATGTTTTTGACTTCTAACGTGTAAATACCACGAACGGCGCATAATTGACGTATCGCATTTTTCACAATATACTTTTAATTGTGTTTGTTGTTTGTAATATTCACGTTGGTATTGTTTCATATATGTTTTTTGTTCAAAAGTGTAATTATCTCTAATACGTTTTTTCTCTTCTAATATCCTTTTTTTATTCTTATAATAATACTCTAACTGGGTCTTATGTTTTCTGTAATATTCTTTATGATAATTTTTATAATTGTATGGATTATCATTTTTAGAATCAAATTTAACTTTTTCAGTTAATTCATTATTTAATTTATCCATTATATATATATAATGTCGGCATATTTAACAGTGTTAATTGACCTAATGAAAAAGGCAGGACACAATAAAGAATTATCAGGCAAAGATAAAAAAGAATTTGTATTAGATGAAATAAGGAAACAATTAGAACTACCAGAAGACATAGAAGAATTAATAATAAGTTTGATTGATATTCTAATACAGGTTGAAAATGGACAATTAGTTATTAATGAAAAAGTAAAAGATGGTTGTATTGGATGTTATGGTTTTTTAAAAAACAAATGCAAGAAATAGAAAATGATAAATATAATATTATGAGTATGTTTATTATATAAGATGACAGAAGAGGTTAAAATAACTGAGAAGCGTAAAGAACTTAAACGACTTCAAAAGATTTGTATTAATGAATCTAAGGATTACAAAAAGAGATACAAAAAATTAAAATGGAAAAATGACGCTATAGAAGTTGCACATACAAGTTTGAATATGTCAGCGGTTGCCTTAACCTTGTCTGGGTTTGGTGTTCCTCCTTTATTAATTGCTTCTGCTTCATGTGCTGGTTTAGGTCTTGTATTGAGTCAAGCACAAAAAAGTTATAGAAGTTCAACAAGATTATCAAACTATAATGTATGTGTAACTCAATATGATTCAGTAGCAAGGGAAATATCAGCAGTATTACATAGGAATCACATGTCAAGTAAAGATTATCAAGAATACATAGAAGATATTAATGCTAAAATGGATTTAATAGATGATAGTAGATTATTGTAATTATTATTACTCAATATACTCACTCAATATATTGAATAATTATTATAATTTATAAATTAGTTTATTTTTAATTTCCTATAGAGGGATTATATATTATGTATATACTTATATTTATGAGTTGAGTATATGAGTATATGAGTATATTAGAATTTATTTCTTTTACGTTTTTTATTTTTTGATTTTCTTTTGTTATTGTTATTATTATTATTATTATTATCTAATCTTGTATATCCTGTAGGTGTATCAATAATTATGCCGTCTTTATCAACTATATATTTATTCATAGCGTCTTCATTTGGTATTGGTGTATCTATATGTGTATATGCTCTTGGTGTAGGTATATCTATGAGTAAATCTTTGTAAGGTGTTTTAGGATTTGTTAATGCATTTGTATAATGATTTATTGAATGTTCGAATGTTGGTAATACATCAATATTATGTTCAAAATCTTTTTCTTTAATTTCTCCTTGTTCTTTTAATATTTTCTGTATATCTTTTGTATTTTTTATTTGATTACACAGACAGTGTTTCAAATGCTTTTGTCTTTCATCTGCTTTTTCAGGATACTCCCATCCAAAAACGTAATATATTTTACGCCAAATGTGAAATGACATCACTATATCATAAATTAACATAATTATTTTGAATCTTTTTTTTTTTTAATAATTTTCTTAGTTTCGTCTTTTGTTTCTAATTGTTCATCACTTGATGTATGAATCTTAACTGGTTGTTTCTTTTCTTCATCAATTTGTTCTAATAGTCTAACTTGTGCATATGCTTTTTCTCTTGTTGTGCATTCTGCCATAACTTGACCTGTTTCTAAATTTGTAACTTTGTAACAATCATGTCCTCTTTTCTTGCGAACCTTATACGGCATGTCTAATTATATTATATTTTATAAATAGATATTTATATTATTAATTTAATACCACTTGGTGAAACTTGCTTGGTCTATTCTTATATTTGTTAGTGGATTTGTTCCGTCATTTTGATATGTAAATTGTAATTCATTGCTTTGTGTAGTATCGAATACGGTATTATTTACAATAGTTCTTAAATATGTTTTTACTACATCGTTATTATTAGTGTATGCAAAATTACCACTTAATACTAAAACACCAACACCAGCACCACCAAGCGTTCTCACATTAAAATCTGCCTCTACTTTCCATGCTACATCTACTAAACCATTATCACTTAATTGAATAACTATTGAACCTAATTCAACTGGCGTTGTTCCATTTACTAAACTTTTTAGTCTTAGTGTTGCCGTATCATTACTACCACCACTAAGCACACCTGATGCTTTAAAACTATAACTATCATATTGACTGAAGGTATTTGCAGGTATTGCTAATGTTCCAGCAGAACCACCTTGACCTAATAAATTAGTTTCTGTTAAGTTTGTTGATGGTATATTAAATCCAGAAGATTCACTATACAAACCGCCAGAAGGTCTAATATTATTGATACTATCACAATATATACTTCCATCTACTTGTAAGTCTTGTTTAATATATGCCCCACCATTTTTAACTTGTAATGCTCCTGACGGAGTTCCAATAACAACTGGTATAGTAATATTAGCACTTCCAGTATTTTCAATTGTATCTACATTATTAATATTTCCTAAATTCATATCTAATGCTGAAGGAGTAAAAGACGGAGTATAACTACCTAGATTAGTAAATGTTAAAAACCCTGAACCGCTATTTTCAATAGTATCAGTATTTACTTGTGTTGCTGTCAGAGATGCTACGCTGTTAATATTATTATTCTTCATATCTAATGCTTTGAACATTTCAATATTAGCACTTGTAAATTGTGCCTGAAGTCCTCCTGTATCATTAAATTGATGTGGTCCAGTTCCTGAATTATGAATAATAGAATTACCATTTAATTTTAATACATTATCAGCATTAATATTTATTTCTTTACCTGCACCTGATTCAATAGTTAAAGCACCAGTTATAAGCGGTGGAGCTATGTCATTATCAAAATTAATAACATTACCATTAGACGCTCTAACTATTACATTAGCATTAGTTATATCATTTGTAGTCATATCCAAAGGAGAACTTAACAATACATCGGTAGGTCTTACTTGAAATGAATTAGAACCGCCACCAGCAGAAAGATTTATATTTTGTGCAGGGTTTATACACTCTAAATATATACCATTGCTAGGGTCTCTATTTAATATTATAGCATTATTAAATGTAGTTTCAAACAACACTAAAGGAGCACCAGAATTTGAAATAACAGGAACGTTTTGAATTTCCTTGCTGTTCATATCGAGCGTTTTAAAAGTTTGTATTCTTAAATTATTAATATTAAGATACTCATCTCCCGGAAGGTTAGTCTCGGTTAGAGTTAAATCATTTGATGTTATAGCAAGAGCGCCCGCACCAGAACCAACTAATAAGGGTGTTTCTGTTTGTGCTGTTGCTGATAAAAACTGAGTATTCACGCCTAACCCATTTGTTAAACTTTTATTATTTAAATTTAAATCACCCGTCATTGGTTTTATTCCTCTAACATCAAACAAATTAATATGCCCACCGTCGCCTGTTCCTCCGTTTAAGTTAGACAAGAGCAAGTGGTCATTTATAACAGGTCCGCTTGATGGTAGATTTTGTTTTATATAACTATCTAAACGACCCATAACCAAAGCAGAATTTATTATATTAGTTCCCGCTACTGGTGGGCGTTCTGCTTGTATATCAATTGTGATATCATTACCGCTTACATAATTATCTAAATATACCCCTGTATTATTATCTTGTTGTGGAAAATCAAAAATGAATATATCGCCAGTGACGGCACCATTTTTCAAGTTGTTATGTGATGCGAATGGTTTATCTGTGTTTGTGTTCCCTGTTCCTGTTGTATCAGTTGGTTTCATACCTTTTACTGATATTAATATTTTAGATGCATCATTTATACTTCGAGCGAATCTTATTTGATGTTCTAACATAGATTGTAAAGGCGCTCCTGTTCCAGTTACTAATCCTTGATAATCCATGACTTCAAACTGGACTGACGATGTCACTCCACCAGTCGTAAGAACTAAATAAAATTGTATTTGGTTTGGATCTACTGGATTAGAGTTTAGAATATCATTTCTAATTTGTAAAGTTAAAATACTAAAATTTTCATCTAAAGCGTCTATATCATCAGCAGGTATAACACACGTTCCAATCGTTCTACGACCAGTTACAGCAGAACCAACATCATTTTCATTAAATAAAATTGTTCCTTGGGATGCTCCGAATTTCTCTCTTTGATTGATAGAAAACCATCTATTAAGACAAACTCTTTGGTCTACTAAAGTAGGTATACTAACATCTTGAAAACTTGTAGTTGTATTATCAGGATTCATTGTAATTACCTGTCCGTTAGTCCCAGCACTTGTTGGTAATGTATAACCATCAATTGATAATGAATTAACTTGAATATTATCAACAATTAAACTGCCGTCTATTTCAAGATCGCCACTAGCAATCTTTGTTGATCCTTGATGTAAATTGTCTTTACTTCGACCGTTAGATAACATATTAATATAATTATATGATAGAATATAATTATATTATTAATAATTTAATTTAATTTAACCTGAATCTAAATAACATTTTAGAACTACATTCATTTTATGAGTGCCTATATTTAATTTATTACCTAAGTTATCACGAAGGATAATACTTATTCTACTTAAGTTTCTAACTTGGTCATATTGAATTGATGCAAGTTCATTATCATCATTTTGTCGGTAGGCGAATCCACCAAAAGGGGCATCTACTAAGGATACAGGACTAACAACAGATATTAAACCTGAATCACCATCAATAGCGTGAGATAATGCAACTTCTTTACTATGAACATAAACATTTTGAAATCCTGATAAATCTACTTGAAAGGGGGCAGAAGTAAGAACTCCATCAGGTAATATAAAAGTTGTTTCAGGTAATCCAAGAACATCATTAATTATTGTTTTTGCTTGAGTAGGTGTTAAAGGTGTATTTTGAGAACCAAAGATAAAAAGGTCTGATCCTGTCATTGTAAATTCTAATTTATTAGTTAGTTCATTATAGTTTATTGCTATTGTAGAAGGACCGATTGATGCATTAATTTGATTAGTTAAAACAGTAACAAAATCTAATAATGGATTTACAGAACCTAAAAGATATTGACCTTCAGGAATAAAAATTGATATAGGAGGACCACCAGTTGAAACAGAAAGAAAATTGTTCTGTGATGTTCCGTAATCAGCACCTCTAATATTAGGAAAAACATTTGGTACAGTAACTTCTGATACAAGAACTTTTAATATATTCTGTGTATAATAACGCTCTTTTAGATTAACAACAAAATCACTATTAGAGTTAGAACTTGAAGGATCCTTGTCTTCTGAAGATATAATGATATTTTTCTCTAAAGACATGATATTTATAATAGAGACTTATATTTTATTTATATATTTTTGGTGTTTATTTGTTTTAATATGTGTAGCAAAATCACTACGCCTAACTTTAGAACCACATACACAATCTATTTTTTTACCTGCTCTTTTGTATAATTTATCTTTGTTCTTTTTACGATATTTATTCATGTATTCTTTGTAATATGTTTTATTCTTTTCACGATATGCTTTATTACTTTCTTTACGTGTCCTATTAGGTATAACCTTATTAATACATTTATAATTTTCAACATAGATACGCTCAATCTCTTCTAATTGTTTCTTACATAGACATACATAGTCTTCTACTAGATATATATCATAATCATCAGTTTCTAATATTTTAAATGATGTTACATAATGACCTTTACCTTGAAGATATCTTTTGTATTGTGTTTTATGTCCTGATAATCTATATTTCAAATTTTGTATTGTAGAACCATAATATACATCACCTGTAACATTGCTTACAAGTTTATATATTTTCCCATTTGTGTATCTCATATCCATTTTAAACATACTAATATTATTATATTAATATATTTTTAAATTATTTATTTATTTACTGAAAGCATTGTATCCAAGTTTTTGCGAAATTTTTTGTCAGGTGGTGAATTTGCAGATATATACAAAAATTGATATTGTTCTCCTGTTGCATGTTCTACTAATTCTTGAAATTGTTTCTTAGTTGTATGAGGAGGACAAAATTCAGTAGATACTATTTCTACTTCACTTTGAGAACTTGGAAAGAAAAATATATCACTTGCTTGTAATCTACATACACGAGGTAATTTAGTCCAACTCTGACAACAAACAGCGACACTGAGATTGCAATGCCTACCTTGTATGAATGCTCTTGTAAAACTCTTTGAACGCATAAATTTAGCGTCCGATTGAATGTCGTCAAAGATTATTAATATCTTTGGACTCTTGTCAAGACCCTTCTCTTTTATAATTGAATCTTGAACATCAAATATCTTATTTAATGCTTCTTCATCAAAGTTAGTGCATATCCGTTTCTCGGGTAACTCTAAGAATTTTACTAAATCATCTTGTCCATCTGCTGTAGGAGAGAATAAAAAGACTAAATCAAAATATTGACTCTTAGGGTCTGATCTTTTAGTGCGTCCATAGAAATGGGGTTGTGTCATAAGATTAATTAATAAGTTTGATTTACCTGATCCTGACTTACCATTAAATATCATTCTTGATGGATGCTTTGGTATTATACCTTCTTTCATCATTGGTCTTTGTTTTAATTTACTTTTGTTAGTTGGATATGCAATTATCTTTAATAAATCATTCTTTTCAGATTTTGGTATCTTTAATTTTTGGTTCTTTTCTTCTGCTATTACCTCACTAATAGGTCTAAACTCGAAACCGACCTTTACATCTTCATCATCTAAATTATTATCATTATTATTTGAGAAATACGAATCCCAATCAGTATTATCGATATTATAATTCATAATACACTTTATTATAAATTATATTTATATTTTTATTTTTAGGTTCTGCTCGGAATTGAACCGAGAGTTTCAGAGTCAAAGTCTAATATGTTACCATTACA
>Ga0209536_100016592_pt1 | contig 10466 bp, 5 predicted proteins | sample DeeMarSeWOR28_12_FD_187461 | JGI IMG/M metagenome (GOLD analysis project Ga0209536, IMG submission 187461) | Marine sediment microbial communities from White Oak River estuary, North Carolina - WOR-2-8_12 (SPAdes) (version 2) | ecosystem: Environmental > Aquatic > Marine > Intertidal zone >...
CGACCGCGAGCTGGCCGAGACGCTGCTGCGCGAGTCGGTCGAGCTGTTCGACCAGCCGCCGCCCAGCCCGGACGCGATCCTCGTTTCTTTGACCTTCAGCGCCATCTACTACTACGGCAGCAACGCGTACTACAACTACGGGGTCGGCGCCTACGTGCTCCCCCGCTACACGTTCAAGCCGAACCATCGGCGCGGGTTGGCGGACGGCGGCATCACGACCTGGCAGCGCGACCGGCGCGCCACGACGAGCGGACAGTTCGCGACCTACAGCCGGTACGTGGGCGCCGTTTCACAGCGCGCTGCCCCGACGACGGTCCAGAGTGGGGCACGCCGGGTGACGGGCACGGCCGCACCCACGGCGGGCCGGCGCGTGGCCCCGGTGGCCGGAACGGCCGCCCAGAAGGCGGGCCGGCGCGTCACGCCTGCCCCGGGCACCGGACGGACCGGTCAGGCCGGCACCGCAGGGCGCCCCACCATCGAGCGCCGCTCGGTCCCGACCTCCGGCACGCCCAACCGCCAGGTGCAGCCCGACGGTTGGGGCATCACCGACGGCCGGCGCACAGTTCCCATGCCCGATCGCCCAGGGGAGCCGGGGACGACCCAGAACGCGGGCCAGCGCACGGTGCAACCCACCAACCTGCGGGAGCGGACACCCGATCCGGAGCGCGCGACGCCAGAACCTCGGGGCGACGCGGGGCAATCCGGCGGCCGGGCCGCCCCACAGCGACGCGAGACGGGGCCCGGCGCGGCGGCGACGCCGGGCGTAGCAGGCAGCGCCGGGACACGCCAGACGCCGCAGCGGGACACACAGCAGCCGTCCACGCAGGGCAAGAACTCGCTGCGCAGCACGCTGCGGCAGATCACGAACCCGCAGCGCACGGCGCCCCAGCCGGGCGAGGCTCCCAGAACGAGCACACCAGGGAGGCCGACGCTGGAGCGACGGGTGTCGCCCAGCGAGGGTGCGCCGCGTCCCAGCCCGACGCAGATCCGGTCGCAACCGTCGGCGCGCCCCCCGGCGCAGCCCCAGGTGCGCCCACCGAGCAGGCCCACGACGCCGCGGCCGCAGGCGCGGCCCACACCGCCGCCGCGGACCAGCACCCCGCGCCCCTCCTCGGGACGACGTCCCGGAGGGCGGCGTCCGTAAGCAGCACGAGAGGGGAGCTTCGGCTCCCCTCTCTCGTACCCCTCTCCTACTGGCAGGCCCCGGCAGGTAATCATAGTTTGATGAGCCCGCGCGGCGCGCCCACGAGCTGCGCCTGACGCCCGACACCGACCGGAGCGCCGTCAACTGTCATGATTCGCCGGTTCCTTCAGGCCCCCCTCGTCCAGACCGTAGGGTATTACATCCTGCTGGCCGTCGCGCTGTTTCTCCTCTCGAAGGTGTTCCCACTGCTCCAGAGCCCGTTCTCGATGGAACGCGCTCGGGAGCTGCTCGGCGCGCAGGACCTGCCGCCCGAGTTCCAGACCGAAGCCGGCGAGAGCAGCTTTTTGGCAATGCCCTACCCAGCGCTGCGCACCCTCATCGCGGTGATCGGCGCGCTGCTGCTCGTGATTCCCATTACCAAGGTCTACATCACGACCAAGAGCCAGGTGCGCTACGACCAATCGATGGTGCACACGCTGGTCATGCTCCCCATTGCGGTCACGGGCATCGTGATCATCGTGCAGGATTCGGTGGCGCTGGCGTTCAGCCTCGCGGGGATCGTGGCCGCCGTGCGGTTCCGCCACACGCTGCAGGACACCAAGGACGCGGTGTACATCTTCCTGGCGATCGCCGTGGGGCTCGCAGCGGGGGTCGAGGCGCTCGCGGTGGCGTTCGTGGTGTCGTCCATCTTCAGCCTGGTATCGCTGTACCTGTGGCGCTTCAACATCGGCGACAGCTACGGACAGGAAGTGGGCCCTGCCGCCGGACTCCAGAAGGGCACCGCGGTCGGGGAAGCGCCGGCGCTCCCCAAGCGACGTCGCGGCTCGCTCTTCCTCGACACGAAGGCCCTGCTCGCGCTCCCGGAGACGGAGGAGCCCGAGCGGCCTGCGGCAGCGACGATCAACCCCGACCTGAGCCTGCTGGAGTTCCAGGGCCGGGTCCTGGCGCTGGCGGAGGATCCGGACACGCCGCTCCTGGCGCGCCTGCGCTTTCTGTCGATCTTCGGCCGCAACATTGACGAGTTCTTCATGGTCAAGGTTGGCGGACTCAAGCAGGCGGTGGCGGAAGGCATCACCAGGAAGTCGATCGACGGACGCACCCCGAAAGAGCTTCTCAATGCCATCACCATGCGGATGCGTGCCGTGGTGCGGCGGCAGTACCGCTGCTTCGACGAGCTGCGCACACGTGGGCTCGAGCCCAACGGCATCCGTATTCTGACCGTCGAGCAGCTCGACCCCGAGGGGCAGGAGTACCTGCGGAGCTACTTCGACGAGCGGGTCTTCCCGTTGCTCACTCCCAAGGCGATCACCACCACGCCGGGGCATCCGCTGCCCTACGTCGAGGAGCTGCTCCTCTCGATGGCGCTGGTGGTGCGCGACCAGCGAACGGGCCGCGATCACTTCGTCGTGCTCGACGTGCCCGATGCGGTGCCCCGCTTCATCCAGCTCCCCAACACGAACGACTTCGTCGCCGTCGAGGAGCTCGTTCGGGCACACATCCATACCCTGTACCCGAACCGGGAGGTGCTCGAGGTGGCTCCCTTCCGGCTGACGCGCAGTGCTGAGGTGACGTTCAGCGCGGCCACGGCCGAGACCTTCCTCGAGGTCATCGAGGACGAGGTGAAGCGCCGGCCGCAGGGCGCGGTGGTCCGCATCGAGGTGGAGCGCTCCATGCCCTATCCCGTGCGCGACCTGCTCCTGAGCCACTTGCGCCGCGAAGAGGCGGGCAAGGGCGTGCCGCTCGATCCAGCCGACATCTACGAGCTGGACGGCATGATCGACCTGGGGGCGGTGAGCGAGCTGGCTGAGCTGCCGCTGCCCGAGCACGAGTACCCGGTGTTCACTCCGACCGTGCCGATCGCGCCGGACCGGCCGGTGTTCGACGTGCTGGACGAGCGCGACATCCTGGTGCACCGGCCGTACGAATCGTACGAGGAGACGGTGGAGCGCTTCCTGTGTGAGGCGGCCGGGGACCCCGATGTGGTCTCCATCAAGCTCACCCTCTACCGGCCGGGCGGCCCCTCCCGCCTCGCCGATGCACTCAAGAGTGCAGCGCAGGCCGGCAAGGACATCTCCGTCTTCGTGGAGGTGAAGGCGCGCTTCGATGAGGAGCTGAACATCTTCTGGGCGAAGCAGCTGGAGCGCAACGGCATCCACGTGGTGACCGGCCTGGTGAAGCACAAGACCCATGCCAAGTTCGCCCTCGTGGTTCGCCGCGCCGGCGACGCGCTGAAGCGTTACGTGCACATCGGGACGGGCAACTACAACGCCTCCACGGGGCGGCAGTACACCGACCTGGACCTGCTCACGACGAACGAAGACCTGTGCACCGATGTGGGCGTCCTGTTCAACGAGCTCACCGGCTCGTCGCGCCCGCCCGCGGCCGAGTTTCGCCGGCTGTTCGTGGCCCCGACGTACATGCTCGACGCCTTCCAGCAGCTCATCGCGCGCGAGGCCGAGCACGCCCGGGCGGGGGGGCGGGGGTACATCAGGGCGAAGATCAACGGTCTCGCCGACGCCGAGATCATCGAGTCACTTTACAAGGCCTCCCAAGCCGGGGTGAAGATCGACCTCGTGGTGCGCGGGATATGCTGCCTGCGACCCGGCGTTCCCGGGCTGTCGGACAACATCCGCGTGGTGAGCGCGGTGGGTCGGTTCCTGGAGCACGCCCGGATCTTCGTGTTCGCCAACGCGGGCTCGCCGGAGTTCTACATCGGCTCGGCCGATTGGCGGGGGCGGAACCTGCGCCGGCGCGTCGAGGTCGTGACCCCCGTAGCGGACCCCCAGCTGCAGGCGCGGCTGGACGAGATCCTGGAAATCGAAGTGAGCGACCCCAAGGCGTGGGATATGCAAACAGACGGCTCGTACGTGCCTCGCACGGCGGGCGCGGGGGCGCTGAGCGCGCAAGAGGAGTTCCTGTCGCGGCTCGTCACGGTCTAGGCGCGCGCGCTCAGCGCGCCAGGTTCACGTTCAGGTATTCGGCCTCTCCGGTGACTTCCCGCACGACCAGCGGCTCGAGCCACGCCGGCAGGCTGACCGCAATCGCCGGATCGGCCACCTCCACCTCGGCCAGCACCAGCTCTCGATCCAGGAACTCGTCGATCTCCCACCTGAAAGCGCCGTCCGGCACACAGTAGCGCCGCTTGCGCAGCCGGCGTCCCCGCGTCAGGTCCCAGAGCCTCTCGAACAGATCCGCTGAGGCCTCTTCCTCCAGTTCGACGCGCGTGAGGCCCTCCCCCAGCTTCACGGTACGATAGTACCGCTCGCCATCGCTGTCGGAGACGCGGCGCACGCGCTCCTGCAATCGCTCTCCCGGCAACCACCCCTGCTCTACATCCGCCGATGTCGCGTCGCGCACCCGCTCGGGCAGGTCCGAGAGCAGATACTTCCGCTCGACCTCCACTGGAACGCTGGTGCGATACGCACGCAGCACATCGAGCACGGCGTCCAGCACGCCGCGGAGGCCGGCGAGACCGCCGTTGTGCCACTCGGCCACGAACGCCCGATAAAGCTCGCCTTGCGCCGCGCGCCCGGCGCGCACCAGCGCGAGCACGCCGGGAGCGGCATCCCGTCGCTCGGCGGCCTCAACCTTCCGTCTCGGCGCCCCCGTCCGCTCGAGCTCCCGCAGGCAGCGCACGTGATCGGCGGCGGCGACCTCCACGGCAACAGCGAGTTCGTGATCCAGCACCTGGCGGTCGTGCAGATCGCCGAGCACGTCCTGCAGGCCTTTGAGCCGGGTCACGGCGTCCTGGGCGGCGCCGAGCTCCGCGGCGACGAGCTCCAGCAGGTAGCGCAACCGCTTGGCCGCGATGCGCGCCTGATGGACCGCCGTCTCGTCCTCCGGCGCGGCGATCGCGGCCAGCTTCCCCTCCAACGCCTCCAGGTGCTCCTCGACGAGCTCAGCGAGCGCCACCGCAAAGCTGGCATTCCCACGGGCATCGGCGGACCGGCCGGCACGCAGCCACTTGCGCACGCGGCGGTCGACGCCCGGAAACTCCGCATCGACGGTTCGGATGCTGGCCTCGTATTCCCGGTCCCGCCGCTCCTTGAGGCGCCCGACGAACCAGGTGAGCCCGACCCGCTCCACACGGTCGAGGTCCCTGCGCTGCTTGCCGATCCAGGCGAGCTGCACCTCCGCGTCCCGCGCGCCGTTGGTGGCACGGGCCAGGTCGCGCACGCGCTTGCGCAGCTTCTTCGCCATGGGTTGGCCGAGCCGGCTTCGAAAGGCCCGCTCCACGCTGCGCAGCCGGCGCAGCGCGACGCGGAAGTCGTGCAGCGCTTCGCGGTCTGCGGGATCGGCGAGCCGGAGCTGGGCCGCGGCTGCGGCGTCCAGCAGTGCACCGCCGAGGGCGTCGATGGCCCCCGCGACGGGCTGGCCCAGCAAGCCGCGGGGATACTCAGGCACCGCCGCCCCCGATCAGGCGCAGCTGCTTCGGCGCCAGCGCCCAGCGCAGCACGCCCGCCCTCGCCGCCGGACGGTCAGCGAACTCCAGCAGGCACGCCGACCCCTTCTTCAGCTGCACGAAGGAATCCTGGGCGCCGGCCAACAGGTGGGACACGAGGATCGAGCAGTCGGGCTCATGACCCACGACCGCCACCGTGTCGCCCGCCCGCCGCCCCCGCAACCACTGCACGACGGACTCTGGATCGCCGCCCGCGGCGAGCACCGGCACGCGCTCGACTACCGGGCCGTCGTAGGCGGCGGCCACGATTTCGGCAGTCTGCACTGCACGCACCAGCGGGCTCGTCGCGACGAGATCGAGCACGGGAACGAGCTGCCTGAGCCCGCGGGCGCCCTGCTCCATGCGGCGGCGACCCTCGTCGGTGAGCGGGCGCTCAGCGTCGTCCCTGCCGGTGGCCGCGAAGGCGACGCGGTCTTCGGCGATGGCATGGCGGACGACGAGGAGTCGCATGGCGCTCCCGCAGATCAGGCCGGTGTCCGCGACCGGTCGGGACTGGACGGCCGACGCCGCGCGCGGGGAGCGAGGGGGAGGCGGACGTCACCGCTCACCAACGCGGCCTCCCTGGCCAGCCCTTGAAGAATCACTTGCGAGCGCACCTGGGGCTCGTCCTCGGTCGCGGGGCGTCGCCGGTAGCTGCCGTCGGAGCAGAGGACGCGGGCCTTCACGTTGTCGGCCAGCCCGGTCTCCAGCACCTCGTTCACGATGCGCGTCCTCAGGTCGGGATCGACCACGGGGAACATGACCTCGATGCGGCGGAAGAAGTTGCGCGGCATCCAGTCGGCACTGCCCAGGAACAGCTCCGGCGCGCCGGCATTCTCGAAGTAGAACACCCGAGAGTGCTCCAGGAACTTGTCCACGATGCTGATGACCCGAATGGTGTCGGACACCCCAGGGAGCCCTGGACGCAGGCAGCAGATGCCCCGGATGATCAGGTCGATCGTCACCCCCGCCTGGGACGCCCGGTACAGCGCGTCGATCACCGAGTGCTCCACCAGCGCGTTCATCTTCACAATGATCCGGGCGGGTTGCCCCGCCTCGGCGTGCCGCTGCTCCCGCTCGATCAGATCGACGATCCGCTCGCGCAGTCCCTCGGGCGCGACGAGCAGGCCCTGCCAGTCGTGTCCGCGCGCGTATCCGGTGAGCAGGTTGAACAGCGCCGTCACGTCGTCGCCCAACTGTTCGTTGGCCGTGAACAGCCCGAGATCGGTGTACACGCGGGCCGTGACCTGATTGTAGTTGCCGGTCGCCAGGTGCAGGTACCGGCGAATGCCCTCGGGCTCGCGGCGTACCACGAGGGCGGCCTTGCAGTGCGTCTTCAGCCCGACCACGCCGTACACGACGTGCACGCCCGCCTCCTCGAGCTGGCGCGCCCACAGAATGTTGTTCTGCTCGTCGGCGCGGGCCTTGAGCTCCACCAGCGCCGTCACCTGCTTGCCGTTCTGCGCCGCCCGGCCGAGCGCGGTGATGATCGCGCTGGGCACGCTGGTGCGGTACAGTGCCTGCTTGATCGCGAGCACGTCGGGATCGTCCGCCGCCCGCTCGACGAACTCCACCACGGAGCCGAACGATTCGTAGGGGTGGTGCACCAACACGTCGCGCTCGCGGATGACCTCGAAGAGATCCTCGCCGGCGGCGAAGGCCGGGGCGACGCGCGGCACCAGCGGCTCGTCCTTGTACTGGTCGAACCCGTTCACCCGGCTGAGGCGCATGAGCCCCGAGAGATCGAGTGGACCATGCACGCGGTACACGTCGCACGCCTCCAGCTCGTGCGCCTCGGTCAGCACCTCGACCAGCGACGCGTCGGCGTCGGCTTCCACCTCGAGGCGCACCGGGTCGGAACGCAGCCGCTGGCGCAGGCTTTCTTCGATGGTTTCCAGGAGGTCCTCGGCCTGCTCCTCCTGGATCCTCAGGTCGGCGTTGCGCGTGACCCGGAAGATGGCATGACTGAGCACCCGAAAGCCGCCGAACAGCTCCCCCAGGTGTCGCACGATGATGTCTTCCAGCAGGACGTACCGCAGCCGGCCGTCCTGTCGCGTGACGATCACCGCGCGGTCGAGCACCGACGGCACCTGCACCACCGCGACGTGGCGCTGGTCGCGGCGCTCGGCTTCGACGCGCAGGATGATGTTGAGGCTCTTGTGGTGCACGTGCGGAAACGGGTGTCCGGGATCCACCGCCAGCGGCGTCAGCACCGGATAGACGCTCCCCTGAAACAGGGAGTCGGCGGCGAGCCGCTCGGCGGCGCTGAGATCGGCATAGCCAACGCGCTCCATGCCGACATCGGCGAGGGCCGGGCCCACCTCCTCGTTGAACAGGCGGTACTGCTCGGCCACCAGCTCCCGCACCTTTCGCTCCGCCGCGACGAGCTGGTCGCCCGGCCCCAGGCCGTCGGCCCCGTAATCCTGCGGCTCCACGCCGGCATCCACCTGCTGTTGCAGGCCCGCAACACGGATCTCGAAGAACTCGTCGAGGTTCGAGCTGAAGATCGCCAGGAACTTGAGTCGCTCGAGCAGCGGGTTCGAGCGGTCACCCGCCTCCTCGAGCACGCGATGGTTGAACTCGAGCCAGCTCATCTCCCGGTTGATGTAGCGCTCGGGCGCATACTGGGGCTTGGGACGCTTCGCCATCTACAGGCTCCGTACCCGCCGGCTGCGGCTGCGCGCCCACTCGAGCTCCAGGCGCACATCGAACGCCTTCTCGAACAGCGCGCCCTTGCGCACGGCGTCGGCCAGGTCCACGCGGGGGCTGCGCGGCGCCCGCAGAATCATCTCCACGGTGTCGTCCTCGATCTCACACTGCAGACCGGTGACCACCTGACCGTGCGTGCGGTCGAGACCGTCGGCCACGCGCAGGATCGCGCTGAGCTGCTCCACGAGGATCTGGTCCGTCCGCTCGAGCCGCTTGAAGTTGGCGTGTTTCCGCTTGGGAAACGCCCGCCGGTGATAGCGCGCCACGTTCGCGATGAGCTCCACCTCCCCCGGGGAGAAGCCCCGCAGGTCCCCGTGCATGATGAGGTGATAGGCGTGCTTGTGGTGCCCGGCGTGGTTGATCAGGTAGCCGACATCGTGCAACAGCGCGGCCGCCTGCAGGATGTCGCGTCCCGACGACGGCAGCTCGAACGGCTGCTGCAGCTGGTCGAACATCTGCAGTGCGAGGTGCGCCACGTGATGGCAGTGTCGATCATTGGAGCGGCACTTGCGCGCGAACTCCCGCACCCATGCCATGCGATCCTGCACCGGCGGCGCCGACGCCGCCCCGGCCGTCCCCAGCTCCTCGACCATCGACACCAACAGTCCGTCGCGGATGCCCCGATGGTTGATCAGGATCTGCTGCGAGCCCAGCCGCTTGGCCAGTCGGCCGACGGCGGCCACCCCCGCCACGATGATGTCGGCCCGCTTGGGGTTGAGGCCGCACAGCTTGCGGCGGGATCCCAGCGGGGTCTCGCGCAGACGGTCGAGCAGGCGTTTCAGGTCGGCCCGGTTAATGGCGTAGTTGCGCACCTGTGTGACCCGCCCCTCCCGCTCGCACTGTACCATCTCGCCCAGGTTGGTGAAGGTCCCGCCGCTCCCCACCATCACCTCGGCGGCAAACGGCGGCCGGCCCACCTCGGCCTTGATGGATCTGTCGATCACGCGTCGCAGCTTCCGCCAGTGCTTGGGTTTGAGCGGATCGCTCTTCACATAGCGTTCGGTGAGGCGCACCGCGCCGAGCGGAAGGGAGTGCACCTGGTTCACCACACCGGCGGCGGCGAGGATCACCTCAACGCTGCCGCCCCCGATGTCCACCACGGCAAACGAGCGCCCCTCGAGCGCGAAGTGCCGCATCACGCTCTTGAACGCGAGCTGGGCCTCTTCCTCGGCCGAAATGACGTCGATCTGCACCTTGCAGCGTCGGGCGGCCTCCTTCCGGAACTCCCGTCCGTTGGCGGCCTCCCGCACGGCGCTGGTGGCCACCACGCGCAGCTCCCGCACGCCGAAGCCGTCGGCGATCGCCCGCATCTTGCCGAGCGCCTCGAGCGAGCGCTCCATCGGCGCGCGCGCGATGCGGCCCGTCCGGAACAGACCCCGGCCCAGCCGCGTCATCTCCCGCTCCTCATCGAGCACGCGGTAGTTGCCGTCGGGCTCCACCTCGGCGACCACGAAGCGGATGGAGTTGGTGCCGACGTCGATGGCCGCGAGGCGGGGCCGCTGACCCTCGCCGGCCGGCTCAGACATGGGGATTCGCGGGGCTGGACGTCATGCTCGTAACATCTTGGAGGAAAATAGGTTGACCCGCGTGGCGAGGCGCGACCGCAGGCGCCCACGCCTCATACAACGCCGGGTCAGCTAAATGGTGCCGCCTCTGCCACCATTCCGCAACGATCGGGTACGGGATCGGCGACAGGGCGCTCAGCGAACCTCGAAGGTCAGCGTCGCCCAACGCGACACGTAATCGAGCCCCGGCTCCGACGCCGGGACCATGTTGATGAACTTCACGTACCACTTCCCAGGGGCGTCGATGGTCACCGCGGCCACCCCCTCGTGGTCGGTGCGCGCGCGGCGCTCGGGTATCGGACCGTCCGGCCCCTCCCCGCCCCAGACCACCGTCTGGGCGCCTACCGGATGACGGTCCACCAGGCAGCGCACCCTGAGCTCGCTTCCCACGGAAAGCGCGTACGGGTTGGCCAGCGGGACGATCTCGGCCGGGTACCCCAGTACCGTCGAGAAGCCGGCGGACCGTTCGGCTCCCGCCTGGAATACCGCCTTCACGTGCTTGGAGTAGCGCTCCGTGGCCGGCCGATCCAGCTCGCCCCGCTCCGCGCGCAGCGCCAGGATGTCCGGGATACCGTCGTGTTCCAGGTACGCGTTGAACTCCTCCGCC
>Ga0209536_100016593_pt1 | contig 10466 bp, 13 predicted proteins | sample DeeMarSeWOR28_12_FD_187461 | JGI IMG/M metagenome (GOLD analysis project Ga0209536, IMG submission 187461) | Marine sediment microbial communities from White Oak River estuary, North Carolina - WOR-2-8_12 (SPAdes) (version 2) | ecosystem: Environmental > Aquatic > Marine > Intertidal zone >...
TTTTATTTTTGCAGAAAAATGACAAATTAAAGCATGCTCATACCTGATTAATATCATTTTTTAGGAAGCATATTAAAACTTAATTTGTGACATTCATTTCTTTAATTCTCAGGATTTAATGCATTGTTTATATGAATCGATTTAAGATCATTGTCCTTGCCAAGCAGGTACCTGATACCCGGAATGTAGGCAAGGATGCGATGAAAGCAAACGGCACCGTGAATAGAGCGGCGCTGCCCGCCATTTTTAATCCCGAAGATCTGAAAGCGCTGGAACAGGCCTTGCGACTGAAAGATAAATATCCTGAATCTACCATAACGTTATTAACGATGGGTCCCGGTCGCGCGGCGGATATTATCCGGGAAGGCCTGTTTCGGGGAGCGGATACAGGATACCTGATCACAGATAAAAAGTTTGCAGGATCAGATACCCTTGCCACCTCTTATGCGATCTCTCTTGCCGTAAAAAAACTCGCCCCTTACGATATTATTCTATGTGGTCGACAGGCGATCGATGGAGATACAGCCCAGGTCGGCCCTCAGGTTGCAGAAAAATTGCGTATCCCCCAAGTCACCTATGCGGAAGAAATAAAGGAAGTGACCCGGAAAAAGATCATCATCAAAAGACGACTGGAAAGAGGTGTGGAGGAAGTAGAATCGCCTCTCCCGCTTTTAATTACCGTACACGGTTCGGCACCGGATTGCCGGGCCCGCAATGCGAAATGCCTTCTGAGGTACAAGCATGCTGAAACCTTGACGGAAATGCAACGAAATACTGAAGATTATATCAATCTACATCAGGACCGGCCCTATCTGAATATTGTGGAATGGACCGTCGATGATCTGGAGGCGGATGAGACTTATCTTGGTCTCACCGGATCTCCAACAAAAGTAAAAAAGGTATTCAATGTCGTTTTTACTGCCAAAGAAGCAAAGATCCTTTCCGGATCTGATGAAGATATGGAAGAATTGATGAAAGAACTCATTTCCAATCATACGATTGGATAATTCCTGATAAGAATTAAAACCTACTATAGTGAATAACATCATTGTATATTGCGAAATAGATGAGGGCCATGTGGCTGACGTAAGCCTTGAACTCCTTACAAAGGGAAGATCCCTGGCTGATGAACTCAACGTTCACTTGGAGGCAGTCGTGATCGGGGCCAATATGAAGCAAATCGATAAACAGATCTTTCCCTATGGGGTGGATCAACTGTATCTTGCTGAGGATCCGGCACTTGATCCATATCGTACCCTGCCGCATGCGGCCATTGTAACTAAGTTGTTTCAGGAAATAAAACCGGAAATCGCATTATTTGGGGCCACTTCGAATGGCCGTGACCTGGCACCTAGGATTGCCTCTGCACTGAAATGCGGTCTGACTGCCGATTGTACCAGCCTCGAGATTGGAGAACACGAGGATAAAAAAGAAAATAAAATTTATAAAAACTTACTATATCAGATCAGGCCGGCTTTTGGTGGTAATATTATCGCAACCATCATCAATCCTGAAACCCGCCCCCAGATGGCTACGGTCAGGGAAGGAGTAATGAGGAAAGAAATCAGGTCGAATACCTATAAAGGGAAATTAATCCGTCTGGATCCGGTCAAATATGTAACGGAAGAGGATTTTGTGGTAAGGATCCTGGATAGACATATTGAGAAGAGGAAAATTGACATTAAAAATTCACATATCATCGTATCCGGAGGCTATGGCGTCGGTTCGACCGAGAATTTCAAATTGCTGTTTGAACTGGCCGAGGTACTTGGAGGAGAAGTGGGGGGTTCGAGGGCTGCCGTAGATGCAGGTTATATTCCCCACGAACGACAGATCGGGCAGACCGGAGTTACGGTCAGGCCCAAATTATACATAGCCTGCGGTATTTCTGGTGCTGTACAACACCGGGCAGGCATGGATCAATCTTCCCTGATCATATCCGTAAACAAAGATCCGGAGGCACCAATCAACCAGATTGCCGATTATGCCATCATTGGAGATGTGGCTGAGGTCCTTCCAAAAATGATTAAATATTATAAAAAGAATACAAAATAAATTTTGATATGGGTAATTTTTTCACCGATAACAAACATCTTAAATTCCACCTTCATCACCCGGATATGCAGAAAATCATCCGGTTGAAAGAACGCGATTTTAAGGAGAAGGAGGAATTCGATTATGCTCCTATTGATTTTGAAGATACCCTTGACAGCTATGAAAAGGTGCTGGATATCGTGGGTGATATTTGCGCCAACATTATTGAGCCCAATGCAGAAAGTGTGGATAAAGAAGGCCCTTCTATCGTAAATAATGAAGTGAAATATGCAAAAGGAACTGAGGAAAACTACGAAGCGCTGAAAAAGGCCGGTCTTATCGGTATGTCCCTTCCACGAAAATTCGGAGGTCTCAATTTTTCCACGATCCCTTATGTGATGGCAGCCGAAATGGTTTCCAGGGCAGATGCCGGATTTGCTAATATTTGGGGATTGCAGGATTGCGCGGAGACTATTCATGAATTTGGTTCCGATGATCTTAAAAATGAATTTCTTCCGAAATTCACCCAGTCTGGCGCCACAGGAGCCATGGATCTGACCGAACCCGATGCCGGTTCTGATCTGCAATCCGTACAATTCAAAGCTACCTATGACAAGGAAAAGGATATCTGGTTTTTAAATGGCGTGAAAAGATTCATTACCAATGGGGATGCCGACATTTCACTGGTGCTGGCACGATCTGAAGAGGATACTCATGATGCACGCGGTTTGTCCCTGTTTGTATATGACCGGAACCATAAGGCGGTAACCATCCGGCGCCTCGAAAATAAGCTGGGCATCAAAGGATCTCCGACTTGTGAGTTGGTGTTTAAAGACGCACCGGCTAAACTGGTTGGCGATCGTAAGTTAGGCCTGATCAAATATGTGATGAGTCTGATGAATGCAGCCAGGTTGGGCATTGGGGCCCAATCGGTCGGAATTGCGGATGCTGCTTACCGGGAAGCCGTAAAATATGCACATGAGCGAAGTCAGTTCGGTAAACCGATTATCCAGTTTCCAGCGGTTTATGAGATGCTATCGGTCATGAAAATCAAACTTTTTGCGATCCGTTCCTTATTATATGAGACCGCCCGGTTTGTGGACATCTATAAAACCTACACTCATATTTCCGAAGAGAGGCCACTGGAAGCTGAAGAACGAAAGGAATTAAAACTGAACCAGCGCCTGGCGGATATCTTTACTCCCATGCTGAAACTGGTATCCAGCGAATATTGCAATCAGATCGCATACGATGCGATCCAGGTTCATGGAGGTACAGGATTCATGAAAGACTTCCCGGTAGAAAGGATCTACCGGGATGCCCGGATTACCTCCATTTATGAAGGAACCTCTCAACTTCAGGTAGTCGCCGCTATCCGAGGCATCAGCACCGGCGGATTCCTGAATCAAATCCGAGATTATGAACAAAGAACATACAAACCGGAACTGGAATTCCTGAAAAAGAAATTAACCGGCATGACGAATGCCTTTGAAAGAACCACAAATGAGATCCTGGAAATGAAAGACGATGAATTGCTCGACTTTCATGCCCGAAGAATGGTTGAAATGGCTGCCAATATAATCATGGGATATCTATTGCTCAACGATGCCGTGCGTGATGATGAATACCAGAATGCCGCTGAAATATTCATCAAAAGGGCAGAAGCCAATAACCAGGAAAAAATATTTTATATCGGGGAAACAGAAAACAGGGATCTGGGCCTCATTAAACAGGTCGATTGAGTTCGGGTGAGTAATTAGGGATGCTTAAAAAAATCGGGGAGGTATGATTCATCCGGACAACCAACAGGAAGCGGCTGTCTCTAAAACCCCTTTTTTCGTCATTCCTGCGAAAGAAGGGATCCATACCTATTTAATATTCAGCACGTTGATATCCCCGGATCTAGTCAGAGCCTGCCAGGCTTCTGACAGGGATGACGTATTGGGATTTTTGAGACACCCTCTATCCATGATCCCCAACAATTAAAAAATCAACAACTCCTTAAGTTCAGCGCTCCGCTTTAAAATACTATTCCTTTTTATTAACAGATTTTTGAAAAAATTTCATCCCGCTCCTTGCTGAGCTTTTCTACATCATCCATGTGATGCAATTGTCTGGCTTCTTCAATTTTATGTTCCAATTCAACGATTTGCAAAGCCCTTCGCGCGTTTTCGATATCTACCGAATTTTTATAGGGAGATTCCAATTCACACTTTTCCAGATACTCAATCGCCTTGGCCAGATATTCCATTGACTTTTTCATACTCAAAAAAAAACTTAAAAAGATTAGTTGATATTTATACGTACGATATAAAGAAATAAAAATTTATATTTATAATTTATGATTTTTATCAGTTTTAGCCTCAATAATAAATAAACCGGATAATTTCCGGGGTGCATGCCTCTAGACGAACCAAGCCAACCCTTATTCTTCCAGGGCTGCGATTCCGGGAAGGTTTTTCCCTTCGAGATATTCAAGTAATGCGCCTCCTCCGGTGGATACATGGGTGACCTTGTCACCGTATCCAAGATTGTTGATCGCTGAAGCTGAATCTCCTCCTCCGATCAGTGAGAATCCACCTTTGTGGGTGGCTTTGACCACAGCTTCCGCTATCCGTACGGTTCCGTTTTCAAAATTCTCGAATTCGAATACGCCCATGGGACCATTCCAAAGAATAGTAGCCGAATTTTCTATAACTCCGGCAAATAAGTCGATCGTTTCAGGCCCGATATCCAGTCCCATCCAGCCATCCGGTATTTCTCCGGCTTTTACTACCTGCTGGTTTGCTTCATTTTTAAAATCATCGGCAATCACCGAATCCAGGGGCAACAATAATTTAACATCTTTTTCTTTAGCCTTTTTGATGAGATCCAAGGTCAGCTGTAATTTATCCTCTTCAAGCAGGGATTTCCCGATTGTCCCACCGAGAGCTTTAGAAAATGTATAGGACATACCACCCCCTATGATCAGGTTATCCACCTTATCCAGCAGACGTTCTATGATCAGGATCTTATCCGATACCTTGGCTCCACCCATGATTGCCGTGAAAGGCCGATTGGGCTTGTCAAGTACCTTTCGAGCATTTTCTAATTCAGCCTGAATCAGGTATCCACAGATTTTCTCTTTCGCATACTGGGCAATCACTGCGGTTGAAGCGTGTGCACGATGAGCCGTACCAAACGCATCATTTACCCAAACATCTCCATAGGATGCCAGTTTTTTCGCCATTTTCTTCTGGTTCTCCTTCATTTCGGCTTTCTTAGCCATTGCTTCCTTCTCACTCAATCCTTCGGTCTTGGCTTTACCTTCCTCTTCTTTGTAAAATCGCAGGTTTTCAAGGAGCAATACCTCCCCCGGTCTCAGCGTGTCGGTCATTTTTTCAGCCGATTCACCCAGGCAGTCCTCCGCAAATTTTGCTTCCTTTCCCAGTAACTTGTTGAGGACAGGTAAAACATGTTTTAATGAGAATTTTTCTTCGTATCCCCCCTTGGGCCTTCCAAGATGAGACATCAAAATGGCCGATCCACCGTCCCCGATTATTTTTTTAATGGTGGGCATGGCGGCTTTGATCCTTGTCTCGTCCGTCACATCGAAATTTTCATTTAATGGCACATTAAAATCAACTCTGATAACGGCTTTTTTTCCTGAAAAATTATACGTATCAACTGTTTTCATAAGCTTTGAATTTGTAAAATTGGAATTAAAAAATCATCCGGTAATTATCAGACAAAGGTAGCCAATCAACCCTCTGATTACAAAGAATCAAACAATCTTTGGAGAAGGCCAGCGTATTATTTTAATCCACGGAAGCCGCTCGTCTAAGACGGTCGTTGATGGCCCTTCCAAATCCTTCCTCCGGCATCAGTTCAGCCACAATATAAGAGATCCCCTTTATGTCGAATCTGCGTAGGGTAGTGAAAAGATTTTTGGCGGCCTCACGTAAATCACCCTTTTCCGAAAGAACAGCCTGACGATTCAGGGGAAATTTTTCATCCGTATCTTTAAAACGGATCAATACGGTTTCATGCATATTGATTTGATCCTGATACTCGTGCCATTGCCCGAGGAGAACTTTTTTACTCCCCGGAGCGTAATGTGCAAGCAGCATTCCCGGCGCATCGGGACGGGAAGAGGAAGCAAGAACCGTTTTTACCTTACCTATCAGGTTTTCGATTTCTTCGATAGATTTTCCTCCCAAACGATAGATAACCGGGTCCTGGCCTTCGAATCCAATGATTGTAGATTCGATGCCAATATCACACACCCCGCCATCAAGTATATAAGATATTTTATGGCCCATTTGATCGGCAACATGACGGGCCGAGGTGGGACTTACATATCCGAAGGGATTGGCACTGGGAGCCGCTAAGGGAAAGGGCAAGGAATTTAATAATCTTAGGGTCAGCGGATGATCCGGTATTCTCACAGCTACCGTCGGTAATCCGGAAGTTACCACCTCCGGAATCCTTTTATTCTTAGGTAAAATGAGGGTAAGGGGACCAGGCCAGAAATTTATTGCCAGTTTTCGCGCCTTTTCAGGAACATAAATTACGAATTCCGACATTGCTTCGAATCGACCGATATGAACGATCAGCGGATCGAAAGCAGGCCTTTCTTTTACTTCAAATATTTTCAGGACTGCTTCTGTATCCAGTGCATTTCCCGCAAGGCCATAAACTGTCTCCGTAGGAATACCTACAAGATTACCATCCTTCAAAAAACGAATGGCTTCATCGATGTCCTGACCAATAACTGCCATAGTTCAAAAATCACAGCGAAAGTAATCTTATTCCATAAAAAGTAAACATATTTATACATTAATTATGTGGATTATTCAAAGAAAAAATTCGAATAATGTTTGGTTTTCACAGGCATTAGTTGCCCGGTAACAACGGTATTTATATTTTTACTTTAAATATTAAATTCGAAATCCATGAGTAATCAGACCAGAAAAATTGTCCGCATCGTATCCATCCTCATTGTTTTGATAGTGGTCTTCATTCAGCTGGATGTGATCCATATCAACTGGGCAGCACTGACAGAAAACAAGATCTGGCTTTTAATCATCGCCTATTTTATGTTACTTATCTCAGCCCGGGGATAGGAATCGATTTTCTTTCGATTTTCAGGATCATATGTTACCATTTTTATTGTTCTTTAAAATATTAATTTTACTTAACCCGGATTTTTTATATTGAATTGTATAACTGTCGGACCGTTCCGTTCTGACTCATGACCGACAGAACATCGTATTAATTTATAAGTATGACATACGAATGGCTATATCTATTGAGTGGTTTGATCCTGGGTGGATTTGCCGCATTCATTGCAACCCGGTTTTATTTGCTGAACCGAAGGGTATTGAGCAAAACAGAAAAAGAACAGCTCGACCGGCAAATACAAAACCAGGAAATTGATAACAGGATTCAAAAAGAAAAATACGATTCGCTGGTATCCGAATACGATCTTCTTAAAAAAGAGATAGAAATTGAGCGAAGGAATGTGTTGGAATTAAATAAACAACTGGTGGCATCCGAATCCGATTACCGAAACCTTCTGGAAAAGCTGGAAACACAAAAACAGGAAATCGAACGGCTGCAGGAAAAGTTTACCATAGAGTTTAAAAATCTGGCCAATGAAATACTGGAGGAAAAAAGTAGAAAGTTTACCGACCAAAATAAGCTGAGTCTTGGGGAGATCCTCAATCCCTTGAAAGACAAGATCCTTGAATTTGAGAAAAAGGTGGAGCAGACCAATAAGGAAAGCATCGAGCGAAATACATCCCTAAAAGAACAGATCCTGAGTCTGAAAGAACTGAACCAGAAGATCACAAGGGATGCCGAAAATCTGACCCGTGCATTAAAAGGTGAGTCAAAAACACAGGGAAACTGGGGGGAATTCATATTGGAAAGCATTCTGGAAAAATCAGGCCTTATGAAAGGCAGGGAATACGAGGTCCAGACCTCTTTCACCACAGATAAGGGAAGATTTCAACCCGATGTAATCATAAAATTGCCGGATCAGAAGAATATCATCATTGATTCCAAGGTATCGCTGGTGGCGTATGAACGATATGTGACTTCCGAGGAGGAAATGGACCGGCAAAAGTGTCTGCAGGAACATGTAGCTTCCGTGAGAAAACATATAAAAGATCTGGGAGCTAAAAATTACCAGCAATTGTATGATATTGGCAATCTTGATTTTGTATTGCTTTTCATGCCGATTGAGCCTGCTTTCGGGTTGGCCGTCCAGCATGATGATCAGTTATTTGTGGATGCCTATGAAAAAAACATCGTGATTGTCAGTCCAACTACCCTGATCGCTACACTCCGTACGATTTCAAGTATCTGGAGACAGGAGTATCAGAACCGGAATGCCATGGAAATTGCCCGTCAGGGCGGCTTATTGTATGATAAATTTAAATTATTTACAGATGACCTCGTGAAAGTAGGAGATAATCTGAAACTTACAAGGAAAAGTTACGAAGCTGCCATGAACAAATTATCCGAAGGAAAAGACAATCTGATCCGGAAAACCGAAAGATTGAAAGAACTCGGTGCCAAGACATCAAAAACAATGGACTCAAGGCTATTGGACCGAGCTGAAAATGAATGAGTTATTATGTCAATCATTTATCGGGTTTACTTTCTTTAATCCCCTCATCAGGCTTCCGGAAATGTTCAAATTTCCATCCTGTTCGAATTCAGATCGCATTTTTAAATTACATTGCGAGCTGTTTTAACGCCTCATAAACCAGAAAGGCCGGCCAGACAATTGCTTTTAGAAAGCCAAGTACACCTACCCAGAAACCTGTTGCAGTGGAAATGTAATATATTGCGGCGCCGATGAATCCCAGTCCATACACAGCACCCGATTGAGGATTGGATCTAATTTCTTTTTTCATTTTTTTTTAAGTTTAAATTTGATAAAAAAACCTTGATGATCAATCAAAAAAATCATCGGAATAAATCAGGAAAAATTGTCAATCGTAAAGGATATCGTTTGAATCCAATTAATCGAATGGCAAGGTACATAAAAACAATCATTTTTTATTTAGTGTAAAATTGTATAAATCCAAACAAAAGGAAATGTAACTACGATGGATTGTCCAAAGTCAATTCTTTCCTGTTGGTCTTGTGATCTACGGGCCTGAACCTACATGCCATGAAAATATAAATCTCTACTGCTGGTCTTTTGGCCGATGGGTTTCGCAAACATCCTTTTTATCCACATATAATTACCGCATTTTAGTGATACCTGAATGGAATTTTAACGATAAGTGATCCCGCTGGTGACGACCCCAACAGGAAAGACGAAACCGATAGGTGGAAATAGGCTGATGAGGCAGTAGAGGGATGCGGTGAGGTATTCCGGTCTGGGAATTTGTAAAATCAAACAGGTTGGGTAAAAACGCCATCTTTCGAACAGATGATCCAGCAGGCCACCGAACAATAAGTCCAAAAAAAGTGCTTAACATTGAAATATTTATTAATTTGAGACTAAATTATAAAGGTTATGGCACAGTTTCATGTGGACAGGTTTTATCGTGCTACGCCGGAATTGATCTGGAAATTCTTAAATGATTTTGAAGCCAGTAGAAGTGAAAGGATCCATGCAACCATTCTTGAACCCGGTGATCCCGATCATAATAATTCAGGACTCATTCGCGAATTAAAAATCAACGGGGCTACGATCCGCGAAAAAATTCTAGCGATATCCCCGGGGGAATCTATTGAATATCAACTTATTTCCGGGGTGCCCGTGCATGATTATTATGGAACCATCTTTGTCTACCCGGAAAGGGAAGGGACGACCGTCAGATGGGTTGTTTCCTTTAAATCCGATTTTCCATGGCCGGAATGGCTGATCAAAAGAAGAGCGGTCCGCCATATAGAAAGTATCCTGGATGAAATGGCGAAAGTCGTTCAGGATACAACTGATAAGGAATGAAATGGACATTTTCAGTAGGGAGGAATTTTAAAATTCCTTCTATTACGAAATCCGGGCCAATCTGCCATGAAGGTATCCAATAACCAAAGAGTGCAATTTGGTTTGTGGATCTAAAGCATTCTCAATCCCCATAACAATCCCATCTTATCTTCCAGCCTTGAAGTTGCAGCTTTCCGCATTTACCATATTATGCCATCGAAATTTAAGACCTGAGGTTTATTCCTTATTTTTCCCCGGTCTCCATGGCGGATATTTCAACATTTTCTCCTTTCAGATATTTATCAAGGAATAATCTAACTTTTCTATACCCTTCGATTTCATTTTCCTTTTTAACAAAACCATGTCCTTCGTCTTCAAAAAGCACATATTCCACAGGTACATTATTGGCCCGGACCGCCTCTACGATTTCATCGGATTCAACCTGTAAAACCCTGGGATCGTTCGCCCCCTGTAATACAAGCAGCGGTTTAGTAACCTGGTT
>Ga0209536_100016594_pt1 | contig 10465 bp, 5 predicted proteins | sample DeeMarSeWOR28_12_FD_187461 | JGI IMG/M metagenome (GOLD analysis project Ga0209536, IMG submission 187461) | Marine sediment microbial communities from White Oak River estuary, North Carolina - WOR-2-8_12 (SPAdes) (version 2) | ecosystem: Environmental > Aquatic > Marine > Intertidal zone >...
TTTAGCGTATCCCATGATGTTCCTATCTTACCATATCAAAAGGACCGCTTATACAAATAAACGGTCCTAATGATTAAATTAATTAACCGACTACGTTATCGATTAAGCAGTGGAATTGTTGTGGACCGAAGTCAAACGCCATTTCCATGTAAACTGCTTTAGCAATTCTTGCGTAATCGTCTTGATCAATGTCTCTTACAAACATTGTACCGTATCCTGGAATGTTCAAGAATACTGGTTTAACGAATGATAAGTCAACAATGAATGCTTGTTTTCCGTCTGTTCCACCTGCTGGTAGGAAGTCAGATAAAGCTAATCCGATTTGACCAAAAGGAGTTACGATTGTATCAATGTTGACACCACCGACACTTCTGTCTCTTGGTAAGATACCGTAGTTAACTGATCCAACTGAAGCGGATATAAGTTCTTTGTTGAGATCCAATAACATTGTTGGTGACACGAAAAGAACTGGTTGTCTCATTGGCGCACCAGCGTCATATAACGCTTTCATTGCGTCTGCAATAATTTCCCAGTTAAGTTTTTGTGCTGCACCTGCATTAACGTGATCGACTGATGTTCCACCAGATAATGCTTGATGTTCTGATAAACCTCTCATTTGACGGTTACCTGTAGTACCGTCATTATAAGAAGCGTTAAATGCTGCCCACTCAACTTTCTTTGCTACTGTTTCAAGTAACAATTCCATTTGATAAGCAAGCTCATCTGTTATTGGGTTGCTTCCTTCCAGCGATAATGCTGGATCTGAATTTTTATAGTTGCCATCTAAATTAAACGGCACGATTTCTCCACTAGCTGCTTGTGCTGTGAAGGAGATTTGTACTGCTTCGTGGAAAATTTGAAGCACGCCCTGTTGTGCGGCTCTGCTTTGTCCAGAATAGTTTGGTTGACCACCCTCATCATCTGGTGTTACAGATGAAACGGTTGCATTTTCTTGTTTTTGGAATTGGAAAAAAGTTGTGTTAGTTACAATTCCACCATTCAAACCTCCAGCAGCAGCAAGTAACGGAGTTCTGTGCGGAGTGATCTTAAATAGTTCACCAGTGAAATTGTTAATATCACTTGTAACTATTGGGTTAGCGCCTGAAATAGCTGCCATAATTAATCAAATTCCTTCCGTGATTAGTTGTTAGTTTGGTTCTTTAAATTGTCTTGCATATAAAGTTTTGCTCTAATAGATTCTTTTACAGTTCCATTATCTACTACTTCTCTATATGTTGATTCAATATTTGGAGGTGCTACTGATTGAGATACGTTTTGTACTTGTTGTAGCTTCTCATCAGATTCGCTAATCTTTTGTGCTGCAATCTGTTCATTAGATAACTGTGCTTCACCTATGCCATAGTTTTCATTTAACCATGTGTTAAGTTCTGCAGTATCATTGCTACCACTGTACAATTCAAAAGCCATTTTACCTACACCGCTATCAGTTGGTAGACCTACTTCTTTAAACAAGTTTGTCTTAACTGCGCTACGTAGTTCTTTAAGCTCTTTTTCTTGTCTCTCTATCTTGTCTCGCATGTTTTTAACACTATCTGTGCTATCTGTCATGTTTTCCTCTGTCATATTTTCCTCGTTCTTTCTTGGACTATTACACAAAACACCATTAAGGTCCAGATCATAATGGGAGTGATTACAGAATTATTAAATATATATGAAAAAGTTTTGCGCTGTAATACCGCGCTTGATCATCTCAACGATTTGATACGTCTTGTGTACGTTGGCACTCACAAGAGAAATTACTGATCTATTCTAAGCGGATTCAAGTTACGCTATGATTTTATTATAACACATAAAATTGCAGATTTAGATATTTTTTATCTTTCAACCAATCCTGTTACACCTGCTTCTGTAGTTGCTGCACGTTCTGCTGCAGAGAACTCTGTACGTTGTGCTGCTTCTAGTTTATCTAACAATACATCACCTGCACTGCCCTGAAATACTTGTGCTTCTACAAAATCTACAAGACCAAATACATCTGGAGATCCTAATGTACGTTGTGCAAGACTTTGTAATCTACCGAATCTAGCGCCCAAACTCTTGCCAATACTTACTGCTGCTTGTCCAGTAACGCCCTGTGCAGCTAATCTACCTGCTGCTTCTACACCAATGCCACCAAATTCTCTACCAACATTTCTTATTTCTGCTACATCTAATTCTCTTTGTAGGAATCTTTGGTTTACATTTTTGCTTATAAGCGCAGATATAATTACATTGTCATCTAGTGTATCTGTATCCTCTTGTGATAAACCTAATTGTTGTCCAAAGTTTTGTCTAACTACTGGTGCAAGTCTTTGCAATACAGGATAAATAAAATCTAAGTTTTGTTGAAATTTAGCAGGTGATACATCATTAATAATTGCGTCCACAAAGTCATCTTGAAATATATCTGGATTTAATCCATAACCTGCAAGATCAATTTTATATTGTTCTATTTGTTGCACATAATCTAATTCAGAATTAAATCTAGTAGATCCGTCCTCACGTAAAAAGCCCTTAAACTTTTCTTTATGGTAATTAGTATTACGTATTGTGTTTAACACATCTGTCGTATCATCAGGCCTACCCTGTTCTATCCATTCGTCATAAAACATTTCAACTAACTTAGGATCTAGCCATGTATATTTCTTTTTTAACTCTGCCTTTATGTCGTCCTCTGTTACCTTTTTACCAGTATCACCAGTTCCTGCAGGACTTTGACTTGGTGGTGGTATAATACCTCCTCCGCCACCTCCACCAGATCCTGGAGGTGGTTCTGATTCTCCACCACCGCCACCTGCTGTAGGATCGTATCCATAAAAACCTTCGCCAATCTTTTGGTTGTAAACTGCTAAAGTAACAGGACCATTAACGTTACCTTCTGCGTCATAGTAATAATACGTGCCAACTTCTGTTGGTACTGTAGGTGTTGTAACTACAGGTGGTTGATCTGGTATACCAGTTTCACCTGCTGCTTCAGCTGCACCTTTACTAGATTCAACAACTTGTTGTACAGATTGACCTGGTGCAAAATCAAAAACTGGTTGTGATACTGGAGGTCTCTCTTGTGGTTGTGTTTGTACTACTACATCTTGTGTTGCTGTTGTAGCAGGAGGTGGTAAATTAATTGGATCACCACCAAAATCATACGTACCTGCTGCTTTACTTGTACGTTCGGGCGCTACATCAGGATATGCAATAGATACAAACTCTGAAAACATACCAGGTTTAAATACATATTCTTTATCGCCTATTTTAAAACTAACGTTAGCCATTATAAGTTTGCACTACTCCTCTGTGTTATAGGTGTAAAACCTTCCTCTTTGAAAAATGCAGATCCAAATGCTTGATTAAAAAAACCTTCAGCTTGTTCTTGTAGTACAGGACTATTTGTATCTATAAGGTACTCTGTAATAACTTTATTTCTAGCTTCCTCATCTCTTGTATTTAAATACTTGTGATACAAAGGACTTGTCTTGTCTGCAATAGTTTGTCCTGTCTCTGTTAACCATTGCTGTCCTAATGCTGCGTCTAGTTCTGCAAAACTTTTTATATGACTATCTGCCCATGATGTATATTTAGCTTTAAATGCTGACTCTAATTGTGGTATAAATGTTTCCTCCATGTAATCTGGATTAGCTTCCATTTCCCATGCTAAGTTTTGTACGTCATAATTAGCTGAAGCACCCTGTCCTAAATAATAATCTATGTTGTTTTTAACAACTCGTTGTTGACCAAATGATCTATTTATATCATCACCATTAAGTAATGCTTGTACTTCTGCATTGAGTGCATACTTTAATCTTGGATTACCAATCTTATCAAGTTGTGCTTTAGCTTGTGATTTATCCATGTTTGCAAGCATAGTTTCACTAGCTAAAAATTCTATGACCTTCATATTAGGATTACCATATCCTGTATTTATTGCATGTTGATATAACTCTAAATTTAAATTAGCTTGATTCCTAGCAAAGTCTGCAGGATTACTAGCCCTATCACTAATAGCTTTTTTCTGCGCTGCTGTACTTGTCTTGTGGTATTCAGTTAATCTTAAATCATCTTGACTAACTGGCCTACCTTCTAAGCTAGCTTCTAAAAATAAATTAAGTATTTCATACTCACCTGCAGTATTTTTGTAACCAATAGCAGGATCTAATTGCATAGCTTTATTTAAAGTATCTATAAACACTTTATATCCAGGTGCATTCTCATTACCTGTGATAGATACATCACCTGCAAGATCTAAATCTGTACCTGCAAATAATGAATTAGCATAATACTCTGGATCTAAATATGGTGCGTCTGCTGCCTTTTGTACTAACTCACCATTAACCATTTCATAATCTACTTGATATTGTGATCCAATTTCTATCAATGATTGCGGATCACTTGTTAATAAATACTTAAAAGAAAACTCTCCAAAGTTTTGTCCACCTATGTTTAACTGCGGAAAATTGTATACAATGTATACGTCATCTCCGTCTTGTACTATTATTGCGCCTAATGGAACTAACTTACCGTTAAATGAATTTGCCATAACTACCTATAATATTACCATTACAAATCTGACCAATACGTCAAATACTTGAAAAAATCTGCATTGTTTTGTCCAGATTCTAATTGCGTATACTTCTTATAACTATCATTCTTTAGCTTGTTGTGGTTACGTTCTATATCACTTGGACCACTTACTTTTATTTTATTTATAGCCTTTTGCATTACACCGTATGGATCATTGTCAATAAGATCGTATGCTTCTTTTGCATGTAAATACTGGCCGCTTTTTTCATATCCTTCACGTGAAGTGTCATATTTAAAACCTTTATAATTATCCTCACCTAGTTGATAACTGTTGTAATTATCTATCTTGTTCATTGTGTGAAAATATAAATTACGTAATGCAGTATCTATATCGCCATTCTCTGCTTCTATTTGATCTCTAAGCATTTGATCAAACAATAGTATTTGATTTCTTACTGGCATTTTTTGTATACCCTGTCTTAATGAAGCAATGATTGCAGGAGTAGTATTGTGGTACTCTGGAGATTTAAACGGATTATAGTTATAATATTTACTATTAGCCATTTCATCATTTATAAAAAACTTTTCACCGTTAGGTAATTTAACTGTTAAATCTTGTTCACCAATCTGTGCATGTTTAATAGCCTGGTATATTCTTGCCATGTGTTTACTAGGATTAAATTGGCCTAACCCAATACTAGGTTCACCTAAGTATTTATATGCTGCACTTGCATAGGTACTATCTACTAGATTATCTGCTAAAGAATTAAATCTATTATTCCAATCTGGATTCTCTGGTCTGCTTTTATCGTAACCTGATTCTAATGCAAACAAAGGTATAAGTTTCATTACAACTTTAGGATTGTAACCTAAAGATAACAATTCATACGCTACATCTACTGGATCTACTTTAGCCATTTGATCCTCTAAGTGTCTGTATTCCTCTGTTGAATGATCCAAAGAAATTGGCATGCTTGTTAACATTACTATCGGTATAATTAGTGCCGTCATTAACATATTTACTTCTGTCTATACTAAACAGGTCTTTGATCATACGTGTAGTATCAGCTTTTAATTTTAACCACATGTCTTGACTTTCTACTACATCTTTGATAACTTGATCTTTTCCTCCTGCTACGTTCCAATTTATTCCGTAATCTTTATTAAGATCTAATTGATATTGTGTAGGTAAATTCTTGTCTATACCTGCATTCAATGATCTAATAGTATCCATACTTGTAGGTTGTCCTGTAAGTCCTGCAGATATACCTGTAACAAATGCAAATGTAGTTGGATCAGACTTTAAAAATTCTTTTCTGTCAGATAATGTCATACCCTGCATTGTTTTTATTTGTCTCTCTTGATTATTTCTTTGTAAGTATGAAGTAAAGTCCATTAACCATTTACCATACAATGCTTTTTCTGCATACTGTCCGCCACCTATCATAAGTGTTGCTAATCCACCTGCACCTAATCTTGTAGCTACAGATCCTGCACCTGTTTTCTTTAATATATCTAATGCGGCCTTCATACCTTTAGATCCTTTTGCGCCTGTTGATTGTGCTATCTTAACTAGATTTGCACCTAACTGGTTTTGTTTAGATAACCATTGTCCAAAGTATTTAGGACTTTTACCACTAGATACCCACCATGCAGCAAATGGCCTATATGCTAACCACTCTGCGTTGTATATACCTTTTTCAATTATGTATTCTAATTGCTTACCTAATGGTCCAGGTTCAGCAGCAGATCTAGCTAGATTCATAACACTTTGCTTCCATGCTTTGTCTGCACCTATAGCATGTCCAGTTAACATTGCACCTATTTCACCTATAGCACCACCACTTATAGCTTTGAATCTATCTGCAATATCACCACTATTAAGATTATCTAACAATGCAGTACGTGTTATATCTTGTAATGCTTTAGCAGTTTCATTAACTACATCATTATCTAATTGTGGTTTAGTAAAGATAGCTACACGTGGATCTTTAAACTGTACTCCACCGTTGTATTGACGTTGTGCTTCTATTGCTTCCTCTAATGGTTTCATAGTTACTTCGTCTATCTCACTGTCAAATACTTTTGCACTATCGTCTAATACAATGATGTCGTCATAGTCATCTATAACTCTAGGATTATCCTCTAGTATGCTTACAGGATTAGCTATGTTTACGTCTAAGTAAGATAGATCTCCTGTTTGTCTTACAGGTGATAGTGGTTCAACAAATGATTCATCAATGATTACATTGCTTATGCCCTGCTCTCTCATTTGATCAAACACTGATACTCCTGTTAATGCGTCAAACTCTAAGAGTTGTCCGTCAACCATTGCCTTAATATTAAATTGTTGTTTAGATAGTTCCTCTGCTTGTTCTAATGCAGGTTGTGTTGCAGGTACTCCTGGATCCTCACCTGCTAATGCGTTTATAAATCCTGTTCTACCTAATTCTAAAAAGTTTTGATTACCAGGACCTATAGTTATAATTGCAGTTTTTCTTGTAAGATCTGGTACTACTGGCCTAATTGTAGATACTCCAGGTTTTTCTGGTACATACGCATATAGATTATCCATTTCTTTATCAACTATTTGCTGACCTTCCTCATCAAAGAATGTTTGTTTTTCAAAACCTAAACCTTCATACCATGTCTTTAACCAATTACCTGTACCAGGATCTGGTTCTAGTTGTATATTCATGCCGTAATAGTCTGCATGTTCTGTAAGTCTTTGCATTATTTGTCTACCAATACCTTCGTTTTGATATTCTGGTTTAACATATAACGCTTCTAAAAACATATCATCATTGCCTGCAGCAATTAATGAAAATTTATCTAATTGTTCATCAAATTCATTTAATATTTCCTGTCCAACTTTTGCAGTTATATCCTCTGGAAATAATGTTTGTCCTGTAATTTGATCTGTAGCAATAAGAAAAGCATGACCAGGTCTTACAACACGTGTATGTCCTTTGCTATCTATAAACGCTACATGCTTTGCATTACCTTCCATAGACAAATTCGCAAACGTATCATAGTAATTATTTATGTTTGCTTCTATAGATCGTATGTTATAAACATTTAGATCTTGTACTTGTTCCAATGCTTCTGCAGGTGATTCGTAACTATTGATTGTAAAATCACCATAATTAATTAATGTACTATTTTCGTCTTTAACTAATCCTTCGTAAACATCAGAAATTAAATCTCTAGCTTCTTTGTATATAGCAATCTTTAATGCTCTATCTACATCAAGTCCTTCTATTGCAGTAGTAACTAAGTTATCTATCTGTACAACGTGATGAGTATTTGTATCAAAGGTTAATTGTTCTGCGTCTTTAAGCTCATCATAAATCATTTCATTTAACGCAGGTAATACAACACTATTAGCATTTACAATATTTTTTAATCTATCTGATCTACCTAATGATTGTCTAAAGTTATCTGATAAATCTTGTAAATATACCCTGTCTTTATCTGTAATGTTAAGATCAGCAGCAAACTCATTGGCACCTGCTGCACCTACACCATTACGATTATCTTTATGAGACACACTGTTAATAGTTGCTGCATACTTTGCTATCTTATCAAATACAGTTTCATCTTTAATGTTTCCCATAAGATCACCTGCGTTCATGCCTTTATTTTTTTGCAACCATTTTTGCAATTTAGATCTATATGTTGTAAATGTATTACCTTTTGTGTAATAAGGAGATGATCCACCTATACCGAATGGTACGTCAAATACTTGATTGGTTGTATTAAATGGTGAACTAAATATGTTTTGATCTATTAAATCTACACTTTGATACGTATCTACACCACCTACATTTGCATGTAAATTGTTCATAAGAAACTTTACATCATCATACGTAAACACTTCGTAATCAGATACTAAATCAAATAAGCTAAGACCTGCTTCACCAATAGTTGTAATGTAATCGTAAACTACACGTGCAGGTATTGGTAACTGCATTTTTACAGCAAACACAACATTATCAACTAAGCTACCACCTTTAATAAAATTAGAAGCATATCTTTTTTGTGCATTCCATACACCGTTATTAGCAAACTCATCATACTTTTCTACTTTTTCTTTTATTTCTGACAACACTTCTTTATCTACAAAGTCATCATCAAATATGTCATCATATCCATGAGTAGCAAGATCAAGCATTAATGCTTGTATTTCGTAATGCCAATGTGGTGTAAAGTTATCAACACCACCGACCTTACGATTGTTCATCTGTATAACATTCCAGAATCTATTAAATGGATCGTACTTGTCTCTATATGTTTTCCAACCTAATCCACCAGGTAACCAATTATTATTTAGTTCAAATATCTGTTTTACTTTATTTAATCCGTCTGCTGAATCTAAATCAACATTGCCTAATTCAAATGACATAATGTCGTCATAATATCCCATAGCATTGTTGGCCCATATAACGTTAGATTGTACCCAATTCTGCGCACCACCAATTCGTGCTGACTTTTTTAAAATGTTGTGATCTAAACTTGTAGCTGTTTCTTTGTTGAGATTGTCTACTTTTATTTCCCAATGATCTTGTGGTTCGTGAAATAATGTTGTGTGATCTGGCCTAACGTTGCTTGGATAGTCTGTTGTTAATCTATTACTTGTACCTGGTTTATATATTCCTGTAGTTGTATCGTCATCTATATCAAATCCAACTGATTTCCAAAAAGAACTACCGTATTGTGATTCTAAAGTTTTATCTAATAACGTTATAGGTATATCTATTTCATTAGATAACTTAATTAACTTTTCAGCTATTTCTCTACCTACACCTACTCCCTGTCTATCTGGTTTTATATACAATGCTTCTACGTATATTTCATCACCATTAACTACATTGCCACTTGTTAAATCAAAATGTAAACCGCTACCGTCTCCTGCTTCGCTTTGTGTATCATCTAAAAACTCACCATATTCCTCTTTTAAGCTATCCAATAACTGCATAACTTTATCCTCTTTATCTAATATGTTTTCTGTTTTAGGTAAATTTAAATTAGATTCTGATGTAGGTTCTCTGACGTAAGATGTTTTACCAGGAAACTCTAGCAACTCACTCTCATTAGTAAATCCAAATCTACTCCAAAACTGTGTGATATCTCCTTCATCTGATGACGGTTCTATAAAGATTGGTAATTGATATTTGTCTGCAAACTCTGTAACCTTTTCTATTACTGCAGTACCTATTCCCTGATTTCTGTATAAATCAAATATTTCTAAATATTTTCCTTCAAGACGATTATTATCTTTTAAAAATACTTCAAATTTATTTACACCACCAAACTCATCATCAATAAAGTTATATATATCACTCCAATCATCTGCCATTTGATTAGCACTAGGTACTCCAATTAAATCATTGACAACAGCTTTTTTAACTTTAGCTGTACCATAATTACTTTTTGGACCTATGCGAGGTACAAGTATATCTACTGAAGCGTTTGAATTTTTACCTTTAAAATCAGGATCTAAATTATAAGCAAACATAATCTCGTATAAAGGATCTTTCCAAACATCACCAACTGCTTTACCTTTATACTTTTCCTCTAATTCTTTTGTCATATTAAAAATTAAATTTTCAAATGCAGACCAACCAGATCCAAAAAAACCTTCTAATTTTTGATAAAATTTATTTTCGTTGTTGCCTGGTATAGTTGCAGCTAATCTATTGTTATTAATCCATTCGTCATTTTCATCATAAATATCTAATGTTTCTAAAAATTCTGAATATATTAATCCATTATTTGTTCTATTAAAATAATTAGCTGCTTGTTCTCTTATTAATCCTTTAGCTTCTTGTAGACCATTTATGTACGCTGTTGCATTTTTTCCTGCAGTTGCGTCTTTTGCAAATAATTTTTCAGTATCTACTAAACCATTTTCCTCCATATTTTTTAAATCAAGAAAAATTTTGCA
>Ga0209536_100016596_pt1 | contig 10464 bp, 6 predicted proteins | sample DeeMarSeWOR28_12_FD_187461 | JGI IMG/M metagenome (GOLD analysis project Ga0209536, IMG submission 187461) | Marine sediment microbial communities from White Oak River estuary, North Carolina - WOR-2-8_12 (SPAdes) (version 2) | ecosystem: Environmental > Aquatic > Marine > Intertidal zone >...
CTGGCGGGGTATCTTCCTCCAATGTCTACGCACGACTTCCCTCTCCTTGACGAAGTTAGGAATAATGCAGGTTCAGGTGTGATGGCTTCCACCAATGATGCACTCTGTACACCACCCAAATACGATGATTTCCTGCATCTTCCCCATGGGATCAAAGGGTATTTCGACTATGAACAGGCCATCCAATGCGCAAAGGAAAAGAATAAACCATTGTTTATCGATTTCACGGGACATGGATGTGTGAATTGCCGAGAAATGGAAGCGAGGGTATGGTCAGATCCTGAGGTACTTGGAATTCTGAAAAATGATTATATCGTTGTAGCGCTGTATGTGGATGATAAGACCTCCCTGCCTGAAACTTCATGGTATACCTCATCCTATGACGACAAGGTGAAGAAAACGATTGGCAAACAGAATGCGGATTTTCAGATCACGAAATACAACAACAATGCCCAACCCTTTTACGTGCTGTTGGATAATGAGGAAAACCTACTTGTACCTCCCAAGGCCTATGATCTAGATGTAAACAATTTCGTTGACTTTCTCGAAGAAGGAAAGAAAAACTTTCAAAGCAGGTAGAAGGATCACCCGTTTTCTTTAACATCAGGGCATAAATACTGCGTTGCAGAACAGCAGTTTACCTCCCTCCCAAAAGGACCTGAATAATGGGTTGTCCACAAAATACACGATGTGCCCCGATCCCTTATCCTCAACACCTACAACCAGTGACCGGTAGATCCATGCCTGAGCATTTTTCCCGGAGAAACCACTGACCTTATCTTCGGGTCCGGAAATCGATGCTACATTCCATCCTCCATCCAGCACAGCGTACCTGTCTTCACGGGTTTTTAAGGTAAAATAGTATTCCGGAAAACCAAAACCTACGGGGTGACTGTTGTCTAGCCTGGCCTTGTATATGCCGCCCTGTATCCTGTCCCTGATATTCAACCGTTCGTCTTCCTCATATCTCCTGAAATAATCCACCTGATCCTGCAATTTTGCAATTTCCTCTTTTTCTTCCTCATCCAGGAAAGTTTTTAAATTAAAGGAGTCGCCATCCGCAAAATATCTTAATGCGCTGCCCATCAATACCAGTCTTCCTCCGTTCGAAACCCAGGAGCTCAATCGCGTAAGTCCATCTTCATTCAAAATATTCCCATAATATCCCTGTGGCACAATCAGTACATCCAACTCACTCAGGTCAATTCTGTTAAAAACATTGGTATTCAATCGAATGAGCGGATAATGTAATTCCTGCTCAAATAAATGCCATACCTCTCCGGCATTGTAGGGCCAAACATTTTCCCCAAATAATACGCCTACCGCCAGGTCCTTATTCAGAAGCTTTAGCTTCGATGATCCCAGGTCAGGGCCCTCCCCGGAAAGTCCGCTTGACAAGGTGTGGATCTGAATGGCATGTGCTTCGGACAATTCCGACATGACTTTGCCAAGATCTTCCGTAAAGTGGGTATTGTCACCACTTAATATGAAAAAACTGCCCTCCGGCAAATGTATATTGCCACTCTCTACCGCTGAATAATTGATCCTAACATTCAGGCCCCGCTTCAACAGTTCGGACAATAATTTAAAATCCGGTATGGATTTCCGGGTGAAGGCATACCCGTAGGCTTTCCCTGAAGTGGGCAAAGCCACATCTGATTGCCCTTGGAATCCATCCGTATCATAGTTGATGACCTGCGTGGTAGCCAGGGTTTCCAGCCCAAAGGCAAACGGTATAGACCATGAGGTAATATCATAGGTCAGGGAATCCTCCAGTGTGGAAACCGGCTCGAACAGCACCCGCAATAAAACCGACTTGGGTTGCTGAACCGGTATAATAAGATCGGAAGGATCAATGGTAGCCGAAACGTTTCTGTTTTGATGGTAATCAAATCCTTTTACCGACCTGGAAGCAGACAATTGTCCATATTGTATTCGGTGACGATCCAGTAAATCAAGGAGTTTTCTGATCTTCTTATTTCCGTTTGAATTCTTGACAATAAACGTGTTATACCCATTGGAAACTACTTTCCTGGCATCTTGAAAATAACTGATAAAATTAGCCTCCAGTTCCCGGGCATTAACGGATGATACTTCAATTGTTGATAAACTGGTCGTATAGTGATGCATGAACCGGTCCTGTAAGGTCAGGGTATCGCCGGTTTCGGTTTTTATGCCTAATCCGGCCCTGCCACTTCCAGCCTGTTCGTACGTCATACCAATGGCCCCGTTAAACGTCGGATAGGTATCCCCATACCCTGGGTAAAACAGGTCAAATCGTTCCTTTGTAAAGTATAACCAGTTGTTATCATCAAAATATTTAGCATGATTCCTGCCAATTTCAGCCTGAAATTCTGACTGCCAGTCAGTGATCAAGGTATGATAGGGTTGGGCGGCAGGAGCAAAATAGTATGGGCTGTTGTAGGATTGTTCATGAAAATCAACATGCACCTGCGGAAGCCATTCATTATACAGGGCCATCCGGTTTCTGGATTCTATCTGACTCAACCAGGTCCAGTCCCTGTTAAGATCGAACAGGTAATGGTTCATCCTGCCTCCCGGCCATCCTTGAATATGTTCTGCACTGAACTGATCGGCTAACAGCATGTTTGATTTGTTCTGAGTATACCAGTAAACATACCGGTCCCTGCCATCGGGATTCACACAGGCATCAATCACTACAATGGTATTTTCGAGCCAATTCATTATTTCCGTATCACCAGCATTCAGCAGCCTGTTGGCAGTAGCCATGGCCGCTTCAGTGGAACTGGCCTCATCGCCATGGACATTGTAGCTTAACCAGACAATTACCTTTCCATCCTGTTCCGGTGCTCCGGGCAAAAGCCCTGCCTTTTTCAGATTGTTCTGACGGATTTGTTCGAGACTGGAGATGTTCTCTTCCGAGGATATGAAAAGAACATGCAATGGTCTTCCTTCATAGGTATGACCATACGGCTTGAGGACGGCCCGCGGAGAAGCATTTGCCACAGCCTCCAGGTATCCTGTTACTTTGTAATGGGGGGTAAATGCCGATCCCAGTTCATAGCCCAGGTATTCACCGGGAGAAACAATGGAGGTCTGGGTATAGGTTCTGAAACTCAACGAAAATGTGGCCAGAAAGGCCAGGACTAAGATCTTTTTCATTCTATAATCAAAAATAGGCTAGACTGCCACAAATATAATGTGCTGAAAGCTCTTGTGGTATGGAACCGCCGACAAAAACTTTTGAAAGGATGACCCGATCAGTCAGAGGTATTCTCAGGTGGAAGAAATATTTTTACGCGCAATCCTCCCTGATCGGAAACATTGCTTACTTCTATCCTGCCCTGAATCAGGTTGGCAAATTTTCTGGCCAGATACATTCCAAGACCCGTAGTTGATTCTCCCATAGTTGGGGTGGTACTTAATTTGAAATATTTATCATAGATCTTTACCAGCTCTTCATTCGGAATCCCCGGTCCACCGTCCTCGATGACTATTACATGGTTATCCCCTCTTTTCTCCAGTGTGATATTTACTTCAGTGCCATCAGCAGGATATTTAATAGCGTTTGAGAGGATATTGGCAAGGATCTTTTCCAGGATATAGGAATCCGAACTGATCTCCGGATCGAGGCTTCCTTTCTCGAAGTTGATCTTTATGGACTTCAATGCTGCAAGTCGGACAAAGCTTTGCGATACCTTCTCAATCAGCGGGATAAGCCGGATTTCTTCATGGACCACAGATATGGATTCCTGGTCGAGCGTCCTGGCATCATGTAAGTTTTGCACCATTTCCATACCACAGGCCAGGGAATGGTACATTCTGTCAAAATAATGCCGCTGAGTCGGGTTGATATCCTCATTCTCCAGGTCTAGCAGCTGCATCATGGCAAACAACTGGGTAAAAGGCGCCCTGATATCATGGGAGATTATTTTCAGCAGACTCTCATTCTCTTTTTTTAGCTTATCAATTGTCTTCTGCTTATCTGCAAGAATGAGGTCAAAATCGCGGTATGGGGAATCACTATCCATCATCAATATATTTACGATACCAGGTATACTTATCAAATTTACGCAATTGTAAAAGATTGATCTAAAGAAAATAAAAAATTCAAAAATTATTATGCATGCATACTATTTTTACGTATATTAGAATATAACCCATTATGGAGAGGAAAGAACTGATTGACTATAATGTCAAAGCTACCTGGCATGCCATAGCTAGGCTGTATAACCAGTATGCAGCCAGGCACAATCTTACTACGTCTATGGCCTTTGTCCTGCTGAACATAGACTCCAAGGAAGGAACCCCGGCAACGAAGATCGCCCCCCTGATGGGCATGGAAGCACGTAGCCTCACCCGTATCCTGAAATCCATGGAAGATAAAAAACTGATCACCAGAAAAAAGGATACCAGTGATGGCCGCCTGGTAAAAATATTTTTGACCGATAAGGGAAAACAGAAAAAAGAAATAGCCAAAAATAAAGTACGCACCTTTAATTCTGTACTCAAGGATAAGATTCCACAGAAAAAGTTGCAGGTATTTTTCGATGTAATCGATACCATAAATGCCTACATCGAAAATGGCGAAATTAAAAAGCACTTAAACTCGGTGGATTAATCACTGCAGATCATTTAATAAAAAAGAGCATGAAAAGAATAATTAAAAAGACCGCCGTGCTTGGATCCGGAATAATGGGATCGCGGATTGCCTGTCATTTTGCCAATATCGGATTGGATGTTCTGCTCCTCGATATTGTCCCCGGGAAATTAACACCTGAGGAAGAAGCAAAAGGTACAGACCCGGATTCAAAAGAATTCAGGAACCGCATCGTTAACGATTCTTTGCAAACAGCCATTAAGTCCAATCCTTCCCCCCTATACCATAAAAAGTTCGCAGACCGGATTACCACCGGAAACTTTGAGGATGATCTCGAAAAAATCGCCACCTGCGACTGGATCATAGAAGCGGTTATTGAAAACCTGGAAATCAAGATAAACCTATTTGAACGCGTTGAAAAATATCGCAGAAAAGGTTCCCTAATCACTTCCAACACGTCCGGAATCCCCATCCACCTGATGGCCAAAGGCCGTAGCGATGATTTCAGGTCGCATTTCTGTGGCACACACTTTTTCAATCCGCCCCGGTACCTGAAATTGCTGGAAATAATCCCCACGGAGGATACCTCCCAGGAAGTGCTTGAATTCCTCACACACTATGGCAAGGTATTCCTTGGCAAATCCACGGTATTGTGTAAGGATACCCCTGCCTTTATCTCGAACCGGATAGGGATCTATGCCATCCTGAAAGCCGTTCAATCCATGGAAAAATTGAGATTGGGAGTTGACGACATCGACAGACTGACAGGGACTGTTATTGGCCGCCCTAAATCTGCAACCTTCAGGACTTCTGATATCGTGGGATTGGATACATTAATAAAGGTGGCCAATAACCTCTACGAATCCCTCCCGGATGATGAACAGCGGGAAATGTTCAAACTTCCACCCTTAATCTATGAGCTGGAAAAGAAGAACTGGCTGGGAGAAAAGACAAAACAAGGATTTTATAAGAAAACAAAGGATAAGCAGGGCAATACGGAAATTCTAACCCTCGACCTGAACACCTTCGAGTATAAGCCTAAGAAGAAGGTCAAATTTGCATCCATTGGAGCAGCCAAGGGTACCGATGACCTGAAGGAGAAGTTCAGTATACTGTTTGCCGGAAAAGATAATGCTGCCGAGTTCTATAAAGATTCATTTTATGGTCTTTTTCAATACATCACATTCAGGATACCTGAAATAACCGATGACCTGTATAAGATCGATCAGGGCGTATGTGCCGGTTTCGGTTGGGAAATGGGACCTTTTGAGACCTGGGATGCACTGGGAGTAAGAAAAGTACTGAAGGAAATGGAAACCAGGGGATATACCCCGGACAAGTGGGTATATACTATGCTGGAAGATGGACAGGAAAGTTTCTATACGATTCAGGATGGTATTAAACATTATTATGATATTCCCAGCCGATCGATGAAAGCCATTCCAGGCTTTGAATCATTCATTATCCTGGATACCATTCGGGAAAATCAGGTCGTATGGAGTAATTCAGGATCCTCGATATTCGACCTCGGTGACGGCATTCTGAATCTGGAATTCCAATCCAAGATGAATACTATGGGCGGCGAAGTCCTGGAAGGCATAAACAAAGCCATCGACATGGCAGAACAGGATTATGCCGGACTGGTTATAGGCAACCAGGGACAGAATTTTACGGTTGGAGCAAATCTGGGCGTGCTGTTTATGTATGCCATAGAACAGGACTATGAAGAGATCGAGGTAATTGTAAACCATTTTCAGCAGACCATAATGAGGGCGCGGTATTCGAACGTCCCTGTGGTTGTAGCACCGCATACCTTATCCCTCGGAGGGGGTTGCGAACTTTCTTTACATGCGGATATCGTCCAGGCTGCGGCAGAAACATACATTGGTCTTCCGGAGGTGGGTGTTGGCCTCCTTCCTGCAGGTGGTGGCACCAAGGAGTTGACCAAAAGGATATCGGACGCTTATGAAGAAGGGGACATTGAAATGAATGCCCTTCAGAACGTCTTTATGAATATTGGCATGGGTAAAGTTGCCACATCGGCCTTTGAGGCCATTGACATGAGGATCCTGACACCAAAAGACAGGATTACCATAAACAGTGATCAATTGATTGCTGATGCCAAACAATCGGCCCTGAAACTTGCAGAAGCCGGATATTCCATGCCCAATCCCAACCAGAAAATACGTGTTCTGGGCAGGTCGGGAATAGCCCTGGTCCTGGCAGGAGTGAATGGCATGCTGATGGGCAATTACATCACGGAACACGATGCAAAGATTGCCAAAAAAATAGCCTATGTGATGTGTGGCGGAGACCTTTCCTACACTTCCGAAGTATCAGAACAGTATCTTCTGGACCTGGAACGTGAAGCATTTGTATCCCTGTGTGGAGAAAGAAAAACGCTCGAACGGATAGAGGCTATTCTAAAAGGACAGAAACCATTAAGAAACTAAATTAAAATAAGAAAAATGGATGCTTACATTGTCGCTGGCTTCAGAACAGCTGTGGGGAAAGCCAAAAAAGGCGGGTTCAGATTCACCAGGCCCGACGACCTGGCAGCTACAGTTATACAACATCTGCAGAATACGGTCCCATCCCTGGATCCCGCAAGGATCGATGACTGTATCGTGGGAAATGCCATACCGGAGGCCGAACAAGGCATGCAGATCGGCAGGATGATATCGCTATTGAGCCTGTCCAAAGAAGTCCCTGGTATGACCGTTAACCGGTACTGTGGATCGGGAATAGAAGCCATTTATATAGGGGCCTCGCGCATTCACGCAGGAATGGCAGACTGTATCGTGGCAGGAGGTACGGAAAGTATGTCAATGGTGCCCATGTTAGGCTGGAAAACAGCATTAAATTACAATATTGCTTCCCAGAATCCGGATTACTATACCTCCATGGGTCTGACTGCCGAACTGGTAGCAAAAAAATACGACATAGGCCGTGAAGATCAGGATGAATTTGCCCTCAACAGTCATAAAAAAGCCATTCATGCAATAGAAAATGGACTATTCAAGGAGGAGATCGTTCCGGTAAAAGTGACCGAAACCTATATGGATAGTGACATGAAAAAACAATCCAGGGACTATGTGGTAGACACGGATGAAGGGCCCAGAAAAGACACCAACATGGATGCCCTGGCGAAATTAAGGCCGGTATTCAGGAAAGATGGTTCAGTCACAGCAGGTAATTCCTCACAAACCTCGGATGGCGCTGCATTTGTTCTTTTAATGTCGGAAAAAATGATCAAAGAACTGAACATACAGCCTGTGGCCAGGATGGTAAGCTATGCTACCGCAGGGGTAGAACCAAAAATCATGGGCATCGGACCCGTGTTTGCGGTACCCAAAGCCCTGGAAAAGGCAGGACTGAAACTCGATACTATTGAACAAATAGAATTGAATGAGGCTTTTGCTGCCCAGGCACTGGGCGTAATACGGAACCTTGAGCTCAATAACGATATTGTTAACGTCAATGGTGGTGCCATAGCTTTGGGCCACCCACTCGGCTGTACCGGGGCTAAACTTACCGTGCAGCTTCTTTATGAAATGCGCCGGAGAAAACAAAAATATGGCATGGTAACCGCCTGTGTAGGTGGTGGTCAGGGTGTGGCCGGCATTTATGAACTATTGAATTAAAAACACATTGGATCATGGCAACAGTTACTGAACAAAATATTGCAAGAGGAGGCGAATTCCTGATCAGTGAATCTTCACCTGCTGATCTGTTCATTGCGGAGGAATGGAATGAAGAACAACGTATGATCTACCAGACCTGCAAGGATTTCATTGAAACGGAAATATTCCCAAACCTCGACAAGATCGATTCCATGCAGAATCCCGAACTGGTCCCTTCCCTGTTGGATAAAGCAGGAGAACTTGGCCTGCTGGGGGCTGCCATCCCGGAGAAATATGGGGGGTTTGGCATGGATTTTAATACCTCAATGCTCATCTCAGAGACATTTGGCAGCAGTCATGCATTTGTGGTACCCATGCTCGCGCATAGTGGTATTGGCACCTTCCCCATACTCTTCTATGGTACCGACAAGCAGAAAGCACTTTACCTGCCCAAACTCGCAACAGGCGAACTTAAATCTGCCTATTGCCTAACCGAACCTGATGCCGGTTCAGACGCAAATGCGGGAAAAACAAAGGCTGTTTTATCGAAAGACAAAAAGAGCTATATACTTAACGGGCAGAAGATGTGGATATCCAATGCAGGGTTTGCTGATATATTGATTGTCTTTGCTAAAATTGAAGACGACAAATACCTCTCGGCCTTTATTGTTGAGAAAGGTTCAGACGGGGTCACCATGAACGAGGAAGAAAAGAAAATGGGGATCAAGGGTTCCTCCACGAGACAGATCTTTTTCAACGATTGTAAAGTCCCAATGGAGAACCTGATCGGTGAACGTGGGGAAGGATTCAAGATCGCCCTGAACATCTTGAATATCGGGAGAATAAAACTGGGGGCTGCCACCGTAGGGGGATCAAAACTCGCCATCAACCGTTCACTCAAATACGCCAACGAAAGAAAGCAATTCGGCGTACCTATTGGCCATTTTGGGGCCATCAAACATAAACTGGCCATGATGGCTACTAGAACCTATGCCTGTGAAGCAGCTGTTTACCGGACCGGGCATTACATAGAGCAGGCCATACAGTCTTTCATCAAGGAAGGGATGGAAGAGCATGCCGCGAAATGTAAAGCCATGGAGGAATTTGCCATTGAATGTGCCATATTAAAAGTACATGGATCAGAAATGCTTGATTATTCGGTTGACGAGGCAGTACAGATACATGGCGGAATCGGGTATTCATCAGAGGGACCGGTAGAAAGGGGATACAGGGATGCAAGAATCAACCGTATCTTCGAGGGAACCAATGAAATTAACCGGCTCGTTATCATTGATATGCTTATCAAGAAAGCGATGAAAGGAACGCTGGATTTGATGACCCCAGCAATGGCCGTACAACAGGAATTGACTTCCATCCCGGATATGGGCCATAATGGAGAAGACGCTTTATTTGCCCAGGAAAAGAAGGTATTGGTCAATCTTAAAAAAACCTGTTTAATGATAGCGGGGGCCGCAATGATGAAGTTATCAGTGAAGCTCAAGGATGAACAGGAGATTATTATGAACCTGGCAGATATCCTGCTTGAGATCTACGTGGCAGAATCATTGATCTTACGCGTTGAGAAGCTGGTGGGCATCAAAGGTACAGAAGCTTCAAAACATCAGATCGATATGGCTTACATCTATATGCATTACGCACTTGACAAAGTATTAACGGCCTCAAAAGAAGCAATTTATGCTTTTGCCGAGGGGGATGAGTTACGCATGCTGCTTCTGGGATTAAAGCGATTTACAAAAATTGAACCCTACAATCTGAAAGAAGCCAGAAGAGGTATTGCTGAGGCTTTGCTTGAAAGAAATGAATATTGTTTTTGACAGGAATCCGGTAAAAAAGAGGCTGTCCCTTTAGTACGGGGCAGCCTCTTTTATTTTGGAACTACAATAATGTTTCTACGATAATGCTTTTCCAACTTTTTCAAGGAGCTTTTTAGTGGCCATGATGCCATCTGGTTCTGAAAGCTCCGATCCTTCGTATTCTATCCCTACATATCCGGTGTAGCCAGCGTCTTTGACGATTTTCATAATCTTCATAAAGTCCGTGTTGGATTCATTGCCCTCCGCATCAAATACATTGGACTTGGCACTGACTCCCTTTGCATAATGCATCAACATTTCCGTACCCTTGTACCGGTCATATTCCTCAAGACAGATGCGCTGCCTGTTTTCGTATCGGGCCTTAATACAGAAATTACCAAAATCAGGCAGGGTTCCGCAATTGGGCATGTTTACCCTGGTCATC
>Ga0209536_100016598_pt1 | contig 10463 bp, 9 predicted proteins | sample DeeMarSeWOR28_12_FD_187461 | JGI IMG/M metagenome (GOLD analysis project Ga0209536, IMG submission 187461) | Marine sediment microbial communities from White Oak River estuary, North Carolina - WOR-2-8_12 (SPAdes) (version 2) | ecosystem: Environmental > Aquatic > Marine > Intertidal zone >...
ACCGCCTGCGGACAATGAAAGTCAATGAAGCTCTGCTCCCAGTCCGCCCCATCCATCACGGCTGCCACCTCCTTGGCATTTTCCACGCCCCGCCGTTGCATTTCCACTAAAACCAGACGTTGAAACTCCTGGGCATGCACTTTGCAAGAGAAATAACTCAAATGGCGCGCATGGATTTCTTGTTCACCCTGCTCTCGTTTGCTTGTTTCCACTTCTCCGATCACCAGCGCTCTCACCTCTGCCCAGATCCCATGCAATAGGGGCATCATCGGCCCATCGGCACTGATCTGCATCTTCTCTGCTCCCGCGGCCGCTTCAAGCATCTCTCGTTCTAGCCGTAGCACTTCTTCTTCCTGCATTTGTACGTATATCGCCCCGGCCGCTTCCGTGTAATTCTGCGCCATGCTCTTGTCGATCGCAATCCCCATAAACTCCTCCAGCAACTCGACCGCGCGCTCAAAAGGCACCCAGCCCGATAATCGTACTAACCGTTCATGCTCTCGCGGCGTGAGTTTGCCAGACAATAATTCCAACTCTTCATCCAGGGGGATAAATCCCCTGCCCGCATGCCGGGCAGACCGCATACTCCCGATCCAACTCGATCTCCCGCCCATCCCGCGTCAGCAGGATCCGTTTCTTCTTCCCCTTCTTCACCAGCTTCGCTCCACAATCCGGACACTGCACCCCCTGCGTTGTCTTCCACTGCGCTCGTTCACTCGCGTTCGCCGTGTCCGAGATCATTTTCGCTCGCAACGCTGACAGACGTTTATCGACCTCCTTGACTTCTGACTTCTATCTTACTCCCTTTCTTCCGAAAATTTAAACCACACCAACCTCAGTGTGTTGATTGACTTTCAAATCTATCTTGTTATATACTATTATTACATCGCCAAGATCTAACCATTCAACCCGAAGGAGGAGGAAGCATGACTGACCGTCCCTGGTTCGCCAAGTATGACAAAGGTGTACCAAAAACGATTGACTATCCTAAAAAGCCGCTGCAGCACTTTCTGGAAGAGGCAGCCAATAAATATCCTGAGAAAGCCTGTACGATCTTCAAGGGGGCTGTCGTCTCATATAAAGAGATGGATGAAATTACCGACCGCGTGGCTGCCGCGCTCGCCGATCTTGGCGTGAAGAAAGGCGACCGGGTCGGTATTTTTATGCCCAATACCCCGCAATTTGTGATGGCCTATTTCGGCATCTTGAAAGCCGGTGGTGTTGTTGTAGCCACAAATCCACTCTATACGCCTTCCGAAATCGAACATCAGGCCAGCGATGCGGGCATCGAGGTCATGTTCGTGATGACCAACTTCTACAAGACCATCAAAACCGCCCAACCGAAGACAAAAATTAAGAGGCTGATTGTTACGAATATCAAAGAAGCTTTGCCGCCCATCACGCGTCTGCTTTTCACCCTGGCAGTGGAGAAAAAAGGCGGACACCGCATTGAGGGGTCTCTACCAGAAGGCGATGTTTGGATGCAAGATTTGATCGGCAAATATGAACCTACGGCTCGACCGGAGCTTGAAATTGCTCCCGATGATACAGCCCTGTTCCAGTACTCAGGCGGGACTACGGGCGTTTCGAAGGGCGCAATTGCCACTCATTACAATGTTGTTGCGAACGCCCTTCAAATTAAGAACTGGATGCTTAACATTGAGGAGGGGAAAGAAATTGTACTGATGGGCATCCCGCTTTTCCACGTCTACGGTATGGTGGCGGGGATGCATTTTGGCATGGCTTCTGGCGCCAGCCTGGTAATGGTTCCAAATGCGCGGGATTTGAAAGATGTGCTTGAGAATATTACAAAATATAAGGCAACTATCTTCCCCGGTGTGCCAACGCTTTATAACGCCCTCAACAACCACCCTGACGTGCTGGCCGGAAAGTATGATCTGTCCTCCATCAAGGCCTGCATCTCTGGCTCTGCCCCATTGATGCGCGAAACGAAAGAGAAATTTGAAGCGCTCTCTGGCGGTAAGGTATTCGAAGGTTTCGGTCTATCTGAAGCGCCAACAGCCACACATTGCAACCCCCTGCTGGGTGAAAATCGCACTGGCTCGATTGGCCTGCCCTTGCCAGACGTAGACGCAAAGATTGTCAGCCTGGATGACGGTGAAACGGAAATGCCCATCGGTGAAATCGGTGAGATCGTTATCAACAGCCCGAACGTGATGAAGGGTTATCATAATATGCCAACCGAAACCGCCAACACGTTGCGAAAGCTAAAAGACGGCAAAATCTGGTTGTTCACCGGTGACATCGCCCGTATGGACGAAGATGGTTACTTCTACATCGTTGACCGCAAGAAGGAATTGATCAAGCCGGGTGGATATCAAGTCTGGCCGCGCGAAGTGGAAGAGGCCCTGACTGCGCACCCGAAGGTATTGGAAGCTGGTGTAGCTGGCATCCCCGACCCATATCGCGGCGAGACGGTAAAAGCCTGGATTGTGGTGAAACCGGGTGAGACAGCCACAGAGGAAGAACTCAAGGCTTTCTGCAAGGAAAGCCTGGCAGCCTACAAGGTGCCAACCCACTATGAATTCCGCGATGAACTACCCAAGACCACGGTTGGTAAAATCTTGCGCCGTGAGTTAGTTCGTCAGCATAAAGAAGCGGAGGATAAGTAAAACGATTAAATTTCAGAAAAAAAGCTCGGTCAGGGATTAAGTGCCTGACCGAGCTTTTTTTATATTTTTTGCAATTTACGTTAGCTGTGGCGTGCCACTCTTCTTCTCAAACGGTGGTGGGAAGATGGCTTCAAACTCATCGCGCGTGATACTTTCAGCTTCGAGCAACTTCTGCGCTACGGCATCCAATTCTTTGTGATATTTCTTTAGAATTCTTTTAGCCTCAGCGTAAGCTTCATCTACGATCTTGCGGACTTCAGCATCGATTTTCTCGGCAATCGCATCCGAATAATCGCGCTGCTCGGAAATCTCACGACCAAGGAAGATCAATTCTTCTTTCTTGCCATAGATCATAGTGCCCATCGTTTCACTCATACCCAGGCGGGTAACCATGTTGCGCGCCATGCCAGTTACCTGCTCAAAGTCACCAGATGCACCCGAAGTGACATCGTCAAATACCGCTTCTTCAGCAGCACGGCCACCAAGTGCATAGGCTAGCGTTGCCATGAGCTTTTTACGAGACATAAGGACACGGTCTTCATCCGGGCGGAACCAGGTGATGCCGCCTGCCTGTCCGCGACCGACGATGGTCACTTTTTGGACGGGGTCGGCTTCGGCAATGGCATTGCCCACAACAGCGTGACCAGCTTCATGGTAGGCAATGATGCGCTTCTCCTCCTCGGAGATCAGGCGAGATTTCCGTTCGGGGCCCATCACAACACGTTCGATAGCATCTTCCATCTCCCGTTGGCCGATAGATTTCTTGTCGCGACGAGCCGCCAAAATAGCGCCTTCATTGACCAGGTTTTCCAGGTCAGCGCCGACAAATCCAGGTGTGCCACGCGCCAGGGAAGCCAGGTCAACTTTCGGATCAAGTGGTTTTCCCTTGACGTGTACCTTCAAGATGGCCTCACGACCACGCACATCCGGGCGATCCAGCGTCACGCGGCGGTCAAAGCGGCCGGGGCGCAATAGAGCCGGATCAAGAATGTCGGGGCGGTTGGTAGCGGCTACGATAATGACGTTGGTATCGGTATCAAAGCCATCCATTTCGACCAGCATCTGGTTGAGGGTTTGTTCACGCTCATCATGTGAGCCACCCAGGCCGGCGCCACGCTGGCGACCGACGGCGTCGATTTCATCGACAAAGATGATGCAGGGCGAATGGCGTTTGGCCTGATCGAACAGGTCACGCACGCGGCTGGCACCTACGCCGACGAACATTTCTACAAATTCCGAACCGGAGATCGAGAAAAATGGTACACCAGCTTCACCGGAAACGGCTTTAGCCATCAAAGTTTTACCTGTCCCAGGAGGCCCTACCAGTAAGACGCCTTTTGGAATACGTGCACCGAGTTGAATGAACTTCTGCGGCTCTCGCAAGAACTCGACCACTTCGCCTAATTCTTCCTTGGCTTCTTCGACACCCGCAACATCGTTAAATGTGACAGTGGGATGGTCGCCGCTGAACATGCGAGCCTTGGACTTTCCAAAAGCCATAGCCTGATTATTGCTGCCCTGCGCCTGTCTGAAAATGAACCACAGTACACCGCCCATCAGCAAGATAGGCAAGATATAAACAACACTGCTGAGAATCCCAACCAAGGAAGAAGGTGGTTTGACTTCAAGTTTTACATTGTCGGGGGCGAGTTGTTCTGACGTCACACCGAGACCAACAAGCTGCTCTACAAGAGTAGCCCCCGGTTCTTTCTGAGACGGTATTTCCTTTCCATCTCCGTAAATGACTGTGATTTCGTCATCGCTATTTACAACGATACGATTAACGTTGCCCATCTGAATATCGTAAGCAACTTGATTAATTGTTAGTACATCCTCGCTATTCGTTTCTTGCCGGAAGCCCATATAAAACATGGCTGCAATGGCAACGATTAGCAGGAAGTAAACGAGAAACGACTGATTTCGTGGGTTCACTGAATAATCCTCCAATACCAATGCGATTATACCAATCTACTCTCTTGACGAGTAGAGTAGGCTAATTCTTATAACAATTTTCTTATATATTCCTGTCAAATATAATCAATTCAAGGTTTTTAATGGCTCTTTGAGGGCTATTCGATGATCAGTTCAACCGGACAATGGTCAGAGCCAAGCACATCATCATGAATAATAACATCTTTTACTTGTGGCACGAGCGCTTCGGAAACCAAAAAATAGTCGATGCGCCAGCCAATTCCGCGCTTACGGGCATTGAAGCGATATGTCCACCAGGAATATTGTTCACGTTCTGGATAGAGCTTACGATACACATCCACAAAGCCATGATCGATGAACTTATCAACCCATTCGCGCTCTTCCGGTAAAAAACCAGAAGTGGTTTCATTCTCTTTGGGATTTTTCAGGTCAATGGGCATGTGCGCAGTGTTGAAATCACCCGTGATAATGACATTCTCTCCCGCAGCATGTAATGCATCGCAGGCTTCCAGTAAGTGGGCGTAAAAATCCAGCTTGTAATCCACGCGTTCTCGGTCACGCTGACCGTTGGGGAAGTAAATATTGTAGAGCAAGAAATCCTGGTGACGGGTACGGATTACGCGTCCTTCGAGATCAAACCTTGGTGCGTTCATTCCCAACTCTATTTCCAATGGTTCTTTGCTTGTGAGGGTAGCCACGCCGCTATAGCCGGGACGTTCGGCGGGGTTCCAGATGATCTGGTAACCCGGTATGTTACGTTGTTCATCGGTCAACTGATCGGGGCGGGCTTTAATTTCCTGGATGCAAAGCAGGTCTGGGGTCCAGGAAAGAACCGCGCTGAGCGCGTCCTTCTTCAGCGCTGCGCGCAACCCGTTTACATTCCAAGTAATAATTTTCACATTGCCTCGCTTTGTGGTAAACTTGCCAGCAGAACAGGCTCCTCATGAACGATACAAAAAACAAACAAATCTTATGCATTGAAGACGAACCGGAAATGATCGATTTGATTCGTCTGATTCTGGGTCGTCGGGGATTCGAAGTAGCTGGCGCTGGAGGCGGCAAAGAGGGGCTGGAAAAAGTGCGTCAGGAACTACCTGATCTGGTTTTGCTCGACCTGATGATGCCGGATATGGACGGTTGGGAAGTATACCAGCAAATGAAAGCCGACGAAAAAACCAAGGATATCCCGGTCATCGTGGTTACGGCCAAGGCACAAAGCATTGATAAAGTGCTCGGCCTGCACATCGCTAAAGTGGACGACTATATCGCCAAACCGTTCAGTCCACAAGAACTTTTAAACAGCGTGGACAAAGTGTTCGGCGAAAAGAACTTGCCGGCCTGACCACCACAGAATACCAGCGGGGCGGCGCAAGTCGCCCCGTTTTCTTGTTACTATAGAAGATGTCTCGTTTCATTTTTGTACGCAACCTGAATCAACCAGACTTGTCACCAGCGCGTGTCAAGTATTGCGACTCGTTCCTGTGCCGTTTGCGCGGGCTGACGTTCCGGGATCGCCTCGAACCGGACGATGGCCTGCTTCTGGTGCAAGGACAGCGCGACAGCCGCATCGACTCATCCATCCACATGCTGTTTGTCCCATTCGACCTGAACGTGGTTTGGATCAACACAGACATGACGGTTGTGGACAAAGTCATTGCCAAATCCTGGCGGCCGGCTTATTTTTCAGCTAAGCCTGCCTGTCATATTCTTGAAATTCACCCTGATCGCTGGGAGGACTATCAAATCGGGGACAAAGTAGAATACCAGAATGCTTAGACGTTTTATCACAGTTATAGTTTTTATCGGCATATTATTCTCAGGTTCCCCCGCCGCAGCACAGACAACGGAAGGGCCGGTGTATATCGTGCAATCTGGCGACACATTGTCCTTGATCGCCTACCGTTTCAACGTCGATCTGGCAGATCTGATGAACGCCAACGGAATTGCCGACCCAAATCTACTCTCCGCCGGGCAAGAGTTGGTCATTCCCGGGCTGGAAGGCATCAGCGGTGTGCTGGTGACCGAATTCGTACAATTCGGTGACTCATTTCGCAGCCTGAGTCGCCGCACGCAAATCGCCGAACCCACCCTGCGAAAACTCAACCGACTGGTCAGCCCAAGCGAGCTATATGTGGGCGTTAGCTTGATCGTGCCGCAACAAACAGGGGAGGATCTATTGACATCACGGATCACCCCATCCAACGGCGAGAGCCTGCTCGAAATGGCCGTCAAAGGAAATACAGACCCATGGACGCTGACTGAAACAAATCAACTGAACGGCACCTGGGATGCAATCCCTGGCGATGTGTTGTATGCCACTGGCGGCGAATCTGAAGCCAAAGCCAGCGGATTACCGGCCGTCTTCGAAAATGCAGTGGTCAGCCCCCTGCCCCTCAAGCAAGGCAAGACAACCATCATCCGTGTGCAAGTACCAGACGGTGTAACTGTTGGCGGCATACTTGTTGACCACGCGCTGCACTTCTTTCCAGATAGCGAAGGTAGCCAGGTAGCACTACAGGGCGTGCATGCCTTGCTTGAACCGGGCCCCTATCCATTACGATTGGAAGCGACCTTGCCGGATGGAAGCAAACAATCCTTCGAACAAATGGTGTTGGTTGTTTCTGGCGGCTACCCAGATGACCCGCTCCTATATGTAGATGCCGACACCATTGATCCAGCGGTTATTGAACCAGAAGACCAGCTTATTGAAAACACAGTACAGGCAGCCACACCCCAAAAATTATGGGACGGCTTCTTTGGAACCCCGGCGGCTTTATACGCCGAATCAACTTACTTCACATCTCGCTACGGCAGCCGCCGTCAATACATTGGCCTGGAGAGCGACTTGACCTATCAGGGCTTCCATACCGGCCTCGATTTTGGCGGCGGGACAGGCTTGCCTATCACCGCACCCGCAGCAGGTCGGGTTGTGCTAACTGCACCAGACCAGGTCATACGTGGCAACGCCACCATGATCGACCATGGTTGGGGTGTATACAGCGGCTTCTGGCACCAATCTGAATTTCAGGTACAGGTCGGTGATATGGTTGAGATAGGGCAAATCATCGGTTTGGTAGGAAATACCGGGCGCGGGACAGGCGCACACTTGCACTGGGAATTATGGGTCAACGGCGTTCAGGTGGATCCGCTGGATTGGTTACAACAAGAATATCCTTAAAGGTGGCTGAGTATCCTGAAGCGGTAGCGTAGGACCTATCGACACCACATCAAAACTTTCGCCCCGCTGGTTTTGACACCGTACCTGCGTTCGGCGCAGGTGTACGGCGGAAAAACGCCGCCATTCAACCAACGAACTGTTCTTCTAGCTAACCGTCAGGTAGTTAGTTTTTTTATTTAATATACTAATTTGATAAAAAAGGTCTGTATAATATACCCATCAAACTTACTCATCAGGAGATTTATAAATGACAACATCATCCCCAGAATCCGACCTACCATCTCGCAATCTTTTTCAGAAGTTAGGCTCCAACCTTTTCCTGGGCTTTCTCGTCACTGCCCTGAGCGTGTTCACCGCGGCCACCAACTATGCCACTTACCAAATTAGCAACACAGCTTCGGACCATGAAAAAGAAGGCTCTAAACTGCTGGCTAATTCGAATACAGAGTACGTCCGCGCGACACAGTTCATTCTCCAGGATTACACCATGTATGACGGTTTTTACGTTCAAACAGGCGTAGACGATTTTGCCGCGGAATACTACCAATCCAATTTTTCGCCGGAATTACAGGCCAGCTACGAAAGGGATGATGCCTTTGACGATCAATATTACGATGAGATGTATGCCTATTCCGATGATCTTTTCGACCAGGCCTTCAATGAGTTTGATTCTGCCCAGGCAGCCTCCGAGCGAGAAGCTGGCTTTCAACTCGCTATGTTGGTATCAGCTGTCGGTCTGGCATTCGCGGCCTATGCGTCCTTGTTAGACGAACTAAATAAAATGCGCCCAATGTTCGCTCTGATGTCTTTGCTCCTGCTCACATTCAGTGTCATCCAGGCAATGGGTGCCTAATCTTAAAAGGCTGGTATAATCGCCGCTATGAATTACAACTTTTGCATCGGGAAATCCCCGCTATTCATCGGAGTACGTGGCTTCATCGCTGGAGAGCCTCCTCGAATCGCGCCTGTACGCAGAAAATAAGTCACTCCAATTCGATTTATCTCGCCGCAGGCCTGCCTGCGGCGTTTTTATTTTAGGAACAACAATGATTCAAATCCAACTCTCCAACATTACACTCATTCTGGGTGCCAAACACATCTTCGAAAACTTGAACTGGGAGATCCAGAACGGACAAAAAATCGGCCTGATCGGTCCAAATGGAGCCGGGAAGTCTTCGCTGTTCAAACTTATAACGGAAGAGTATTCTGCTGAACTGGGCGGGAAGGTTACCCGCGCGCGTCAGATCCGGACCGGATACCTGCCGCAACAACCCGAGCTTGATCTCACACTGACAGCCTTCAATGCAGCGCTGGACGGCAATCCGCGTGTGGCAGAAGTAAAGGCCGAACTCGAACAGGTTGAGTCTAGCCTGGGCGATCCGTCAGTCTATGAGAATGAACGCAAACTGCAGAAAGCTCTGGACAGGCAAGCACATCTACTGGATGAATACCAGTCCTATGGCGGAGACAGCTACCCGGAGCGCGTGCGGGAAATGCTCGTCGGGCTGGGAATGGCTGAGGGCGACCTCAGCAAGCCCCTGTCCGTGTTAAGCGGCGGGCAGAAAAAACTTGTCGGGTTGGCGCGTTTGTTGTTGGTCCGCCCGGATGTTTTGTTACTCGACGAGCCCGACAACCACTTGGATTTGCCGGGTAAGATGTATCTGGAGAAACTTATCCGCGAGTACGAAGGCACGGTTGTGATCGTCTCACATGACCGCTACTTACTGGATGCTGTTGCCACCCATATCGCTGACCTGGAAGACGGCAATTTGACCATCTTTGAAAGTGATTATTCTTCCTATGTAATGGACAAGGAAGCCCGCCTTGCGCGCCAAGAGCAGATGTTCCGCGCACAGCAAAAGCAGATCGGGCGACTGGAAGCAGCCATTAAACGTTACGCCATCTGGGGTAAGGTGTACGACAATGAAGATTTTGCGGCCAAGGCCAAGTCGATGCAAAAGCGCCTGGACAAAATGGAGAAAGTCGATAAACCTGTTATTGAACGCCGCCGTATGGGCCTGAAGTTGAACGGTTGGCGCGGCTCGAATAAGGTGCTGGAATTGGACGGTGTATCGAAATCATTTGGGGATAAGCACATTTTCGAGAAGTTGAACGAGACTATCTGGCACGGAGAACGCGTGGGGCTGATCGGGCCAAATGGTTCGGGCAAGTCGGTTTTCATCCGTATGCTACTCGGGCAAGAAACAGCCGACCGTGGCGAGATCAAGATTGGGCCAAGCGTTTCTGTCGGGCATTACGCCCAGGAGCACGAAACCCTGGATTTTGAGCAAACACTGCTGGATGCAGTACGCTACGCGGGGGGCATGGCTGAATCAAATGCGACAGCCTTTTTGCTGCGTTATCTATTCACGTATCAGCAAATATCGCAAAAGATCGGGGAACTCTCCGGTGGCGAGCGCAGTCGCCTGCAATTGGCGCTGCTGGTGCTCTCCGGCGCGAACTTCCTGCTGCTGGATGAGCCAACCAACAACCTGGACATCGCTTCGGCGGAGGTGTTAGAGCAGGCCCTGGAAGATTTCGTCGGCACGGTGCTGGTCATTTCGCACGACCGCTATTTTCTGGACCGAACCGTGCAGCGCCTGCTGGCTATCGAAGATGGGCAGTTGGTTGAGTATTTGGGCGGATACAGTGATTATCTTGAAAAACATAAGTAAGCTCTCACGTCTACTATTCTGAGAACCGGGCTTTGAACGCTGATA
>Ga0209536_100016599_pt1 | contig 10463 bp, 7 predicted proteins | sample DeeMarSeWOR28_12_FD_187461 | JGI IMG/M metagenome (GOLD analysis project Ga0209536, IMG submission 187461) | Marine sediment microbial communities from White Oak River estuary, North Carolina - WOR-2-8_12 (SPAdes) (version 2) | ecosystem: Environmental > Aquatic > Marine > Intertidal zone >...
CTCCACCACTACTCCTTCACTTATATAGGGTGTATAAGGGAGTCCGCTCGCCAATCTGAAATTCACCCCTGCGCTGCCCATTTTGCTGAACTGGTACTGGAAAGTGCTGGAAAGAGTATGCCGGCGATCAAAATCCAGGTAATACTCCTTCATGCGTTCGGGAAGGCCAGTATATACATCAAAAAATCCTTGCATTGCGAAGGAACGGTTGCCGCGCGCCACCTGATATGTGTAGTTGATCGCGAATCCAAAGTTAGCAACGAAATCCCTTTTAAGTGTAACATCAATACCTTGAACTGTGCCGAAATCCTCATTGGTATAGATGATGTAGTCGTAGGGGAATACGCGCACCTCGGTAGTCGCAAGCAGATTCTTTATATCCTTTGAGAAAAGCGTGACGTCTATCCCGTAGGTATCACGAATCGCGTACTTGACCCCGACTTCATATGCCGTCGTGCGCTGAGGTGACACCCTCGGATTTCCAACTAGGCCGTAGCGCGGCATGTCGCCAGGATTGGCTACATAGCCGCTATTGAAATACATGATCTGATAAGGAGGCGTCTGGAAAAAGTGGCCGTAAGCGAAATGCAACATCGCGTTATCAGTTATTGGATGTGATAGACCCAGCCGGGGAGATAGCTGGTATTTCATACCGACATCGGTGACCTCTGATGTCGGGTCTTCGATATCTTCCCACATCACGGCATTCGCATGGTTATAGTCAAAGCGAAGACCGGCATTGACCACAAGATACTTGTACTCGACCTTATCCTGAAGAAATATCGCGCCATCACGTGGTTTCCTCTCGTACTCCTGGTTTATTATCGGCGTACGCGGGAATAGCTGCTGTCGATCACTAAGATCAAAAACATAGAAAGTCTGCTCACCACCAAACTTCAGATTATGCGCCTTACCCAATTGCCAGTTAAAATCTGCTCTAATGATGTATTTCTTGGTTTCCACCTCTCGACGGAACTGAGGGTATCCTGATATGTAGAACTCCGAATAGTTATCCCTTACAAGTTCCTCGAGACTTCCTGAAATGTCGCCGGTGTCATCAGGAATTTTTGTTTCAAATCTATCCTGAATATAGCCGAAGCGAAGGTTGTAGAAGAAGTTGCTGGCCGGTGCATGATTCAGACCGAATATGCCGCGCAGGCTCCGGTCCCTGGTGACAAGGTAGTTATCGTACAAATACTTGTACAAGTGATTGTAGTGCTGCTCCTTACCGTCAACATATTGAACGTCAGCTATTACCTTCACACGCGTGTCGAAGCGGCGCGTCAATTTACCGTTCACCGAACGAAACAACGTGTACCCAAAGGGAAGCTCTGACTCCGCGTTTGTGTAGTTGCCGGCAACGAAGAAACGGGTCGCTCGGTCGACGGGTAAAGAACCTTCTATGCTCGCGTTTATTTCGCCGAGGAAGGCGTTTGTATAGTTTCTCATATCCGAGACCTGGTATTCAGACTCATCTGCGCTATCCCGATGTGCATCATAATAAGTGCTGTCAATATCATTGATCCAATCCTTCTTACGATAAGGCGAGCTGTTCATCACAAAGGAGGTGTACTCAATCTTCGAGGTGATCTTGCTCCCCCCTTCCGGCGTTATTATGTTCACGACCCCACTCATGATATTACCGTATTCCGCATTGAATGTGCCGGAGAGTAATGACATCTCAGAAATGAGGTTCTTATTGAGCACTGGGGCACTGCCCAGAAGTGCGTTACTCACCTCAATACCTTCAATATAATATGCTAGTTCGCCACTCCGACCGCCCCTGACATGCAGTTCGCCTGACGCGTCAGTAGTAACACCACCCTGCAGCGCGATCGCCTCGGTCGGCTTCTCAACCGGGGTTATGTCGAATTGATCTCGTGTAATGTGTGCTTCCTTTGATGTCATATCGATCTCGATGATCGGCTTCTTAGCGGTAACCACGACGGGCGTTTCGATCTCGATCACGGTCGGGTTGAGCCTGAAATCTAAATTCGTCGTGCGATCGGCGAGAACCCGAACTGACTGCTTAACTTCAGCGCGATAACCGATCATTGAAGCTTCGACATCATAATCACCCGGCGGGATATTGAGGATGAAAAAGTACCCCTCTGCATCAGTAGCACCGCCCACCTGTAGCTCTTCGATATAGACATCAACCGCAACAAGAGGCTGGTTTCTTTCCGCATCGTAGACACGGCCGGCTATTTTACCCACCGTGCCGGCATAAAGAAGGAAAGGTATGCATAATAACAGAAGTCTTGCCATATTCCCCCTTTCATTTTGTTTTTGATTATTATAACACGATAATGTGGCACGTCAATACACATTGTACTCGTTATTCGTAGTTCGTAATCGCATTTAGGTGAAACCAGGATCATCAATCGCGCAAACCTCTATCAATACGGCAGAACCCTGGATACATGCCATTGACACTGGGTGTTTTGGTCATTTGGATTTCTGGTTTCGAATTTGTCCCGCTTTGCGAGGATTCCCGCAAATTTGGCCAAGTAAAAGATTTGGTAATTTGCGGAATTCAGTATTTCGTATTTGGGATTTCGCGCTTGTCAAATACTGCTGTTGACATTCTCTTTTCTTTTAAATATAATTCAGCTATGAACAGAATGTTTATCATACCACTGTCGTTCTTCGCATTTCTTCTCATTGCACAGGAAATGAACCCAGAGGCCGCTTCCGCAACCAAAGACATAACAGAATATCCCAAACCTTTGGTAACCGATCAATATATGCTCATGCCTGGGGACTCACTTCTGGTCACAATAACTGGAGCAACTAACTACTCATATATCACCGGTGTAACGTACGAAGGCAAAATTACCCTGAACATGCCGGTCACATCGGTACCGACCATGCAGGGCACATATCTACCCCAGTATGATGTGGTAGCAGCAATTCCAATCTACGGGTTGAGTATTCAAACCGCCCGTGATTCAGTTGCCAAAGGGTTCTCGAAATACCTCAGGAATATTGAGGTGGATCTCACCTTACTTGGCATGCGCCAATTTGACGTTCTCGTGGTCGGTGAAGTAGTAAACCCGGGAATAGTCCAAGCACTACCCATATCCAGGGTTTCCAGCGTAATTGACCAGGCCGGAGGCATAAACGCAATTGGTTCAAGGGCGATGATCGAGCTGAGGAGAAGAGGCAAATTCCATGCCCCGGTGAATCTTACCGAGTTCGATCGATCCGGTAATACGCGCACAAACCCATATGTACAGGATGGCGATGTGATAATTGTCCCCCAAATGGAGCAATCAGTCGTTGTTAAGGGTGCTGTATTCGGCAAAAGGGAGTATGAGTTACGCGTCGCTCAACTCACGGCGGCAAGGGAACGCTCCAGCGAGGGACTCTACGAACTCCTTGTGGGGGAACGTATTGCGGATCTTATCATCAAGGCGGGCGGACTCACGCCCTGGGCTGATCCACTGCGCACGTATGTGGAAAGGGAGAATGAAAAACTGTATGTAAATCTCACTGAAATACTCGCTGACGCAGACAGTCCCCAGAATCTTAGGTTACAACACGGCGATGTAATCGTGGTTCCATCGGTAAATTCTGTTGTCTACGTGCAGGGACAAGTTGTCAGCCCTGGGTCCTTTCCGTTCCAACCAAACCTGCGGGCTAGCGATTACATAGGCATTGCAGGCGGGCCGCTTGGTGACGCGAGCATGGGTAGTGCCTATGTAAAGAGAGGCACAAAGAAGATCGACGCAAGCGATGAACCGTTGATCGAAGAGGGCGATGTAATATTCGTTCCGCGCCAGGTTTTCAAGTTCTGGCAAGACTATCTGGAAATCACGGCAGTCGTTGCTTCTCTCTTAATTTCCTATCTTACACTTACCCGGTAATTTGCATTCCAGGATCAACAAGAAAACCAAGCATTACCTGCAAACCCAATACTCCCTCCGCTGGTAATGCATTAAGAACGCAATCTAAGTGAGGAGGTATCGATGGTAGCATTCATTTGTTTCTTTGCGCTCTTCGAAACCATACGCGCGCCAGACGTCATAGATAATCCCAATGATGATGGAAGCAGGATTATCATCAGTTGGGAACAGGTGAGCCCTGACATTCTCGTCGATGCCTATGAGATATGGCGGGCTGAAGATAATATGGAATTTGAGAAGATCGCTGAGGTGAACCGGTTCGAGCAACAATACACTGATAATCAGACAGAGGACGGCACTCCATATCGGTACAAGATATTGGCTGTCCGTGGCGGGCAACCCGTGGAACAGTCTCTGGTGTCGGCACAGGTCAAGAGCAGCCAGCAATGGTTCAATGCGGGCCGTGCCAACGTACTGCTCGGCTTCATTGTATACTCAGTGATACTTCTCTATTTTATCTATCATGCCCGCAAAGGAAAAAATCTATTCATACGCAGACTCGCCGGGCTCGAAGCGCTCGAAGACGCGGTCGGCCGCGCAACCGAAATGGGCAAACCAATACTCTACGTTCCGGGACTCTCGACGATCGATGATATTGCCACACTGGCATCACTCAATATCCTTTCGCTCGTCGCCAAGAAGACCGCGGAGTACAATACGACTCTGCTTGTACCCAACCGGAGCCCTGTCGTTTATGTCGTTGCGCGGGAAATAGTAAAGGAAGCCTACACTGATGCCGGGAGACCAGATGCCTTCAATCCAGACAATGTTTATTTCTTGACCGAGAATCAGTGGGCATATACGGCCGCTGTTTGCGGTACCATGGTGCGGGAAAAACCGGCAACCAACTTGTTCCTGGGCCATTTCTGGGCTGAATCTTTGGTCCTCGCAGAGACTGGAGCAGCGACCGGCGCAATACAGATCGCCGGGACTGACTCTGTTTTTCAATTACCGTTCTTCATAACCGCATGTGACTACACTTTGATCGGCGAGGAACTCTATGCGGCTTCCGCCTACCTTTCCAAGGAGCCTTTACTCATGGGTTCACTGAAAGGTCAGGACTGGGGTAAAATGATCATCCTCGGTATTCTGATCATCGCTTCGGTCCTGATACTACTAGGCCTGCCCTGGGTCTTGAATCTATTTAGCATTTGAGCGAGGAGGACAGCATGAAGAAGAGATTACCACTCATGATATGCATGTTCCTGGGACTTGCGATGATCGTGCAGTTTTTTATTCCACATTCGGTAAGCACTCAATTCTATGACCACACCACACGTTGGTACATTGCGATCGTTGGATTTGCCTGGGTGCTGGGCATCGGCAGTATTTTTGATCATCATGTTACCCGAATTAAGAGGAGAAAGGAAAACTGGTACTTCAGCTACGTCACATTGATCGGTTTGGTGGCCATGGCTACTCTGGGCATTTTTTGGGGTATACAAAGAGGCACTATCTTCATGACCCTATGGACCTATATCGTACTTCCTCTTGGAGCCTCGATGTACGCAATACTCGCATTCTACATGGCGTCGGCTGCTTACCGTGCATTCCGAGCGCGTACCAAAGAAGCCACCATACTGCTCATAGCTGCTTTCGTGGTAATGCTTGGTATGGTGCCATTTGGATACTATATCACGCCCAGACTACCCGAATTCGCAGAATGGCTGCTGAGTGTGCCGAACACCGCAGCAAAACGCGGCATCATATTCGGTGTTGCATTTGGAAGCATTTCGACTGCCCTTAAGATAATTCTGGGGATTGAACGATCATGGCTCGGAGGTGCAAAGTGAAGGTCCTCGGATCACTAACCAAGATACCCCGGCGGATCATTTTCCTGACCATCGCACTTGCTGTGGCCATACCCCTGATCATACCCATTGGTATACCGGTCAACGTGATGCCTCAAAGCCAGAAGCTTTTCAATGCTATAGACAGGCTAACGAGTGATTCAAAACCCATTCTTATTTCCTGTGACTTTGATCCTCAATCGCTCCCTGAGCTCTATCCGATGCTCCTCGGCGTGATGCGCCAGTGTTTTTCGAGGAATGTGCCGGTCATCCTCATGGCTCTCTGGCCCCAGGGAACCGGCATGGTCGAAATGGCACTTGAAGAGTTGGCAGCGGAATTCCCCAAAGAAAACGGCGTCGATTATGCTTTCCTGGGATACAAATTCGGTGTTGCCGCGGTGCTGTTGGGCATGGGCGAAAACATCAGCGGAGTCTTTCCGGTGGATTATTACGGCACTGCACTGGACTCACTGCAGATCATGAGACCCGTGCGTAATTACAGAGATATCAGTTTGATAATAACCCTTTCCACGGGCGATCCGGGATGGCGTCAATGGTTACTCTATGCCCAATCACGCTATGGGGCCCGGCTCGGGGTCGGTGTCACCGCGGTCTCGGCCGCAGACGTCTACCCCTATGTCGAGACCGGTCAGGTGACCGGACTCCTGGCAGGGATGAAAGGCGCTTCTGAATATGAAACTCTTGTCCAAAGAAAAGGTTATGCAACCGGCGTCTTCAGGGCCTCGCAAGGCATGGATGCACAGTCGCTCGGCCACCTCCTCATCATGGTATTTATCATTCTTGGTAATGTAGGGTATTTCTATACTAGGAGGAAGAAATGAACCCATCTGCTGACCCCTGGGTCTGGCTAGCCGCCTTTCTTACGCTCTGCATATTTTCATTCCTTTACCGTGATAACATTCTCTATCGATTCGCCGAGCATCTATTCGTGGGCGTGTCGGCCGGTTATCTTGTTGCCCTGACCTGGCACAATCAGATCTATCCCAACCTAATCGTGCCCCTTTTCATTGAAGGTAACCTCCTTTACATCATACCGCTCGCCTTTGCTCTGTGCTATTTTGCCCGTTTCATACCGAGATTCAATCATGTGATACGACTGCCCATTGCCTTTGTTCTGGGTTGGGGGTCTGGCGTGGCAATCCCTGCTTTTTTCCAGCGCGACATCCTTAGACAAACACAAGGCACGCTGCTGGTGCGTAATGCCTTTGCAAGATGGGATAGCGGTTTGTGGGCAGTGGTCATCCTCGTTGGTGTAATATCGACACTCATCTATTTCTTCTTCTCGCGGGAACGGAAAGGGATCATAAAACCGGTTGCTGGTCTGGGCGTCATATTCATCATGCTCGGCTTTGGCGCATCATTCGGCTATACGGTCATGGCACGTATCAGTTTGCTCATCGGCAGACTGCAATTTCTGCTCGGCGACTGGCTGGGGATCATACGTTGAAACGCATAACGCTCCAGGATGGACGCTGTTCCATCTCTAGGACACCAGATGATAAGAAGATCAGCAGGCAGAGTATCAGAATTACAGGTCATCAGGAACAGATTGACGATTCGTTACCTGGTATCCTGGTCTGCTGATATTCTGCCTGCTGATACCCTGATGTCCTGATAGCCCAGGATTGATTTCCCGCACTTTGCAGTCAGAAATTCGGTATTCGTATTTTGTATTTCGTGCTTGGCCTGGGTAGGAATACGAATTACGAACAACGAATACGAATGCATATATATTGACAGCCAGGATAGTACGAGTATACTTGTAACATGGCATTAGCCGATATTCAAAAGAAAAGTGCAGAAGAGCGTAGGCGGGAGAAACGTTTGGTTCATCTGACCAATGCACTTGGCCGCGACTATCTGAACTCTGAGTCTTTTCGGAAAAGAACCGCTGCTGAAAAAGAAGACGCGGGATATATCGCGAAAAGCATTCTCGATTATCTGTTCTTCGAAGAAGAGAAAGAACTCAGGGAACTCCAAAAGAATCACATACGTGATTTCATGCTTGAATATGCTCCGCATAAGCTGAGTCTTTCGGCCGAAAAAGGACGCACAGCGCCTGATGTATTGGATGACTTCATCGTTTTTCTTCAGGAAAACGGCCATATCAAGAACGGTGAACAACTGCGCGAAGCGGTGAAGATGAGTAAAGGTCCGTTCCTTGAGCTCTTGCCAAAGCCGAAAAAGAAGGCAGCGGCCGCGCGTTCCTCGACAAGGAAAAAAACAGAGGTCAAAGCCGCGCCAAAGCCGGAAGTCGAGGCCAAGATTGGTCGTAACGAGCCCTGTCCTTGTGGCAGCGGTAAGAAATACAAGAAATGTTGCGGCCAGGCAACATAGTGCGCCTATAATACAAGGACCAGATACTACCGCTATAGTCGTTGATCCTCATTGAGCAATGCTCCAGATAATATTCATTACTACCCTATTCACCAACATGATGCCGGTCCCGGATGCGGCAGTCATCGATTCACAGGACGTCCGCATCGGACTTGCCCTGTCCGGCGGTGCAGCCCTGGGGCTCGCCCACATTGGAGTGCTCAAGGTCCTCGAACGGGAAGGTATTCACGTGTGTTGCGTCGCGGGTAACAGCATGGGTTCGCTGGTTGGCGGTCTGTATGCAGCCGGGTACAGTGCTGCCCAGATGGAGAGCATTGCTGTAAATGCGGACTTCAAGCAGCTCTTTGGTTCTTCCATCCCGTTCGGTGCTCAATACCTGCCCGAAAGACAACGCAGCCAGCGCTATATTATTAACCTGAGTCACCGGAATTTCATACCGGCACTCCCGGGAGGACTCATAATGTTACAAAACGTCGAATTCCTATTGATGAGGCTACTGTCGGATATCGAATATAACACATTCTATGATTTTGACCGCTTGCCCGTACCGTACAGGGCGGTAGCCGTTGACCTGGTAAGTGGAGAACTTGTAGTACTGAGATCCGGGAGACTCGAACAGGCAATTCGCGCAAGCATAGCGATACCCGGGGTTTTCGCACCCGAGATAGTCGACACGCTCGTGCTCATTGATGGAGGCGTACAAAGATTGCTGCCCGTCGAACCCCTCCTCGAATTTGCACCCGATCTCATAATTGCCAGCATAACCCGGAAGGCGAATGAAGCAGAGACCGGCGTCGATCTCATAAACGTCGTCTCGCGCACCATGGACCTTATTAACCTTAGCGACTTACGTACGCAGATGGCTCTTGCCGACATCGTCATCAACCCGGATGTTGATCCCTTCCTTGCATCGGACTTCAGCAGCGCGCGCGCATTGATCGCCGCGGGCGAGAAAGCAACTGAAGCCATACTACCAGAGATAAAAGAAAAAATAGCACAACGCAAACCGGTTGCCACGGATAAGAAAATCGCAACGCGGCCCAAGCCAACCATTGAATCCGTCCGATTCGAAGGGCTGCGGACAACACGCGCTCATATCATTTCAAATAATGTCGAAACAAGACCGGGTGTAACACTCGATTTTAACCGATTGATAGACGACATGGTGAACCTCTACAACACTGGGCTCTTTCTGAATGTTAACTATCAAATAGCAGCCTTGAGCGATACAACCGTCGAAGTCGTTTATGAGGTCAGAGAACAGGACTATGGTTTCTATGGTCTGGGGTTGAAATACGACAACACAGACAATCTACTACTGGGTATTGCCGCGGGACAGAGCAACCTTTGGGGATCGGGAGCAAGCGTGCGTGCTGTTGTTAACGTAGGAAACCCCCGCGAGTTGCGACTCGGGTTGAACGGCACGAGGTTTTTCGGTTTTCCTTTTGGCTACCGTGTCGATCTGTTCCTGGGAGCAATTGACCGCAAATACTATGAATTGGGTGAATGGCAAAGTGACTATAAGAACGAATACTACGGCGGCGTTGCTGAGGTTGGTTACATACTTGGGAACAATGCATTCTTCAACCTGGGTTTTGATGCCCAACATTTCAACTACCAGCTCCCTGATCTACCCGTCTTTGATACACTTCCTGAACAAGAATGGATAATCGGGCCAACCTTCAAACTAGAATTCAATAGCTACGATGATCTGCAGCTGCCGACTAAAGGTACTGCCCTGAGCCTCAACATGATCTATTCAGGCAAAGCACTGAAAGCTGAACATGATTTTGTGAAGATAGACTTCTCCCTGGAACGTTACATACCCATCTCGTCAAGGTTTCTCCTGCATCCAGGTATTGATCTTGGGCTTTCATTCGGAAGATTATCCTGGGCCAGTTACTTTCTCACTGATCCCGACAAGATGGTCGGCTTCAAAAAAGAAGAATACACTACACGCCAAAACCTATGCCTTCGCCTGAGTGCAGATATCAAGCTCTTCAACTTGTTCGGTCAGCAGGATTATCCTTTTTACCTGCAGTTGCTCTCTTGTGTAGGCACCTTCACCAGTCTTTCCGAAATCCCAGATCTCGCCAGTATAGAATCCCATCTGCATTGGGGAGCAGGTATTGGCGCACGTACCAATACGCCGGTCGGGCCTTTCCGTCTGACCATTGGCTTGTCGGACCGTGAAGGTCAGAGGTCAGACGATATTGAGGTCAACTACTACATTTCCATAGGGCGCGAATTCAGATATACAAAATAGCGTTCCGCTCAAAATCCATTCCTCTCCCTTGTGCTATCAGCTCTGTGAGCTGCTGCTTGCTACACTTAGGTCTCAAGGAGCCTCTTGACTCAAACATGGTACTGAGGATAATTGTTGGATCAGGAGCAGACAATGCAGATT
>Ga0209536_100016600_pt1 | contig 10462 bp, 8 predicted proteins | sample DeeMarSeWOR28_12_FD_187461 | JGI IMG/M metagenome (GOLD analysis project Ga0209536, IMG submission 187461) | Marine sediment microbial communities from White Oak River estuary, North Carolina - WOR-2-8_12 (SPAdes) (version 2) | ecosystem: Environmental > Aquatic > Marine > Intertidal zone >...
GGTCTACCAACCTGAATATCATATTGATTGTCGAAGAGCTGGGGAAAACAGGAACGGTCTGTGCTTGGCCCATGACAATGAACAACAGCACAGCCGAGACCATTTACCACTGGGGTTCAGAAGATGTGAGAAAAAAGTTTTTGCCTTCGCTCTGTGACGGCAGCGCCTATGCGTCCACAGCGTTTACTGAACCGGCGACCGGCTCAGACCCTACACTTATAAGCACGACGGCTGTTCCTGACGGTGATGATTTCATTATCAATGGCACGAAAAGGTATATTACCGGAGGAAACAAAAAGGGTTATGGGGTCTTTTACGTAAAGGATGGTGAGCTCAAAGATCAGAAAGGAAATATCACCGCCATTATCGTGGATAAATCCTCCGAAGGGTACAGCGCCTCTGAGCCTTGGGAGTTTATGGGTCTTGAGGGCATGAACTGTGTGGATGTGTTTTTCAAAGATGTGCGGGTTCCTCAGAGCAATGTGCTAGGAGACAGGGGCAATGGTTTCAAAATTTTGCTTCGTTGGATTGCGGGTGAGCGCGTAGAACAAGCGGGATACATGGTGGGACTGGGTCAAGCGGCTTTGGATGAGTCGGTAAAGTACTGCAAAGAGAGGCTTGTGAGAGGAAAACCAATGGGCTACATGCAGGGCATCCAGTGGATGCTTGCGGAGATGAAGAGTAAAATCGAGGCATGCAGACTTCTAACTTACAGGGCCGCCTCTGTTCAGGATGCTGGAGAATCGGTGGAGGTGCTCTCCGCTGAACTAAAAATCTTTGTGGTTCCCACTGTTCAGGAAATAACACGGCTGGCATTGCAGATCCACGGATCCTACGGCTATTCCAAAGAATACAAAGTGGAAAGGCTGTTTCGTCAGGCCGCCCATGCCGGAGTTGTGGCCAGTAGCTCAGAGATTAATAGGACGATCGCAGGGGCAGCACTTCTGAGATAAGACATGTGCAACTCGGTGCAATGCTTTTCGGAGCTGAGCCCATTTTCTCGGTCAAGAGTTAAGAGAGAGGCTAAATGCATATTATTGTTTGTATCAAGCAGGTACCCAACGTTTCAGAAGTAAAGTGGGACCTGGAAACTGGGGCCCTCATTAGAAAGGGGGTTCCTAGCATCATCAATCCGAACGATAAGAACGCCATTGAGGCGGCTTTACAGCTAAAAGAAAAGCATGGTGGTGAGGTGACCATCCTGTCCATGGGCCCGTCTCAGGTGGAGGAGGCTCTGAGAGAGGCCTTGGGTATGGGCGGCGATTACGCAATACGACTCACAGATAAGAAATTTGCCGGCTCCGATACGTGGGTAACCGCTTACACCCTTGGTCTGGCTATCCAAAGAATAGGCAAATGGGATCTGATCATCTGCGGCAAAGAGGCCCTTGATGGAATGACGGCGCAGGTGGGCCCCCAGCTTGCCGAATATCTTGACATTCCCCAATTGACTTATGCCATTGATTTGGAGGTGATTGATACCAGGGTCAAGATAAAACAGAAGCTTGGGGATATTCATAGGGTGTTGGAGGCCCCTCTCCCTGCCCTGATAACAGTAGAACGGGGGGCGAACCAGCCCCGTGTTGCCCCCGTGGATTGCATTATAGAGGCCTATAACAAGGAAATAGTCGTCTGGAGGGCAGAGGATCTGAATGGAGATGAGGAAAGCTTTGGGCTCAAGGGTTCACCCACAAAACTGAAAAAGGTCTATACGCCCAAGGTGCTTAAGGGTAAGGCGAAAATTTTTGAAGGCAGTCCGGAGGAGGCCGCTCATAAGCTCATCAAAAAACTCAAGGAGAAATATATTATTTAAGGAATCATGGCATCAAATGTGGATGTAGACGCATATCGAGGCGTATGGGTGTTCGTAGAGCAAGCAGAAGGACATCCTGCACGGGTATCTCTTGAGCTTTTGGGAAAGGGACGTGAGCTTGCAGCCAAGTTAGATGTGGAACTGACGGCCTTTCTGATCGGTGAATCCGTGGGCGACCTTGCTAAGGACTTGATCTTTTATGGTGCCGACAGGGTCATAGTCGCAGATGATCCCATCTTAAAAGACTATGGGACAGAACTTTACACGGCTATCATTTCAGAACAGGCCATGAAAGAAAAGCCAGAGGTGCTTATCGTTGGTGCAACGCCCATTGGAAGGGATTTGGCCCCGAGATTGTCTTTCAGGCTGAATGCGGGATGCACAGCGGATTGTACCGACCTGGATATTGATGGAGAAACCAGGTTGTTTGTCTCCACGCGACCCGCCTTTGGCGGCAATGTGATGGCAACCATCATTTGCCCCGAGCACAGGCCGCAGATGTCCACTGTTCGGCCCGGCGTGATGCCTTTGCCCGAAAGGGATGAAGGCAGAAAAGGGGAAATAATAAATGCTGATCTCCATCTTAATAAAGAGAGTACAAAAGTTGAGATTCTGGAGAGCGTTGAAGGGTGGAGTAAAGGCTTAAGTATTCAAGAAGCGGAAAAAATTGTTGCAATAGGCATGGGCGTCGGTGATAGGGAAACATTTGATATGATAAAGGAATTGGCTGATTTGTTGGAAGCGAAGGTGGCAGCCACCAGACTCGCTGTGGAGGCGGGTTGGATTTCCCATGATTTCCAAATTGGTCAGACCGGAAAGACGGTCAGACCCAGTCTTTATATCGCCTGCGGGATATCTGGAGCTGTGCAGCACACGGCCGGAATGAGCGGGTCAAAGATTATTATTGCTATTAACACTGACCCGGACGCTGAGATCTTTAAGATAGCGGATTACGGCATTGTGGGGGACGTTGGGAAAGTGGTTCCAGCAATGATAGCTGAACTCAAAGGCCTAAAGCATTAGCCTTCTTTAATTATATTGAACTTTTGCAGGGTTTCAGATAGAGAAATAGAAACAGCAAATGATGAATAATAAGTGATGAATCAAAAATGATGAATAATGAATGACGAATAACGAAGGACGAATGATGAATAACCAGTAACTGATAACTCATAACTCATAACAATAGATCCTAGGAGGGATAAAATGGCAAAGCGGAGAAAACTTGGAAGAGGGGTGGCCATCGTGGGCGCCGGCATGTCCAAATTCGGCATGTTCAGAGACAGGGACACAAAGGACGTCTTTGCTGAAGCCTTTAACGAGATGCTTGCATCCGTGGACAAGGGCGTGGATCCGAAAGAGATCGACGCCCTTTATGTGGGAAATTTTACGAATGACTTCTTCGTCCATCAGTCCCACTGGGGGCCCATCGTCTCGGATCTGATCGGTCACGTACCCAGGCCTGCCACGAGAACCGAAGGTGCATGCGCGTCGAGTGCACTCGCCTTTCGTGAAGGTGTCTTTGCCATCGCCTCAGGGTTCTATGATATGGTCCTGGTGGGTGGCGTGGAGGAGATGTCGAAACGCACCACAGAGGAAGTGGCAGAAGGCTTGGCTCTGGCAACCGTACCGTATGAGGGGAAAGTGGGGTTTACTTTCCCGGGTGTTTTTGGGGCCGTAGCCACGGCCTACTTTGCGAAATATGGGGCCAATCGCGAGCATCTCATGGACATAACCATAAAGAGTCATAACAATGCTCCCCTGAATCCTAAAGCCCAGTTCAAGCTTTCTATTCGAGATTTAATGAATGCAAAGGCAGCGAGTCTAGAGAAAAAGGGTATACCTGTGCCCGAATGGAAGGATGAGAAGGACTTTCTTCGCGATCCCAAAGCAAACCCGGTCGTGGCCTGGCCTATGCATCTTTATGATTGCTGCCCCATCAGCGATGGGGCGAGTTGCATGTTGTTGGTCGGGGAGGACATGGCGAAGAACTTCACAGATGACCCCATCTATGTGGCTGGAATAGGACAGGGCAGCGGCAGAGGTCTCCATGCCTGCGATGATATGACCTACTTTGAAGCCACGAGATACGCAGCAGAAGAGGCCTATGGCATGTCCGGTCTCAAACCAGAAGATATACAGTTCTCAGAGGTGCATGACTGCTTTTCCATCGCAGAGCTTATCCACATAGAAGACCTGGGATTTTTTAAACCCGGCCAGGGATTCAAAGCAGTGGAAGAGGGTGCGACGAGATTGGACGGCCCCATGCCTGTCAACACTTCCGGGGGACTCAAGTGCAAAGGACATCCCGTGGGAGCCACAGGGATCTCCCAGCTTTACGAGGTCTGGACACAGTTGAGAGGCAAAGCGGATAAACGACAGGTCCCTAAAAAAGATTTACGAATTGGGGCTGCCCATAACCTGGGAGGCACTGGCGGAACATGCACCTTTACCATCCTTGAAAGGAGATAGAAATATGGAACAGAGGCCATTTAGCGATATTTCTTATGAGCAATTTCTGAATGAAGAAAAGCTCATGGGTTCAAAATGCAAGGCATGTGACGCCCTGTTCGTTCCCCCAAAGCCCATCTGCACCAAGTGCTACAAATCAGATATGGAATGGGTGGAAATGAGAGGGAAGGGAAAACTGAGTGCCTTTACATGCATTGCCATAGGCCCTCCCTCCATGATAGCGGAGGGATATAATCGAAAGAATCCCTACGTCTCCGGGGTGGTTGAGCTGGAAGAGGGGGCGCGGGTGGATGCCCGTATCGACGAAGTGGACGGGAACAATCCGGAAAGCATTAAGGTGGGAATGCCATTAGCGGTCAAGTTCCTGCACAAAGAGGGAGAAGAAGGTGCAAAAACCACCTTGGCGTTCAAACCAGCTTAATTGTTTTATGGGAATCCGCTTTTTCCCTATAACCTCTCTATCCGGACCAAGCCAAAGAGCCCATGGGGCTTGATGACCAGGATGACAAGCAGAACAATAAAGATCGCAGCACGGGCCAGGTCAGGGCTGAGGTAACCTGCCGCCAATGATTTGATCAGCCCCAATATCATGCCACCAACGATGGCTCCTGCAATGGAGTCAAGGCCTCCAAGGAAGACAACGACGATCGCTCCAAACAATCCCGTATACATTAGATAATGGACCCCACTGATCATGCCCATGAAGAACCCAGCGACGATACTTAGAAGTCCAGCAAAAACCCAGCTGAGCGCGAAAACGCCCTTGACTGGTAGTCCCAGGCTCTGTGAAACCTGATGGTCTTCAGCCGTGGCCCTCATCACCTTGCCCATGTGAGCCCGCCAGTAGAAGAAACTGAAGGCTGCAAATACCATGACCGCTACGCCCAAACCCCATAGAAGATCGTGGCTCATCACCACTTCGCCCACCTTGATGGATTCTCCGGGTAACGTGACCGGAATGTCATACCCGAAAGATCCCCAAGCTAAAATGTTCACCCCTTCGATAACGTAGGCTAGCATAATGGTCAGCAGTAAGGCAGTAATGAGAGGTTGGCCAATCAGGGGGCGAATGAGAAGCCGTTCTATAAACAACCCGATAAAGGCTCCAAAGGCAAGTCCTGCAATCATGCCAACCACAACGCCGAATTTCCCAATAAAGGTTGCGAGGATAAAGGCGCCGAGGGTAACCATCCATCCCTGAGCAAAGTTGAATACCTTCGTTGACTTGTAGATGATCACAATGCCCAGGGCGATAAGCGTATATATGCCGCCGAGAAACAGGCCTCCCACAATGAATTGCAGAAATAGAGCCACGTTGCGTTTTTCCCCTGTCCTATTTCGTCAGACAATTTTCCAGCTTCTTAACGAGCGAAACTGGCTTTTCATGGCCGGGAGTATAGGGCTGTTACCATTGGGTGTCAATGGGGACGTCTTCATGGATGGTGTGGCCATATGGTTTGTAAAGCCAATTTTTCTTGACTCTGGAGGCTTTTTGTCTTTCCATGAGATAAGGCTTTTTCTCGATCGTTTAAGCTCCATTTATTGCTGTTCTCCATGGAGAAACGTCTCAAAATGATTCAGCATCTGAAATTCATGAAAAGAACAATAATATGGGTCCTTATGGGATCGTTTTTGACGGTTGGTCTCACATGCTGTCAAAGGACGCCTGAACAAAGTTTTGCGAAGGGCGTGGCGTATGCGGCTGAGGGTGAATTTGAAAGGGCGAAAGAGGAATTTGAAGGTACTTTGAAGGTTGACCCGAACCATGAATTGGCCAAAAGATGCTTAACACTCATTGAACATATAAATGAGCAGGAGATACAGACCAGAACCGCTGTGCCTTTTTTCCAGGGAGCAACCCATGCTCTCAGAGGGCAATGGACTGAGGCGATTGTAGAGTACAACAGGGCGATAGGGATAGAAGCCAACTACGCCATGCTTTACATGGGTCGAGGGAAAGCCCATGTGCAGATAGGTGAGTATAATCAGGCGATCTCTGATTTTACAAAGGCCATAGGGTTAGATCCGAATGAAGCGCGAGCTTACACTAATCGGGGGATTGCCTATCACTTCAAGGGGTTGAACCACCTGGCGATCATTGATTTTGCAAAGGCCGTAGAGATAAATCCAAGGGATGCGGAAGCTTACAATAATCGGGGGAAATCCTGCGCCAAAAATGGCCAATATGACCAGGCTATCTCTGATTACAATCGGGCCATTGAGATAGACCCGAAGGATGTAGAGGTTTATTACAACCGGGGGATTGCCTATCACTTCAAAGGCTGGAATGTGAAAGCTATCTCTGATTACAGCAGGGCCATAGAGAAAGCCCCGCAGTATGTGGAGGCTTACAACAATCGGGGGGTTGCACTTCAGGAAATAGGGCAGATGGACAATGCTATTCTTGATTATAGCAAGGCCATAAAAATAAGACCTACATATGCGGAGGCCTACTACAATCGAGGACGGGCCTATTACATCAGGGCGTATTATAGACAGGCGATCGCAGACTATACCAAGGCCATAGAAATAAAACCTGCCTATGGAGTGGCTTACTATAATAGGGGGCGTGCCCACTACTTCAGCGGCCAATTCGACCAAGCCATCGCTGATTTCACGAAAGCCATAGAGATAAATCCAAGGGATGCAGAGGCCTATAACAATCGAGGGACGGCCTATGCATCCAAAGGCCATTATGGCCAGGCTATCAATGATTACGATAGGGCCATAGAGACAAACCCAAGGCTTGCCACGGCTTATATTGACCGGGGGCTTGTCTATATGGAGCGATTGGGAAATAAAGACAGGGCTTGTTCTGATTGGGAACGGGCCTGTGAATTAGGGGAATGTTATCATTATACGATTGCAAAAAGAATGGGGAATTGCCAATAAAAGACTCTGCAATGGAAGCTCACGTTGGATTCCGGATAGACAAGGGCGATCATGAATACAAAAAACCTAATCATAGTTTGTGCGACATTATTATTAGCTGGCGGACTATTCTGGCCAACTCTCTATCGTTATGAAAAAACGGATTTTCAAGGGCTTTCAACCTTGATTAGAATCAATCGACTTACAGGCCATACGGCCCATTATATGCTTGGGCGATGGGTGCCAGAAGACGTGGTAGAAAAGCAAAGGGAATCCCAACCTTTACCGTCGGAAGAAAGGTCGTTGCTCATTGCAAAAGCATCACTGGTTGGCAAACTGTTTAACGGTGAGATCTATAATGGCAGCAATTGGACGATCACTTCTGTAACGTTTCGCGTGATTGCAAAGGAAACCTCGGGAAGGGTAAGATGGGATAGAAGATTTCGAGAAACGGTTCACATAAATTCGTTGGCCGCCTCAAATTTTGCCGTGAATGTGAGCGAAGCAGAGGGTATTGGATCTTTCGATTGGTCCATAGATGAGATCGTAGGCTACAAAGTTCGATAAAGATATGGCTCCCCACACTTTAAGGCGCCTCGGGTTTTGGCCCATACCCCCCGCCACCCGGCGTCTCAATCCTCAGCACATCTCCTTTTTTCAACTGGTCGTTAAACTTGCTGGGCCTTTCGGAGGGGACTTCTCCTTTTATGACAATATTCCTCCCAGCCTTCCCAGGCCTTCCTCCTGCCTGCCCGTAAGGTGGTATTCTCCTTCTCTCAGAGAGCACAGTGACCTCTGCATCGGAGAGGAGTTTGATCTCCCTTATGATCCCGTCACCTCCCTGAAACCGTCCTTCACCACCGGATCCGCGCCTGACAGAGTATTCTGTCACCAGAAAGGGATAGCTGTATTCCAGGGCTTCAATGGGTGTATTCAGGGTATTTGTCATATGCGAATGGACCGCGCTCTCCCCTGGCCCGCTCGTTGAAGCACCCATTCCTCCGCCCACGGTCTCATAGTAGGCAAAGGATTGCCCGTTTCTTTCGTCGACACCGCCAATGGTGATATTGTTCATGGTGCCCTGACTCGCTGCCGGAATTTTGTTGGGCAGCGCCTGAGACAGGGCTCCCAAAACCACATCCACAATCCTCTGCGACGTTTCCACATTCCCTCCTGCAACGGCAGCAGGAAAATTGGCATCCACCACGGTCCCCTTTTTGGTGATGATGGTTATTGGCCTGAGACAGCCGGCGTTTGTGGGGATTTCTTCTTCTACCAGGGATCTGATAACAAAGAGGATGCAAGATAAAGTGATTGCATACACCGCATTGATGCTACCTTTTACCTGCGCATTGGATTCTGAAAAATCCAGTGTCACCTCATCTCCCTTCACATGGACCCGCACCTTAATCTTGACAGGATCATCACTCAAACCGTCATCATCCATAAAGTCCTCAAACGTATAAGTGCCGGCAGGAATTCTCCGGATTGTTTTTCTGGTGATTCTCTCTGCATAATCCAGGAGACTTCTGGCATAGAAATCGACCAATTCCAGGCCATATTTTTCAATAAGCTCTTTGACTCGCCTGACACCCGTTATGTTGGCCATGATCTGCGCAGCAAAGTCTCCCTCTCTTTCAACGGGTGTCCGCACATTGTTGAGGAAAAACTGCATGATCTTTTGGTCTATGTGACCGGCCTCGTAAATCTTGAGGGGCGGAATAATGATTCCCTCCTGAAAGATGGAAGAGGCCAGGGGCATGGATCCGGATGTCATACCGCCCACATCGGCGTGGTGAGCTCGATTGGCCACATAGAAGAAGGGGGCCTTATCCCCTGAAAAGACAGGAGCCACGATGGTGATATCGGGGAGGTGGGTCCCCCCTTTGAAGGGGTCGTTGAGGATGACCATATCCCCATCATTGAATTGGACACTTTCAATAGCAGACTTCACGGAGAGGGGCATGGAGCCCAGGTGGGCTGGGATGTGTGCTGCCTGAGCTACCATGTCTCCATCTTTGTTGAAAATGGCACAAGAACAATCCCTTCTTTCTTTGATATTGGGAGAAAAAGAGGTCCTCGTGAGGGTCACCCCCATCTCTTCAGAGATGGATGAGAACCTGTTCTTAAATACCTGCAGCAATATGGGATTTACCTTCACAACAAGCTCCTTCGGTAAATTTTTTCACCACAGAGACACAGAGGACACAGAGAATTTATTTTTCCCCGATCGGGAGACCCGTCCGCCTCGGCTGAAGCCTCGCGATGCCGGGCGGGTACCGATCGGGGAAAAGAATGCCTCTCTTTTGTTGGCTGTTATAAAGCCGTTACAATGCAGTGCGATAAGCCTTGTCCGCCTTTGGCGGACTGACAGGTTTTGGTTTGCCGGTATCCCTGCCTTGCCTTAGCTTCAGCGACGGCAGGTCCCGGCAAACCAAAAAACTCTGTGCCCTCAGTGCCTCTGTGGTGAGTCACTGTATGTCCATGATCAGATTACCGTACTCATCCACAGTGGCCTCTGCAAATGGAGGCACCACAATCGTAGAAGAATACTCCACTAAAACGGCAGGGCCGCTGAGTCTGTTCCCACTCATCAATCTCTCTCGATTAATGATCTGTGTCTTCGCAGGTTTGTAGTCAAACACCACCTCTTTTTCGCCTAACAAGGCCTCTTTATCCAGTTTTTTGGAAGATGTCCGGGCCTTTTGAAATGTGGGTTTGTCTGGGACACCCCGCGCACGAAGCCTCAGATTGACGATCTCGACGGTTTTATCCTGATTTCTGTAACCATACTGCTTCTCGTGCAATCCGTGGAAACCCTCGATGAATTCATCCGTGAAGGGCACAATAATCTCATAGGATTGTCCCTCATACCGCATGTCCAGATACCGCTCTAAAATGATGTTTCTCTCTTCAATACCCTCTGAGATCAAATCCTCGGTTCCTTTGCCTTCGAGGCTGTGAAACAATGCTGAGAGTTCTTCTGTATCCGTATTATGCTGGTTGAGCATCACGGTCAAAGAATAGTCTTTGATGATGTCGGCCATGAGCATGCCGATGGCTGAAAGGATGCCCGGGCTATTGGGTACCAAGACCTTGGGAATGCTGAGCAGCTTTGCAAGATAAGCGGCATGCATACCCCCGGCACCGCCAAAGGTGAAAAGGGTAAACTCCCTGGGATCAAATCCCCTCTCCACGGAGATCACCCTTATGGCCTTTTCCATGGCCGTGTTGGCCACGGAGAGAATGCCTTCTGCAAGTTCAACCGTTGAAAGGCCCAAATCCCTGGCCATTTGATCAAAAAAG
>Ga0209536_100016601_pt1 | contig 10462 bp, 14 predicted proteins | sample DeeMarSeWOR28_12_FD_187461 | JGI IMG/M metagenome (GOLD analysis project Ga0209536, IMG submission 187461) | Marine sediment microbial communities from White Oak River estuary, North Carolina - WOR-2-8_12 (SPAdes) (version 2) | ecosystem: Environmental > Aquatic > Marine > Intertidal zone >...
GTGATCACCGGACGCGAAAGCACAATGGTTCAAAGACGCTGCGACGAACTGGGTATCAAACTTGTTTTTCAAAATATAAAGGACAAGGACCACGCCCTGGGTGACATTCTGGAGCATACAGGGCGTTCGGCCTGGGAGATCGCTTATATGGGAGACGATGTCGTGGATCTCCCGGTGATAATGGCGGTGGGCCTTGGCTGCTCTCCCTCGGATGCTTCCCATGAAGTGCGCCAACGGTCCGATCTGGTGACAGACGCCCCGGGAGGCGGCGGGGCAGCCCGGGAGCTCGTGTTTTTTGTCCTCCAGGCCCAGGGGCTGCTGGAAGGGCTCATGGGCCGCTACATATCCTCCTAGACCTCATGTATCAATTATTGAGGGTTGAGGGTTGAGAATTTAGAGTCTTTATTGCTCAACAATCAATTCTCCATTCTGAAGCTGCGCCATGATTCGCCTATATACACTCTCATAGGCATTATCCTGCCTTTCATGCAACAATCAAGCCATCTTCTTTTCATTCCATCTATACTGTGTTAGTCTGAGTTCATGTCCTGGCGATCCCTGAATCGGAGAGGTTGCTGTTGAAAGGAGATCTGACAACAGCAGCTCTCAGTTTTTTTCTGCTTTTTGCACAAACGGCATGGGCCGTTTCGGATGTTGAAATGACCGGATTCAGGATCACCCAGGAAACGGCAGACGGCCGGTGGGAGATCCAGGCCGGTAAGGCCAGTTACGATTTAGGCGGCGATGTGATTCTCCAGGATGTATCTGCCAGGATGATCACCGATGGCAGGGAACGTGTCAGGGTAGTGAGTGACAGCGGTCGCTATGAATCCGACGTCCTGGTCCTTCACCTGAAGGGGCATGTGGTTGTTGCAAGCGCTCTGGGATCACGCTTCGAGGCGCCCAGTCTGAAATGGGACGGTCCGGGTGCGCTCATGACGGCCGGGGAGGGTATCCGACTCGAACGCGGAGGGCTGAAAGTCCTGGGGAGGTCGGTCCTGTATAAGGTTAACACCGGAACGGCGATAATTGACGGTGCTGTGCGGACGACCTGGGTTGAAAGGAGTGGTCAGCGTTGAAAACTATGGTGTATTGGGTCGGTGTCTGGGCCATGTGTCTGGCGGTACCGGCATGGGCCGCACCGGAGACGGGTGTGACCATTCACTCGAACACCCTTCAGATACAGGAAAAGAAAGGTGATATACGCTTCGAGGGGGAGGTCGAAGTCCATATGGAAGGGATTGTCATGAGCTGTGACCTGCTCACTGTACACGCCGACAGTGCGGACCCTTCCAGGATCTTGTCAGGTGAAGCAACCGGGAACGTTATCCTGACGAAAGGGAGTGACACGGTCCAGGCCCGGGAGGCCGTGTTCAATCTTGAAGCGGGGAAGGTGGAGCTTACAGGTTCTCCGCGGCTGACCAGGGAGGAGACAACGATAGAAGCGGAAAGGATCGTCTATTCCATAGACGAAGGGAAAGCCTCTTTCGCAGGACCTGTCAGGGCCCTGTTCAAAACCTCTGCGGATTGAGACAGATGCCTTCCTCACTGAGAGCGGAAAACCTGGAGAAATCTTACCGCGGGAGAACGGTGGTCAACGATGTCACTGTGCACCTTTCACCCGGTGAGGTTGTTGGATTGCTCGGACCCAACGGCGCGGGCAAGACCACGACTTTTTATATGATTTCGGGCCTTGTGCGGCCCAGTGGAGGTTCCGTTCAACTGGACGGGAGGGATATTACCGGCTGGCCCATCCACCGCAGAGCCAGGGCCGGTATCGGCTATCTGCCCCAGGAATCCTCTATTTTCAGAGGTATGTCCGTAGACGACAACCTCCTGGCTGTGATGGAGTCTGTCGGTGTTAAAAAAATGGACAGGCAGGGACGTTTGCTGGAGCTGAAGGAATCCATGGGGATCACCCACCTCGGACGAACGCTGGGCGGTTCCCTGTCGGGAGGTGAGCGGCGGAGGGCTGAAATAGCGAGGGCTCTTGTTCCTGAACCGGCCTACCTCCTGCTCGATGAACCTTTCGCAGGCATCGATCCCATAACGGTCCTGGAACTCCAGAAACTCATCAGGGGCCTGAAGGAGAGTGGACTCGGAGTGCTCATAACAGACCACAACGTTCGTGAAACCCTCGGGATCACTGACAGAACCTATATACTTGCTTCAGGAAAAATCCTCGAGGAGGGTCCCCCCGACATCCTGATCAACAGCGAGAGCGCCAGAAGATTCTATCTGGGAGAGGGGTTCAGGCTTTAAACCCGGTTGAGGATCGAGGATTGCGGATTGAGGACAAAGAGCAGCAAAATATGGGGTTTTTCCGGCAACACCGGGGGCCCTGGGCTCTTGAGGGGAATTCTATCTATAAAAGCGGATAATCCGCAACACGGGATCCGGAATCCGCAATTTGCCGCGGAAAAGGGGAAATAACAGCGCGATGGATCTTAAGACACAGCTTCAGATGAGACAGCAACAGCAACTGGTGATGACCCCCCAGTTGCAGCAGGCGATCCGTCTGCTCCAGCTTTCACGGCTCGAGCTGACAGAGATCGTACGCCAGGAAATTCTCGAAAATCCAGTGCTAGATGAATATGCACCCCCGGAGGGAGAAGCAGAATTCTCCATCGACCAGCCCGAGGACCCCAGCGCACCGGCTGAAAGCAACAGCGACAGGGAAGATGAGATCAATACTCTTTCCATTCCGAAGGATCTGGGTGAATGGGAATCCTATCTGGAGGCCAGCCAGAGTCTGCCCTACCAGGCTCGTGAAGAGCAAGAGCGTCCTGCCTTCGAGGCGATGATCACGAGTCCCGACACCCTTCAGGAACACCTTATGTGGCAGCTCCAGATGACTCGGCTTACCGATGTGGAAGCCCGGGCTGGAGAGACGATCATAGGGAACCTGGATGATAACGGTTACCTGGAAACGCCTCTTGAGGAGATCCTTCACCCCCTTGGTCCTGATATTGAAGCTGCCGGTCCAAGGGTTCTCGAGGTGATCCAGCAGTTCGATCCGCCGGGAGTGGGCGCACGGGACCTTGTCGAGTGTCTGCTCATCCAGATCAGGATGCTTGGCCTTGAGGATTCCCTTTTGGACGTGCTCGTAAGAAAGCATCTGGATTATGTGGCAAAAGGCGATGTGGACGCCATCGTTCGCCAAACGGATGTATCGAGGGGGGATGTCCTGCACGCCATGGATCTCCTTCGTGAACTGGAGCCCAAACCAGGGAGGCCATTTGGTGGGACAGAGTCCATTTACGTGACTCCCGATGCGTTTCTGTTCAAGATGGGAGATGAATGGACCATCATGCTCAACGATGACGGGATGCCCAAATTGAGAATAAACGGCTTTTACAGGGAACTCTTGAAACATGGGTCAGCCATGAAGGCCGAGGACCGGGAATTCCTGCTCGAAAAAATCCGCAGCGCATCGTGGCTTATAAAGAGTATAGATCAGCGCCAGCGCACTATTTACCGCGTTACCAAAAGCATCCTCGAAAAGCAGCTGGACTTTTTTGAACGGGGTATCCGGTATCTTAAGCCCATGGTGCTGCGTGATGTGGCGGATGACATAGGGGTTCACGAATCCACGGTGAGCCGGGTCACGACGCATAAATATCTTCATTGTCCCCACGGCCTGTTCGAGCTCAAGTTCTTTTTCAACCCCGGCATCCAGACACTCTCGGGTGAGATGATGGCCTCCGAGAGCGTGAGAGCCAAGATCAGGGATATAATAGGGGCCGAAGACAATGGTAAACCGCTGAGTGATCAGGCCATCTCGCAGATGCTGGGGCTGGAAGGCATTGATATCGCGAGGAGAACCGTTGCCAAATACAGGGAATCCATGAAGATACTTCCTTCCTCCAGAAGAAAGAAGATCACCTGACGGAATATTTTCACTATCGCTGACTGGAGTTGTGGTAAAATAAAAATCAGGAGAGCCGATGTCAGTCTGGCAAAGGAGTGGTAAAATTTTATTGGGTAGTCAATGCCTTTCCATTTAGTTTTAAGTTCGTAAAATACCCTGCGGAGGCCGCAGGATTTACCGGCCGCAACGCAGGGTTGACTTTGAATTTTTATTGTGGTTACGTCCATTTCTTTTGAAGGGAGGTTCCATAACTATGCAGATAGAGGTTTCATTCAAACACATGGAACAAAGTGATCCCCTGAGAGATTATGTCACCGATAAGCTTGAAAAGGTGCTCAAACCCCTTGTTGAGCCGGTAAACGCTCAGGCCGTTCTTCATGTGGAAAAATACAGGCATATTGCTAAAGTCACCGTCCATGCCAACGGGATCATTATCAAGGGCAAGGAAGAGACCAACGACATGTATTCGTCCGTCGATCTCGTTCTCGATAAACTGGACAGGCAGGTGAAAAAGTACAGAGAGAAAATCGTACGTCATGGCAGCAGGGAGGCTGTAAGGGAGTTCAGAGCCAGCCACAGTGTATTCCCCGATGTTTCTACCGACATGCTTGAACCCGAAATCATCATGCGTAAGGAGATCGTTCTCAAACCCATATCTGTTGATGAGGCGATTATGCAGATGGAGCTCATGGGCAAGAATTTTCTCCTTTTCAACAACTCCCAGACTCAATCCCTCAACGTTATTTATATTAGGGATGATGGTCATTTTGGATTGATAGAACCCCAGATCCAGGGTTAATTTAGTAGAAGTATATGAAGATAATAGATTATCTTTCAGAAAACGACATCCTCTCACACCTTCAAGCCTCATCGAGGGAGGGTGTTATCAAAGAGATGGTCGCCCATCTCAAGGATGCCGGTAAAATCGAGGACCCGGAGGAGCTTGTAAATATCCTTCTGGATCGGGAAGTGCTCGGCAGTACGGGCATAGGTCACGGTGTTGCTATTCCCCACGGCCGGCTCGGCGGGCTTGACGAGATCCTTCTGGTTTTCGGTCGTTCGCCCGAAGGCGTTGATTTCGATGCCCATGACGGCGAGCCGGTCAAGCTATTCTTCCTTCTGGTTGCCCCCGAGGATTCAGCCGGTCTCCATTTAAAAACCCTGGCCAGGATTTCGCGTATCGTAAAGAACCCGGAATGCCGGAAAGCTCTGCTTGGTTCAGATGACAGGAGCATCCTCTTCCACACGATTGAACAGGAGGACCAGCGCCACTGACCGACAGCCGGGACGGAAGTACAGCATTCCTGTCCGTCTTGAGATTTTAAGAGGGCTGCATGCGAAACCGCACCAGCCCTTATCTTATGCGTGTTGGGGGGATGACGGCACCAATACGTTCATTCACTGGATTTGACTCAATATCGCCTGCTTTGGTTACAGTACGGACATGACCTTCCTTCTTTGTAAAATCGGCCCCGGACCATAATACGGTCCTGGAACCGATTGGCCGGGGACGGTCAAATGAACGATAAATCCTTGAATTAAGTGGAATTATCGGTTTATGCTATAATTCCATAATGATCAGCATTCCTGTCCGCTACCTCTATGAACACCTGAAAGAGGATCTTGATCTTGAGATCCTTGCCGGTGAAAAGGGCATGGACAGGGCCATCCGGATAGCGCGGATCCAGAAGCCCGGCCTGGCCCTGGCGGGTTACCTTGATCAACTTCACAAGGAAAGGGTCCAGATTCTGGGTGGCACGGAGTTTTCCTACCTCAAAACCCTGGACAAGGAGCTTGCCGAGGAACGCCTGGATCAGCTGTGTTCCTTTGGCGTCTCCTGCCTCATTATCGCAAAAAACCTAGAAGCTCCCGGACCACTGGTGCGTTTATGCAACCTCCACGAAATGCCCCTCATCAGGAGTCCTGAGATCACCTCCTCACTTATCCGCAGGGTCACGACCTATCTTGAGGATATTCTGGCACCGGAGACCTCGGTGCACGGTTGTCTCGTTGATGTGTATGGGGTCGGGATCCTCCTCATAGGAAAGAGCGGGATAGGGAAAAGTGAATGTGCTCTGGGTCTCGTCGAACGCGGTCACAGGCTTGTGGGTGATGACGTTGTTGTCATAAAACGGAAAATACAGGATGCCGTTTTTGGCAGCGCCGCCGATCTGATCAAATATCACATGGAAATACGCGGGCTCGGAATTCTCAACATAAAGGATCTTTTCGGTGTTTCTTCCATACGAAGGAGCAAGAAGATCGAACTGGTGGTGGAACTTGTGCAGTGGCTTGAGGACCTCAAGGTGGAGCGCCTAGGCCTGGATGAGCGCACCTACTCGATCCTTGGCCTGGATATCCCCTACCTGGAAATCCCCGTCAGGCCGGCGCGTGATCTCACCATGATAATAGAGGTTGCGGCACGTAATCATCTCCTGCGGCGTATGGGTTATGATGCCGCAAGGGAGTTCAGTGAGACCCTCCATGAAAGGCTTTCAGACGAGCGCTGGGATCCGGGCAAACCGGATCTGGAGTCCATGGAATGACCGGTTCGGAGCTTTTCATCATTTCCGGCTATTCCGGTTCCGGGAAATCGACGGTTCTCAGGACCATGGAGGACATCGGTTATTACACCGTCGACAACCTTCCTGTAGATCTCCTTCCATCCTTCGTCCATCTTGTATCGACCAGCGGTTCGGCTATCGGTCGGGCTGCCATGGTGATGGATATCAGGGGCGGCGAATCTGTCGCCACCTATCCCCACGTCATCAGATCCCTCAAGGATTCGGGGTACAAGATCCATGTGGTTTTTCTGGAAGCTTCCCTGGATGCGCTGCAAAAAAGGTTCAGTGAGACCAGACGTGTACACCCCCTTGCCCCTTCGCTCCCTCTTATCGAAGCTCTTTCAAGGGAAAGACAACTTCTAGAGCCGCTCAGGGAAGCGGCCGACATTCACCTGGACACCTCCGATCTGAGCTACCACAATCTACGCAAGCTGGTAGGCGACCGTTTCGGAATCCCCGGCAGCGGGGAAAAGATGCTCCTTACCTTTGTTTCCTTCGGATTTAAAAACGGTCTGCCCAAGGAGGCGGACATTGTCCTGGATGTGAGGTTCCTGGAAAATCCTTATTTTGTCGAGGCCTTGAAAGACAAGGACGGCAGGGACCCGGAGGTCAGTGCTTTCGTCGAGAGGGCTGAGGGCACCACGGAATTCCTTGAACATCTGAGATCCTTCCTGGAGTATCTCCTCCCCAGATATTTGAATGAGGGACGGGGATACCTGACTGTAGCGATCGGATGTACGGGGGGCAGACACAGGTCCGTTGCAATTGTTGAAAAGATGGCGTTATATTTCAAAGGCAGAGGGCCGTTATGGGTTCAGGCTCGTCATCGTGATTTACCGGAGGGGTGAAAATCATGAAAAGCCAGATCGGGATCGTGATCGTCACACATGGCAACCTGGGGGAGGCTCTGCTGGAAACGTGTATTATGATCACTGGTGAAAGCGGAGGGATAACATCAATATCGGTTCAGGCAGGTGATGATGTGGAAGAGACAAGATCCCGGATCGCGGGGGCCATCGGTGGGGTCAGCAGGGGGAAGGGGGTCGTCCTGCTCGTTGATATGTTCGGCGGTACACCGTCTAACATCAGTCTTTCCTTCCTGGGTGAGGACGATATCGAGGTCGTGACCGGCGTGAACCTGCCGATGCTGACAAAACTTCGCAGCATCGGTGATGATGTTACCCTCCGTGAAGCAGCCTGTCTCCTGAGGGATTACGGTCGGGAGCATATTAAGGTCGCCACCGAGTACCTTGCCGGAGACTGATCCATGCCTGTCGTACTGGCCAGGGTAGATGACCGGCTGTTGCACGGTCAGGTCGTTGAGGGATGGACTCCCCATGTCCGGGCTGACACCATCGTTATCGTGAACGACACCGTTTGCCTTGAAAAGGACAGGTGCCGGCTTATGCAGCTCATCGTTCCCGAATATGTAAACTTCAAGGTGGTTCCGCTCAAGGAGCTCAGGGAGCTGCTGGATGGATCTGCAGGGTCGAGGATCCTGCTTCTGTTCTCGGCCCTTGAAGATGTTCTCAGGGTTCTTGAGAATGGGGTGCATCTTGACAGCATCAATGTTGGAAACCTCCATAATATCAAAGGTGGTACTGAGGTCACCCCCTCAGTATTTCTTAACAGCAAGGACCTGGATGCGGTCAAGCGCCTTGTCCAGAAAGGGATCGGTGTCGTGGCAAGGGAGGTGCCTGGCGGAGCTTCCCTCGACCTGGCCACTTGCCTTCAAGAACCAGACGGTTCCGGATGACGGCGGCTGTAGCAAAGATCATTCTTTCGGCGCTTGTGGCGGGTCTTCTCAGTATTGACCGCAACGCCTTCGGTCAATTTCAAATCTCGCGTCCCATGGTGTCTGCCCTCATAATGGGGGTGGTGCTCGGATGCCCCGTCGAAGGCGCTGCTGTCGGGCTTATCTTCGAAGTGCTTTTCCTGAACTCTCTTCCCGTAGGTTCCTTCATACCCTATCATCCTCTTTTTCCCTCGCTCATAACCGTCCTCCTTATCTGTCTGTATGAGGGACCGCTTCAACCCATGGAGCTCATCGGTCCCGCTGTTCTTTTCGGCATGCCCACCGCGTTCCTCGACAGGGCGGTGAACATCCAGTGGAGGCGCAGTAATGAGAAGGCATTTCACAGGGCTATGGTCTATCTTAGGCTGGGCCGTACGGACCTTGTACAGGCCCAGCATATCCTGTCCGCCCTGAGGGCCGGTATTTACCATGGCGGTTCCTTTCTCCTGACCGGGTTGGCCCTGGTACCAGCCTTTAATATCCTTTTAAGGAGTTTCGGCTCTCTGCCCCAGAGATTTGCTGTCGTGGCCATGCTGCCTTTTTTCATGGGGCTCGCAGGCCTGGCATCCGATCGGACCTCCAGGAAAGGCTGGGGGGGGTTCACGCTGGGCCTCGTCCTTGGAGCCTGCGTCGGTTTCTGGAGGACCCTTGGTTGAATTTTACTATATTTTATCGCCTTAACCAGTTCATACGCTCCCTGTCCATACAGGGATCGTGGAACTTCCCGCGAATGCAGGGCCTTGGCTTCTTCTATTCCCTGGTTCCATGGCTCGCAAGGGTGTCGGGGGACGGTTTCAGGGAGGCGTGTTACCGTCACCTCGGCTATTTCAACACCAACCCATACATGTCACCTTATGTCCTCGGTGTCGTTTCCAGGCTGGAGGAAGAGGGCAAAGGCGAGGAGAGTGTGAAGGCTCGAAATGATCTGATGGGACCGCTGGGCGCGATGGGCGACGGCTTCTACTGGGCCACGCTCCTTCCTGTTACTTTGCTGCTTTCCCTGTCGGTGTCCTTTTTCTCGATGGCCGCGGCCCCGGTCTTTTTCCTCCTTGCTTTCAACGCCATACACCTGAGGAACAGGTGGGTATACCTTAATCGAGGCTATCTGAACGCAGGTTCTCCGCAGGAAGGCGCGTCCGAGCTAAACGGCAAGGTACTGCCCCGAAAAATGGAGCGCATGATCACCCCTCTCCTGGGTTTTGCCCTGGGGCTGGGTGCCTTCGGTACAGGAACACCCGGCACAGCATTTCTTTTCTTCGGTGCGGCGTTCCTGGTTTTCCGCAGGCGTTGGAGGGATCCTGAGATCTTCGCTTTTTTGATCGTCCTGGGGACAGTGATGGGTTTTCTTGGGCCTGGAATGAGGATCCCATGGTCCGGGTAGATCTGCTCATAACCAACAAGTTGGGTCTCCATGCCCGGGCGGCAGGAAAGTTCGTCGAAGCTGCTTCCAGGTTCGAAAGCGAGATATGGCTTGTCAAGGGCAAAAGCAGGGTCAATGGAAAGAGCATCATGGGGATCCTGACCCTGGCCGCCGCCAAAGGCGATACTGTTGTTTTGGAGATTCATGGATCGGATGAGGAAAAGGCGGTCAATGCTTTGAAAGACCTCGTGCTGGGAGGGTTCGGGGAGAACAAGCTTGAAAATTGAGGATTAAAAGAGGCGCCTTTAAATAACGATGAAACCCGATCTTCTACCCACAACCCTCAATCCGTAATCCGTAATCAATCTCCCTCTTGCCCACCCACAATGATTCTGTTATCAAGAAAGGCTGCAATGCCTGCAGCGCAAATATACTTCTGAAGGGAGTAAGACATGAGTATGACCGATTTTCTATTCACTTCGGAATCTGTGACAGAGGGACACCCCGATAAGGTCTGCGATCAGATCTCCGACGCCATTTTAGACGCTATCATAGCCGGTGATCCCCGATGCCGGGTGGCTTGTGAAACCCTGGCGACAACCGGCCTGGTCGTCATCGCGGGTGAAATTACGACCGAGATCTATGTCGAGATCCCGGAGGTGGCCCGCTCGGTGATCAGGGAAATAGGATACGACAGCTCCGATATGGGTTTCGATTGGGAGTCCTGCGGAGTCCTGACTTCCATCCACAAGCAGTCCCCGGATATCGCCATGGGCGTCGATCCCGGCGGAGCAGGCGACCAGGGGTTGATGTTCGGCTATGCCTGCACGGACACGGATGTCTTGATGACAATGCCCATCGTTTACGCCCAC
>Ga0209536_100016602_pt1 | contig 10462 bp, 13 predicted proteins | sample DeeMarSeWOR28_12_FD_187461 | JGI IMG/M metagenome (GOLD analysis project Ga0209536, IMG submission 187461) | Marine sediment microbial communities from White Oak River estuary, North Carolina - WOR-2-8_12 (SPAdes) (version 2) | ecosystem: Environmental > Aquatic > Marine > Intertidal zone >...
CGGCAGATAACCGGTTCCTGTCCCTGTGAAAAGTTCACGGGCTCCCGGGATTTTCCAACGCTTCAGCTCTTCGGCAGAAAAGCACTCAAGGAAAAGACGGAATGCATCTCAAACAAAAGGGGGTGGTAGAAAGGAGCAAAAAAAGGCTTTCTCGCAAGATTCATTACTGAGTCGACTATCAGTGTTTTTTTGTGGATAAAAAAGACCGCAATCGGCTCGGGCCGGATGGAGCAAACCATGAAACCATTGAAATATGCAGCCTTCAGTATTATGGCGTTGATTGTCTCCCTCTACTTTTTGGGTGACTCATGGTCTCAGGCCACAAGTGGTGAAAACCACTGTTTCACCTGCCATACCAATCCCCGTCTGTTGATCCAGATTACCAGAGAGATCGCCGCAGCCCGTAAAGGTGAACCGGCAAAATCGGCGGCCATCGAAGGCGAGGGCTGAGGGGGAGAGGTGGAGCCGTTGGCTCCGCACGAGAAGGTTTACGTGGACAGTGAGTTCGCTGAAGATGAGAATCACGGCCAAATGGGCTGTGAGGAGTGCCACGGTGGTGATCCGAGCGATCCGAACTGGAAAACCGCCCACAACGGTGTGGTCAAAGATCCCTCTTATCCGGATCCTACGGAGACCTGCGGCCAGTGCCACGATGAGATTGCAGAGACCGTTAAGACCAGCCTTCACATGACTCTGGCCCCCTATAAGAAAATGATCGACATGCGGGCCAATCCTGACCAGGCTGTGCGCGCCAAGCTGGGCGCGGCCATGGAGATTCACTGCAAGAGCTGCCACAGCAGTTGCGGACAGTGCCACGTGAGCCGTCCAGACTCGGTGGATGGCGGTCTGCTTGCCTCGCACCTGTTTCAAAAACGTCCGCCTATGCACACTGTCTGTACAGCGTGTCACGGCAGTCGCATCGAAAAGGAATACTTCGGCAAGAATGCTGGGATTCCGCCTGATATTCACAAAGAGAAATACTTCAGGTGCGACAAGTGTCACACAGGGGCAGAGATGCATGGAGACGGTAAAGACTACGCCAACCGATACGAGGTTGAGAATGCGCCCAACTGTGTTGATTGTCATGAGGACATCTACAAGGATACCTCTGAGAACGCCAAACAGCACACTGATCACAAAGACAAAGTGAGTTGTCACGTCTGCCATTCCATGCCCTACAAGAACTGCTATGCTTGCCATGTTGGCAAGGACGACCAGGGCCTCGCCTATTACAAGACCAAAGGATCGATGCTGAACTTCAAGGTCGGCCTCAATCCGTTGCAGTCGAACAAGAGGCCTGAGAAGTTTGTCACTGTCCGTCACGTCCCGGTGGACCAGAATACCTTCAAGTTCTATGTGGAAAATGGACTGAGCCGGTTTGACAGCTTGCCCACCTGGAAGCTGGCTACGCCGCACAATATCAGACGGCAAACTCCCCAAAACAAAACCTGCAACGGTTGTCACGGCAATGGAGAGCTCTTCTTGAGTGCAAAGGAAGTGAAGCCGGAATACCTGGAGGCCAACAAAAAGGTGGTCGTGCCACCTGAGCAGATTCCTCAGAAGGTGGAGGATTGAGGGAGACGGTTCGTTCAGCACGGTGAGCCGCGGCTGAACGATTTTTACAACCTTGAAGGAGGGAGGTTCCATGAGAAGACGAATTGCCCACATACTCCCACTGGCGTTGGTGTTTGCCCTGGCCATCGGCGGCTGTGCCAAGAAGGCGCCGCCGGCTCCGATGACGGCAGACCAGCTTGTGGCCGAAGCAAAAACGAATGTCTGCGAAAAGTCAGTGTCCGAGTGCAAGGCCCTGTTGGACGAGGGTGGTTATGTGTTCTTGGACTGCAGGGAACCAAAAGAGTACAAGATGGGCCACGTCCCGGGCGCAATCAACATTCCCCGGGGGCTTTTGGAGTTTAAGGTCGCCAATCAGATTCCTGACAATGAAACCAAGATTGTCATGTACTGCAAGTCTGGGGGTCGCGGCTGCCTTGCCGCCTGCACCCTTTGCCGGATGGGTTACAAGAATGTAGTGAACATGGGTGGTGGCTGGCTTGCCTGGGAGAAGGCCGGCTATCCCGTTGAGTAGGAAAAGACTGCGGAGAAGAGAGAGCGCTGCGAGGCTGTAGCGCTCTCCTCCGTCAGAATTCTCAGGGCCAACGCACCGCCTTATAAGCAAAAATCCGTGTTTATCGGGTCAGCATAGCGATTTGCCCGGGAGTCGACTCAGCATTCAGCGCGGTGTAATTTTCTCGAAGGCCATTTCCACACTTTGAAAAGAGCTATGGATGCCTTAAGATGAGCCAAGGGCTCATTCTTCCGCCCTTGTCTGGCTGGCAGATCTCTTAAAGCGTTCAGCGCTTTTTTCCCATGAATCCGGCTGTGTTTTCACCTCAGCTACTGTTGGCGGAATACGAGGTTTCGCAGGTGCTCCAGGTGCTTTTTCGCTTTTTCTTGTTTTCTTGGCGTCAGACCACAAAACAAGCCCGAAGATGGCTGCCAAGACAAAAATAAGGATGGTTGCTAGCAAACCCGTGTTCATTGATTCTCCCATATGGCTCTCCTTTCTCTGAGACGAAAGGCTCTATAGAAACAAGGACCTTATTCTATTCTTTCCATTTACTGCTCCCTTGGTGAGCAGAACGTCCCATCGCTCTATTCATGTCACTCTATTTTTTATCATCTTTCTTTTTCAAACGCCAAGAAGCCAATCATATTGAAGCTCCCTACAGCAAGCTACGGAGCATGCGCTCGCTGGTTCAGTTCATCAACGCTATGCTGAAAATCGTCGATCCTATTTCTCAGTTTCTCAATTTCCTCTTTTAAGCTCTCGTTTTCTCGCTTCAGGGTAACATTTTCTCTCGGAGCCGGCTGAGTTCCCTGTCAAGGTGCGAGGTGTCCCGAGTGCTCACGGTTGTCGGCCGCTCTGTGAAAATTACCGTCTAATCAGACGCGGGTAGCGTTACCAGGTGGTTTGAGGGTAACAAAGTAAAGCGAGCAGTGGCAAGAAAAAACGGTCCGCCAATTCTTGGCAAGAGTAAAGCTTGCGCTGTATCCGTTGCCAAAAGACATGATCATGGTGAAAACAGCGTCACCTTTCATGGTAAGTGGTAAGCGGCCGTTATCAAGACCACAGCACCACCAAGAGCAATCTTGACAGGGACTCACAGGCTTCTTATTTTCAATGGAATTCCACGCAACTATCTGTACTGCTTTTCCAAGACTTCGTCCGGTAAACAGAACCACAAATCTAAGGAGTGTCCTGAATGCTGGAAACAATGAAGGACGTGATGCAATCGCAGGACATGTGTGTCCTGGCCACTGTTTCAGGATCAAAGCCCCATTGCTCCCTCATGGCTTACATCACCGACGACGAATGCCGGAACATTTACATGATTACGCTTAAACACACCACCAAGTTTAAAAACTTGACGGCAAACCCCTCTGTATGTCTTTTGATCGATACCAGAGTGTCAGATAGAGGGGAGCAGCGGAGAAAGGCAAAGGCACTTACGGTAAACGGGGTTTTTGAGAAGATAGAGGATCCGGAAAAACTACCTGGCTTGCGTGCCAAGTTTTTAGAACGACACGTCCAGCTGACAGAGTTGATCAATCAGCCAGATGCTGAGGTCTTTGCCGTGCGGATTCACTCGCTGCAGTTGTTGAAAGGCGCCACCGATGCCTACTATGTGAAGGTTGAATAAAATAACGTCTCCGGGCGACAAGGGCGGTTCAATTTTTCTGGGGAAGATTCTCACGGTTTTTTTCTTGAAAAACCTTTTCATTCAGCCCTGCGGATAGGGGTTGTAATACATGATGAAACTGTCTCGGGCTGCGGGAGAGGCGAAAGGCTCGCAGAGGCTTTAGCAAGGGTTGAGGACCTCGGTCCGTATGCCCGATTAAACCTTCCATTTATCAATCAACTCTACTTCATATTCCGCGCTCACCTGGCAAACTATGACTAAAATCAAAAAACTAACCTTACACCTTCTCATAATTACTTTTACGGCATGTTGCTTCCTTACCGCTCCGCTTGCTCAGGCTCAAAAACCCTTACCGAAAAAATCTGGTTTTTCTGGATACATGGAATTACTCGGAGCATACTTAAGCACCAATTCGCAATTAAATACAGACAACAAAAATAAAAGAACGGATTCTCTGGACAAGTCCGGTAAGCGCGTTGATAAAGGCAGGCCACTGCCACTGGGATTAATTGCATATACCTTTGCTGACATACGTACTCAACTCTTTCTGGGTGTCCTACCGGAATCTGTGGTGCAAGGTCAGTTCCAAGTTGAAGCCGGAGTGCGCCACGATTTGTTTGACGGCACGAGCTTGCGTGCTTCAGCCATACCGATTACGCCTTTTGAGAAGGAAGCCTGGGAGGACCCATTTGTTGCCGGCCAAAATCGCAAAGAGACTGATATCACCTCCTATGGTTTGAAGCTGGCGGCGGACAACATCCGGGCGTCAGGCATAGGCTTGGAATATCGATGGATGAGGCAAAAAGTTGATAAGGAGAGAAGCGGCACCTTCTTATTATCACAGCCGAACAGCCCGCTTACGCCAGAGGACCTGGATGACCTTGAACGAAATTCGAAATCTCACCGGTTATCGGCTGAATATTCATTCGAGTTGATGCCTCGAGTGAATTTAAAACCCATTTTCAGGTACACGTACGAAGATGCCGAGGGCAATGCACACAGTTTTCACGCTGTAAGCACGCAATTGTCTTTTTCATATTTCGGGGATACATGGCAGGCATTCGTCAACGGGTTTGTCAAAGGTGAATGGTATGATGGTACTCATCCGGTATTTGACAAGACCCGCCGGGATTTCAATTTGGGGTTGTTCGCAATCCTTGGTTACAAAGATCCCTTTGGCTTGAAAAACTTTAGAATCGACTGGTTGACCGGTTTTTTTCTGTCGAATTCAAATATCAATTTCTATGAGTCGACTAACTACCTAGCTGCCCTCGGCATCGCCTACAACTTTTAGGCCGATGTCCGATAATCTCCAGCTATCAATTTCTATGAGTCGACTAACTACCTAGCTGCCCTCGGCATCGCCTACAACTTTTAGGCCGATGTCCGGTAATCTTCAGAGCACGGTTTACTTACATCTCAACTGACAGGGAAAATTTCTGGGGTATTATGAAAAAAATTCCCCTCCCCTTGCCTTCTCGCCATTCCCGCTTTTCCTCTATTTCGTTCCATAAAGCGATGCGCTATGCCCTGATTGAAAGGAGATCTTGTGTGATACGCGGTCCTCTGGTAACATTAATAATTTCAACTGAAACGGGCTGCTCTTTTTCTTTTAGACAAAGGACAAATCATGCTGAGAGTATTTCAGGGCTTTACTTTTGATCAGCACCAAATCACTGGTCAGCAAATCCACAATGCGAGAGAGTTTTTCGGAAAACTTCACCTTGATCTGGCAGAATCTTACGGAGACTCAGCAAGACCGGTGCAGCTGGTTGAAAACATCATTGAAACAATCGACCGTCTGAGAAATAGTCTCGGTGACATAGTGTGCACCGAGAATCCCGATCGCGAAGATTGGGAACTTGACCAATGCTATTACTCGGTAAGTGATTAGCCACCTCCAGTGTATGGTGCTCGGGGACGTCCCCCTTTGCTTCCTTTGAGGAGGTTCGACACGGTGCAGGAAAAAACGTGCTATCTGTGCGGGGTTTGGATCAGAGAGGATCAGATGAGTATTACCAGGATTCCCCTTTGGGCAACATCTGGAGAAAGTGATCTGGAACAATGGAAAGATACAGATGCGGCCATGGCCTTCTTAAACGATCGCGGCGAAGTCGTACCGTTTTGCGTCAACTGCGCTTTGACTGCAACTAAACGTTGCTGGGATAGGATACACTCAACCTCAGCTCAGCCGGACTCGTAAGTCAGCTTGGTCCGAACCCGGACTGACCTCATGACCCTCCCTGTTTCATCACTGTGTATTGGTGTGCATATAGTTGCTGCGCGCATCCTCCGGCACACAGTTCACCGGGCAGTCAAAATGAATACATCGTCCGCACTCATATTTTCTCATTGTTGCCACAAGAACTGCCAAAGAAACACCGTAGATCACCAGCAGGCCCACACTCCTGTACAACCAGTAAATTGGGAACACTAACCATATGAACAATGAGATGAACACCACCAATCTCTCCAAAAAACTATAAGGCCCGGGTCTCTCTTTGAAAAATTTTGGTGCCCTTCTGAGGAACAGACAGTTTACCTTTTCTTCACCCTTGATGTAGTGGGGGCAGTGGGTACAGAAAAACCTGTAGACACCGACGACGAAGGTGAGCACTGTGAGCAGAATGTAAAGAATCGTCCACACGGCCGAGTGCCTCGAGATTCCCACGCAGGCAGTGACTATTGGCACAATAAAGAAGAGATTCCAGTAAAGGCAATCAGACAATCGATGACTCTCTTTCAAGTGTTCCTCTCGAATCTCCATTCCGCCTCCTTTCCCAAATTCGAAATGGCCAACCGCAAATCTCTCACCTCACATCTGCAATTCGAAGTTCGCATTTGGCAATTCGAAATGATTTGCCATTTGCCCCCTGCCCCTCTTGCGGTAGAAATTCATAAATCCGATATTGACCTAACTTTGCAAGAGCTCAAGAGGACTGGCACCTTCCCTCCGCTTATGCTCTTTTTGCTGTTCTTGCCCGGCTTAGGTCTAGCCCTCAATATATGTGGAGTGTACAGCCGCATTCATAATTCTATAGACATCCCCGTGAGTTGATTTGTTTAAGCTCATGGCATTTTGACCACTTCTAAGATCTTTTTGATACTTTTATGAAAATTGGCTTGGTGGTTGTGTGAGGGGAAAGGAACAATTGTCCCATTGTTGATGACATTGAAACCGGCAGATTTCAGGGGTTCCTCTAAAAGGCGGCAGATGTTGGCTTTGACCAGCACGATTTTAACACGTTGTTTTCCAATGGTTCGGTTCAAATCATGAAGGAGTTCCGGGAGGTCGGAGAGGATGGCCTCGTTTCTAACTTTCACGCTTTTCAGATGGTTCACCGGCCTGTAGGTGGCGTTTACCAAGAGAAGACCTTTTTTCGAAAAAGCGGTTAAACCATCATGCTTGATTGCTGGTTTACGGCCTATCACTTTCATCATGGCGGAGAACAGGGGCTCACTCGTCCTACCTCCGGTATCATAAAAATACTTACCACTCACTGGTGGTGATTCCAGTATAAAAATCACTTTGATGTTGGCTGGTTCGTATTTGTTTCTCAGGTCGATGTAGTATTTCTTTTGGTGCATAAAAAATATCTATTTCCCGTTAAAAATTGATGCCCCCAGCCAGCTAAAAATTCCGCAGTTCGAAATCACCTAGTCCAGTAGTCAGCAGTAACCAGGAAACAATTGGCAGCAAGCGAAAAAAGCTCTCTCTTCAAGACGCCCTGCCGAGGATTTTAGCGACGCCCGCTTACAGTGGTCTGCAGCCATCGGCTGGCTTTCTCCCATATTTTCTGGTGTATTTCTTCTTCCTCTATGCCGGCAGATTTGGGCAGGCGAAAAGAGTGGTCACCACCTTTTATGGTCTCGAGCTGCCATGGACCAGGTAGCCGCTCCAGAACACCGCGCAGCTGTCCAAGGTCGCACAGAGAATCGCGGGTTCCGGCAAAAAAGAGCATGGGGATGTTGATCCGGTAGAGGTGAGAGTCTCGCAGCTTATCCTTTTTGCCAGGAGGATGGAGTGGGTAACCGAGAAAGATCAAGCATTCTACGGGTAGAAGACCTTCAGCCACCATCTGGGATGCCACCCTACCTCCGAGGGACTTGCCGGCGGAAACCACCTCCTTGGGTCTATAACGCGGATGATCGCGCACAAATCCATAGACACTCTGCCACGTATGGACAAGCATCTCCTGCCGGTCCACTGACCTGCGGCCCCTTTCTCGGTAGAGGAAATTGAAACGCAAGACAAGGTAACCTGCAGCGGCGAGACCGTGGGCAAAAGAAGCGAGAAGAGGATGTGCCAAATCATTTGCCGCCCCATGGGCCACAATGACTCCAGTGGTCTCGCCGGCAGCGTAGTCATCTGGTATCGTAAAAATACCCGAAACCTTTTCTCCCTCACCGATTGTAATAGTCGTTGTTTCCTCTTTCATAAGCATAGCCTTTCCAACTTCAGATAAAGCATTAAAGCCTCAGGGCCCTGCTTTCAACGGCCTTCGCAAAGGTTTTTCGAGTGAAGGGTTTGTCGGTCCAATGTTGAATCTTAATACATATTTTGTGAACAAAAAATGAATAATTTCATATCCGTCCCCATGCTCGAAGAAAGGGAGTTGGAATTTCACAGCGCCAATTTAAAAAAAACACCTTGACAAAATTTTGACTAAGTCCGAGAAATTTGGCTCAGTCATGTGGTCAATTGGTTGAGAGAGGGAAAGCACCAGTTCCAATCATGGGATAGAGATCATTGCGCCTACGAGGTGGAGACATGTTTACTCAGAACTGAAGAACCATATGCAAGGAGAACTGACAGAGAGAGCAGGAGAAATGAAGGACGGGCAACAAATAGACCTAGGTGACCTTAAAGAACTGACTGAACTGGCTTGCCGATTAGGGGCAAGCAACGCTGAAGTTATCTCGACGAGCCAGATTTCCATAGAGGACGACTTGGCAGAGGTCTGTAAAGAGCCTGGATGTGAAAACTACGGCGTCTCGGCCAGTTGTCCGCCCCATGTTGCCGGACCCTCTGGATTTCGGCAGTTGCTAAAAAATTTCCATAAGGCGGTGGTCTTTAAAATTGAGGTTCCCTCGGAAATCCTGCTGTCAAGTGGTCGCCGCGAAGTATTCAGAGCACTTCATGAAATCGCCGCATCCATTGAGCATTCAGCCGTCGACATGGGGTACGAAAATTCGACGGCTTTCGCTGGGGGTTCCTGCAAGCACCTCTTTTGCCAGGATTACACCACCTGCCGGGTAGTGGGGGAAGGGAAAGAATGCCGAAATCCTCGCCGGGCCCGGCCTTCCATGTCCGGCTTTGGGATCAACGTGTCCAAGTTGATGCAGGAAGCTGGTTGGACCATGAGTCGAATCAACCAGGATAGGAGTGGGGACGAGATATCCATGGGTACCGTTTGCGGTTTCGTTCTCATTGGCTGAGGCCGGCAATGATCTCGATGAGATAAAAATGGAGTTAGGGAAAAGTGGTCTTGCGAGAATCAAGACGGAAACACTCATTCGCGGAAGCACATTCTATGCAATCGTATCTCGTGTCAGCTGCACAGTTACACCGAAACCCACGGTGACTTTATAAGTGCTAACCTTCCTCATACCCTTCTAACATAAAGTGGCACAGCGCCGGGTCGTAGATTTGTTCACACAATATGCGTTCGTCTCTCTCTCTTTGATGAGGTTTATCACCTATAATCGCATGCAAATCCAGCCGCGGAGAGTATTTGCTGTTGGGTACAGAGCGTCCCAGTGCCTCGGCCATGGCACGCAGGTGATGAGGGGCCGTCCCACAGCAGCCACCGATGTAATTGAGCCCTATTTCTTTGGCTCTCAGCGCGTAGTTCGCCATCTCAATCCTGGTTAGCACGAAAGGATCGAGCTCGAGAGGAAAGGCAAGGTGTCCCTTGAACTTCTGGATCTGAAAATATGGTCTCTCTGCTGTGCAGCGATATGCCACCGGTTGAGTGGCCACGAAACATGACACTTTTCCACGCACCCGCTCTGCCAATGGGAGCATGCGTTCAGGGTCGCGAAAGCAATTGATGCCTACGATGTCTGCGCCCAAGTCTTCGAGTTCCAGGAAAGCATCCTCCAAAACCATTTTATCTGAGGTGCGGTCCAACGACTTGAAGCCAAGGGTAATCATAGCCGGTTTTCCGGTTGCTTTGATTGCCTCGAGAGCAATTTTGGCTTCACCTAAATACTCCAGAGTTTCAGCTACGAAGAAATCCACACCGTGGGAGATTTGATACTCGATCTGTTTGTCAAACTGACGTCTGGTTTCCTTATGAGTAATCGGATCGGAAGGCTCGTAGATCCAGGTATTAGCCAGATTGCCGGCAACCAAACACCCATATTCCTTGGCAACCTCATTGGCAATTCGTACGGCATTCCTGTTAATCCTTTCCAGGGCGTCTGCCTTGCCAATATCTTTCAGCTTATCTTCATGAGCGTAGTATGTGAGCGCTTGAAGAACCTGAGCGCCTGCCCTGGCAAAGTCGGTCTGGAGCTGTTTGAGGGCCTCGGGATTCTCTATGGCAACTTCAGGCGTAAAAGGCCCGGCACTAACATAGCCCCTTCGTTCCAACTCAAATATGGCTCCTCCGTCACCTAAAACAACATCTTCCTTCAACAACTCGAGAATCATTGGAGTGCTCCCTCAACCTGGGAAAAGTAATTTTCCTGAGCAATAATTCATAGTTGAGTAACGCACGGTAGCATCCCTTTGCTTGCTATCCGCAAGAGAAGCA
>Ga0209536_100016603_pt1 | contig 10461 bp, 9 predicted proteins | sample DeeMarSeWOR28_12_FD_187461 | JGI IMG/M metagenome (GOLD analysis project Ga0209536, IMG submission 187461) | Marine sediment microbial communities from White Oak River estuary, North Carolina - WOR-2-8_12 (SPAdes) (version 2) | ecosystem: Environmental > Aquatic > Marine > Intertidal zone >...
ATCCATGCATGAAACCGGATACCTCCGTGGATTAAGTGTAGAAATTCCTTTAAAACCTTACCTTGCCGTGGACTGTTTCCTGTCCCACAGAAAGCTGGACGGAAGCATCACCCCAGATCAGAAATACATCTTAAGTTTTGACCATAGCGGACTGCACCGCACCACATCTGAAATACTCAAAGCGGACCGAATTTCCTGCAGCGGGTGGGGGACCTCGGTATCTTTGCGCAAATCACAATTTTCAACTCAAACAACATTTATCATGTTTCAATTTAAACCCATATTTAAAGACCTAGATGCTTATATGAACTATTTCAGCTGTGCTTATCAGGTTCAACTTGAAGGTTTAAATACCAGTGGTGAAATTGCCCTCTTCAGGGGAAATTTTCCCTCTATTCAGCAGCATTTAAGCTACCGGGAAGGTAGAATTTATTTTGAGATCGGCGGTTTCTATTATCATCCACGTTATTTTGCGCCTTTCAGCCGGGCTCTGGGCTCTTTTCAAGCGCCAGTCAGCAATGGAATGGGATCGGCCAGCATCTTCCTGTATCAGCTTACTCGGCAGTTAAAGATGGGGAGTTCCTTCTTTATCAGACGAAAGGCACATGATAGTCACAATGAACTGTTTGCCCTGCGCGATTATGCTCTTGAGGTCCGATATAAAAATCATCCGCATTGGATTCAAATTCAATGGAAGCTGAAATACCGAATAAGTTATCTTGACGGATTATCCGAAGATCCGGGAATACATGCCCTTCGTATTGACTATAGTACAGTCATGCAGAGCAGTCTATCGTTTCATTCTCGGCTGGAGTTGCGTTGGGATAAAAATCAACTATCATTTTCCAAGAATACCGGGATTTCCTTCTTTCAACAGTTAGAATGGGACCTTTTTTCGTGGCACTTTATCTTTCGCTGGACCAGTTTTGATATCCCGGTTTACGACGTTCGTATTTATGAGTATGAAAATGACCTGCCGGGAAATTTCAGATCTGTGCTTTTACAGGGACGGGGATACAAATTTTTTATTCTGGTACGTTGGGCAACATCTTCCCGATTCCAGCTTGATGCAAAATATGGTCAACGTCTCTATCCGGATCAGCTGACTATTGGCTCTGGTTTAAATGAAATCAGGAACAACCGGGTACACGATTTTCGAATATCGTTGATTATGAAATATTAAGTCAATCTGAAGGTGTATTATTGAAGGGTGTTCTCTGTCAGGAGAGCATAGAAAAAGGGTTTTTCTTAGCGTCAACACCTGTCTGGCCATCCTTCCTAACTCTCAGACCATAAGAGGTCAGATAAAATCCGTGTCTCACTCTGGAATGAAATCTTTTTCTTTTTGGATGGAAAAACTTCCGGGACATCAATGATCGTAACAACCTGTTACGCTTTCATCACGCTCAGGTAAATCCACCCCGTCCGGAACCGCAAGAGCCCAAAGAAGAAGAGCTAGAGGATGATCCCCCCAGGGTTGCAAAAGTTGACACCAGTTTTTCTGTATTATGAGAACCACACTGCGGGCATTCCACATTGTGGCTTTGTGAAAACGGAACTAAATCTTCAAAATTGGCCTGGCAGTCATTACATCGATATTTGAATAAAGGCATTCTAAGGAATCCTCACGTTATCTACACTGATTATACTATGGATTGAGGAAAGAGGTTAAAAGTTACAACAAAATTAAAATATATGATTTAAATGATTTGAGATTGAGAGGGATCATTTTGGACATATTCTCGATCCCAAAAAATACAACCAATCCTAGATTACTTAAAAAATGTAACTATGGAAAATTAGGTCTTTTTCCGGCTGCTCTTCACGGAGCAGTCTTTATCCTCAACCCGTCAAAGCGATTCACTGAATCGGGGCATAATGATCGCCCAGATTAAGATTCCAAAAACAAAAATTCCCAGATGAATAACACTCAACGATCTATTCCTCTCTCTTTGAAAATCACAAATGAGCCAGTCTATTAAATTCAATTTTCCAGCAGCGGTCCATCACGACCCTCAGACCGGCTTTCAGCGCTTTTTCTGCTGCATTATAGTTAATAACACCCAGTTGCATCCAGACCGCTTTGACGCCGATCTCAATAGCCTGTTCGATAATAGGCTCTACCTGGTCTGGTTTCCGAAAGATATCAACCAGTTCAACTTTATCGGGAAGGCTTAGCAAATCCGGGTAACATCTTCGTTCCAGGACCGTTTGAATCGTGGGATTGACGGGATATACTTCATAGCCCTGACTGATCATAAATTTGGTAACAGAATGTGAATCCCGGGTGGGTTTATCGGAAACACCCACAACGGCAATATGTCTATAATCACGCAAAATCTCTTCGATTTGACTGTTTATCCTGTTAGCGGCTACCATATTATCATCCCTCACGATAATCCAAAAAGAATAAGTTAATAATTTAACATGCAAGCCCGGTTTTTACAAATGTAAATATTTTTAAGCACCGATTATCGATAAAATATTATATTCATTAAATATAATTATTATTTTATATCACATTTCTCATTTAGGTTTTAAAATTTTCATTGGGAAGTCAAACCGGAATAACAGATTATTTTCACATTTAAGCTGAGGTCATCTAAGATAAAAGTATTTTCTATTTACCTTTGAACTCCTTTGTCCTAAATTAATTGTAATAAATACAATCGGGAGTTTTCATGACTGTTCAGGAAGAATTTCAGCAACTGCTTACCATTATGTACAGGCTTCGTCAGGAATGTCCCTGGGACAAGAAACAGACTGCTCATTCCCTGCGGCAATATATCCTTGAAGAAGCTTATGAAACAGTGGAAGCTATCGATAATGAAAATTGGGAAGAATTAAAAAAAGAGCTGGGAGACATGCTCTTGCAGATCGTCTTTCAGGCTGAGATTGCCATGGAGAATGATCATTTCACCCTCGAACAAGTGATCCATCATATTAACCAGAAATTAATCCGTCGGCACCCCCATGTATTTGGGGATGTCACCGTCTCAAGTGACAAGGAAGTCAAAAATAACTGGGAGCAGATAAAAATCAACGAAGAAAATCGCCAATCCGTACTTGACGGCGTCCCTCACCAGTTGAGCGCCCTATTGCGTGCCCAACGACTCCAGGATAAAGCAGCGAATGTTGGTTTTGACTGGCCTGAGGTGAGCGGTGTTATAGAGAAAATTAAAGAAGAATTTCAGGAATTGGAGCTGGCGATCTCCGAAAATAATCCAGAAGAACTTGAAAATGAACTTGGAGACCTCTTGTTTTCCCTGGTTAATCTGGCGCGATTTCACCAGCTTAATGCTGAGGATGCATTGCGCTCAACGATCAGTAAATTCATTGCACGCTTTCACTATATTGAGAAAAAATTAAAAGAAAGCCAGCGTTCTATCTATCAGTCGTCGCTGGAGGAGATGGACCGATTGTGGGAAGAATCAAAAAATCTCCATAAATAAAAATTATTCGAGTCATGTTGAGAAATTTTACCGGTTTTACAATAGCACTCTTTATTGTTCTTCACCTCTGGATTATTTTTACCATTAACAGACAGCGTGCTTTATCTATTCTGGCACCGCTGTTTATATATATAAATCTATTAATCGCCCTGGTGGAAGCAACCGCCTTATTCTTTTTAAAAGATGCTCCCGATTCACTTACCGATACCATCTTCAAAATTCAATATGTGGGTGAAGTATTTATTCCTCCCATCATGATTTTTCTTTCCGAAACCTATCTGACGGGTAGCCAGATTCCCAGGCTGAAATCCAAAAATGTATTATTTTTTAGTCTGAGTATATTATTGAGCATTTTGGGAATTTTGGGTTTAACTTTCAGTGGTGTTTCACAGAAAACGGGATTTCTCTTCCCGGAATATAATTACCTGCATGGGTTATATCTGCTCTATTTTTATGCCGCATTTATCTACGTCCTCATTTCCCTGCTGAAAAAATATCAATCCGAACAAAGACAAACTGAAATTAATAACCTGAAGTTTTTATTGGTATATTCCATTCCAATTATCATATTATCATTTACCCTACTTAAACTCCTTCCCCTTTTGGGGATCACCCACCCGGCAATGATACTGAATTATCCCCTGATCAGTCTGGCCATTTTTTTCATCGCAATCAAATTTCAAATCATTGAGACGGACGATCAGGTTTCCCGTTCCTTTTTATTCTTTTTTTTATCTTTATTCTATATCATCATCTTATCTGTTTTTCTTCACCCGGTATCCGATTATTTCTTTTTCCTAATTATACCCTTTCTGCTGGTGATTTTATTTGTTTCCCGGGCGTTTGATATTGTCGCCTTAAAGCGAATGAGGGAACATTCACTTGAGACTGAATATGATCTGGAAGATGAACTGGTGACTCTATTCAGTGAAACCGAAAAATACATCGATAATCAGGCCTTATCCCAGTTCATCGGGGATCTCTCCCTCAAAGTTCTGAAATGCCAGAAATGCGCCGTCATTATATCCCGGTTTGACGTAAAACCATATCAGATCAGTTACTTGTCCGGATTCAATCCGGAAGATATAGAAAAATTGCTATCCGCAACCAATTCTCCTTTCATTGAAACCATCGAATTCAACCATGCGATTCTCAATAAATTTGAACTTTCTCCCCGCTCCGCCCTGTATCAACTCATGGATCGTTACAATTTATATCTAGCCATTCCCATGATTTCAAAAAATGATTTATTGGGATTGATACTTCTGGGGGGAGAAAGGAAACTCTACCAGCTGTCCCGCAAAGACCAGAAATTTGCCAGGTTTCTTTCCATAAAAACCGGTTCAGCTTTTGCCAACATTCGAGAAATTCAAAAAGTGGTACAGTCTCAGAAAATGGCCGATCTGGGAATTGTTGCTTCGCAGCTGGCCCATGATTTTCAATCTTTTATTACCCTGGTGAAACTTCAAACCAAAGGGAATGAACAGCTACACCAGCATGCGACATATATGGAGAAAATAGTAAAGGACTTGCTCAACTATGCCCGACCCAAGGATTTAAAATTGACTCGAGTTAATATCAATCAGCTGATTGACATGTCGCTTGATATGCTGGAAATGCCACCTCAAATTATGATTGAGCGGCATTATTCAGAGAGTGTTCCCCAAATCAGTGTGGATGTGGACCAGATGCGGCGCGTTTTCTTAAATTTGTTTGAAAACAGTATTAAATCCATACATCAGACCCGTGGAAGACTCAAAATATCGACCCGTCCCCTCAGACCACTTTCAAATTTTCGCCGCAATACTTGGCTTTATATTGAGATACTTGATGATGGGGAAGGTATTCCGGAAGAATTTTTAGAAAAAATTTTCGATCCTTTTTTCACCACCCGAAAAAAGGAGGGAGGAAGCGGGATGGGATTGGCGATCGTGAAACAGATTATCACCAGTCATAAAGGTTTCATTGACGTAACCAGTAAACAGGGTAAAGGAACCATTTTCAACATCCGTTTACCTTATCTAAGATAGGAAGATTCAATGGAAGACCCTAAAAAAATTCTAATCATCGAAGATAATGTGATGTGGGCAGAGAGTTATCGCCGCTGGATTAGCGAAGACACTTACGACCTGAAACTTGCCTTCAATAAAACAGAAGCCCAGGAGATGATGGATGAATTTCATCCCGATTTAGTCATTCTGGATCTCGGACTTCCACAAATTGAGGACGGTTTTTTACTATTAGACAATCTAATCAGGAAAGGAACCGACGCAAAAATTATTGTTGTCACTTCCTTTAAAGACTATGAATATGCCCTGGAGGCACAGCGTCGGGGTGCCTATTCCTATTTTTCCAAAGGCGAAAATATTGAGGAGGAACTTCCCTTTCTGATCAAACAAGCCCTGCGTATGCTCAAGTTGGAACGTGAAAACAATGACTTACGATCGCGCTTAAAGGGAAATCTACAATACGATAATATTATCGCCATTAGCCAATCCATGCAAAAAATTCTCGGTTTAATCGAAAAGATCAAAGACAGCAACGAACCTATTTTAATCAGTGGTGAATCCGGTGTGGGAAAAGAGGTCATTGCCCGGCATATCTTTAACCAAAGTCAAAATTACCGGGCCACATTTGTGGCCATTAACTGTGCTGCCTTGCCACCGAACCTCTTGGAAAGTGAAATGTTCGGCTATGAAAAGGGAGCTTTCACCGGTGCCGTTAAAACTACCCGCGGCAAGCTTGAATTGGCAGATCAGGGTCTGGTCTTTCTGGATGAGATTGGTGAAATGTCCCTGGAATTGCAGGCCAAATTATTGCGGGTGCTGGAAACCAAAAGATTCTACCGCCTGGGCGGCGAAAAGGAGATTACCAGTGATTTCCGACTGGTTACCGCCACAAACAGAATCATTCCTGATCTGATTGAGCAAAAAAAATTCAGGGAAGATTTGTATTACCGCATTAATGTTATTCCTATCCATATCCCCCCAATCCGGGAAAGACCGGACGACATTCCGGCACTGATTCATCATATCATCGAAAAATTTTCCGAGGATAACAACTTCGTTCCTCCAAAAATGACCAGCCGAACGGTCGCTTTTCTTTCCCATCTCCGCTGGGAGGGAAATATAAGGGAACTGGAGAATCTGCTCAAGCGCCTGATCATTACCGGCAGTCAGCAGATTGATTTGACCGACCTGCCGCCGGATCTGATTGAGCAATCGGATAATTTTTTAGATAAGGCGCTGGCAAATGAATTAACTCTGGAAGAAGTGTCCCGAATTTATACCCGAATGGTGCTGGAAGAAAAGGGCGGCAATAAAAAGGAGGCTTGCAAGCTTCTCGATGTAAACTACCGAACACTCATGCGCAAATTACAACTCTCCTGATTGTATAAATTGCAATCACCACCCAGCCGAATTGCATATTATGCAATTCAAACCTTAAATAATTAATCATATCTTATTAATATTATTGAAGATGAGGGCTTTTCGCTATATAACCTGTTATAATTGAATAAGATAACCCCTTTAATATTCTGGCAAGGAATTTGATTCATGCTTAGAGAAAGTGTGAGAGCTATTTAAAATCAAATCAAGAAGGGGCATGTTATGCGAGTAGTCGTTTATGAAAATACACAGGACAGGGCAAAACTGATTCAGGAATTATTAAAAACATATCGATATAAAACTTTCTTAAATACAGATCAACCCCTTCCTCCTGAAAAGATGAAGGATATAAAACCATCTTTAATTATTATAAACGTAAATAATCCCTCCCATATAGAGTTACTAGATAATTTCAAAAATAATAAACATGTCCACAAGACACCAGTGATTCTCATCTCCTCCCCAGGTGCCAGAGAAATTCTGGATAGATTTCATTATTTACCTTATGTCGATTATCTGGTGGAACCTTTCAAAATAAAAAATTTCCGTCATATCGTTGAAAGGTGGATGACATTCCGCAGTATGTACATCAACTGATAGAGCCTGCTCCCTATCCAGCTACGGATCGGGTATAAATATAGCGGCTCAATAATGTATTAAAATTTGTCCAGTCACTCTTCTCCACAGAATCATTTTGAATGATTCGTTCAACCGCATTGGCTTCACAATCAAGGTGAATTAGATTTTTTAGGACGATTGCCTCTCGGGTCATGGGTTGAACCGGTGATATTTCGTGGGCTCCCGGTTCATTACTGATAAGAAGATGTGTCAACTGAAGTTTCAACTCTGCCGGAAAATTTTCCTGTGATTGAATATACGAATTCAAGCGGTGAACGCTTAGGAGTGCGCCCCCCAGCAGACGACCCTCACAGGAATAATTAATAAACCCGTTTTGCTCAAATTCATCCAGTTTACCCAGAAAACGTAAAAAAATGCCCGCTTTTAATAAATCCAGGTTGAGCAGCGGATAATGCCGCGCCATTACATCCGACAGGTCCAGCAGGCAGACCACATGTTCCAGAGTACCATAAAGATAATGGTGGTGCCAGAGTTTTCCGGAGGGCATTTGAAGATAGGTCTCCAGAAAGTGTGGTTCTGAAAATATATCGCTTAACAGGTTTGTGAGATGATCATTTACAATGGAGTCTTTATGCGTACCAAATTTTTCCCGGAGTTCTGCAATATTTTTCTGACTTACCGGCAGTAAATTCTTTCTGATAAAATTATCTTTGTCGCTCTGAGGATAAATCTGATCGATACTGATCTGCTTATACTGCCCCAATAAACATATCTTACCCCGGACCTTGACAACCTGTCCCGCTTTCAGTGAAGTCCACCTCTCCTGGACCTTACTCCATATTTTTCCGGCCAGGCGTCCGGTCGAATCGCCTAATTCCATTTTAATATAGGGACTTCCATCCTTTTTATATTTTAATTCCTTTTTCCGGATGATACAGAAGCCATGAAAGACCTCTCCAACCGGGCAATTTTTTAATCCCCGTACCTCCATAATAATCTCCCTCCAATAAGTTATTTAAGCGATTTGGTTAAATATATCGGCCTTGTCTTATTTTATCAGACATCCTATATTATTGAAGATCTTATCCCGGAATTTTCTATGGAAATTGGAATTATATCTGACACCCATAATCGTCTTTCCAAAGAAATTAGAGCTCATTTTTCAAATGTTGATCTTATTTTTCATGCAGGGGATATTGGAGATTCTCCCATACTCCAGAAACTTCATCAAATTGCACCCACTCAGGCCGTTTACGGTAATACCGATATATATACTCTTTCTTCTGTCTTACCCGCCCGAATCTCAGTAAATATCGAAAATTTTCAAATATATATGCAACATAATATTGGAAATTTACAGAATTTTTTTTGGAAGTTGAGAAACCGGGAAGAAAATCCCTTCCCCGATATCGTTATTTTTGGTCATACCCATCGGGCCGTTTTTGAAAAAATTGACGATACCCTGTTCATCAATCCGGGGAGTGCCTCCCAGCCCAGAGGCGGGTATCCGGCAAGCATAATAAAACTCACCCTGAACAATCACACCCTCATGTCCCATCAAATTATCGAGCTTTCCTGAATTCGAATAGAATCTCTGGTCTTTTTAATCTAAATAATTTATTTCGAATCCTATTTGAAATAAAAAAGCCCGGATGCAGCAGCACCCGGGCTTCAGAAAGTAAGGGGGTTGAATTACCCGAATATCTCTTTCTCATTGCACTTGCACAGTTTATGATTTTTTATTTCATATTTCCAACTCTGTGTTGCATCGGAAAAATATGCCTGTTCCTTTTTTACAAAACTATACACATCGCCGCATACCGGACAGGTATCCCCACTCTTTTGTGCTTTGGCAACTTTTGAAGCAAAATCTTGTTTCTTAGCCATTTCTATATCTCCCTATATGTATCTTCTATCAAACTTCTATTCTTATCTTAGGTTTCATCTAACATGCTTAATTGCTCCCCACTGTCGCGGGAATCAGCCGCAAGCTCCTGATATACAATAATCTGATTTGGACCTTTCAACCGTGATTGTTTAATGGACTCTTCCCCGATCTGAAGTACCTGCTCTACACTTTGCGAAATATATTGCTGGGGAATAATTCCCATACTGAGATAAAAGTCGTATATTTGTCCGTCTCCCCAGATCTTCTTCTCGGAGAACTTTTGCAACAGTCTCTCCGCAACCTCTTTCACCGTTATGCTATCCAAGGGAGAAATCAAGATCACAAAGGTCTCTGGAAAAAGACGGAAAATATAATCAGAAGGGGAGAGCTGAGGCAACAGTAAAGATAAAAATTCCCTAACCGTTTTGCGATATATCTCTTCATCCTGCTCTTTCATCTGAAAATAAAGCTTCAGAAATAACAGGCCATTCACATATTTAAGTCTGGATGCACGTCGAATTTCTTTTGGTAAAATAAATCGAAAGGCATTCAGATTTTCTAACTGGGTGTCGTTGTCCCGGTAATTCATCAGTTTCAGGCTGTCTAATGTCTGGGTTGTTAAGTACATATTGGCGGCCTGATTACAGACGGTTTGAAGAATCCGCTTATGTTGTTCCTTGAAATTACGTGGCCGGTAGCTTTCCAAACAAATCGCGGCAATGGTTAATTTATTGGTGGCAACAGGCAGTGCTAGCAATGACAAATACTCTTTTGCCGGCGTTTCCGATGCATTGAAACGGGGCACATAGTTATCTTTGGTGGAAAAGTCGTCCACCAGCAGGGTTTGATTTTTCCGCAATACCCACCCCACAATTCCTTCTTCTACACCAAACATTCGGCCGCTTTTTAAATTACCGGTTCCGCCGTTAATTGCAATAATTTCACCCTGCTTTTCATTCAGTTTTTTTGAGATGGAAATTCGATCGCATCCGATAATTTCAGGTATTTTCCGTAATAAATAACCCCACAACTCATCCACGGATTGAATTTTGTTCATTTCACGGCTGACATCAAACAGGATATTTGCCAGCCAGTTTTCCGATTCATATTCATATAATTTATTACTGCCAAATATTTGTACTGTAATTAAACT
>Ga0209536_100016604_pt1 | contig 10461 bp, 6 predicted proteins | sample DeeMarSeWOR28_12_FD_187461 | JGI IMG/M metagenome (GOLD analysis project Ga0209536, IMG submission 187461) | Marine sediment microbial communities from White Oak River estuary, North Carolina - WOR-2-8_12 (SPAdes) (version 2) | ecosystem: Environmental > Aquatic > Marine > Intertidal zone >...
CGGTGGAAATCGTGAACCCGGGCGGCACCGGCAGGCCGATCAGGGTCATCTCCGCAAGCCCCGCACCCTTGCCACCCAGCAACGCCTTCTCAGTGCCCTTTCCATCCGCCTTACCGTCGCCGAAGTAGTAAACGTACCGTCTCGTTCTCACGATCGTCTTACCTCGCTTTCACCACGCTCTATGCACGCCGTGGGCCGTCTGCGGTATGCCTCGACCTGATGTCACTTTCGGCGTGATCAAATGCCCCGCTTCAGCACAGGAACTCACAGTTCGGGGCCGCCAGCTCAAAGTCCTCCTATCGGAACACCGATACTTCTTACAGCCGATCGGACGTCGTTACGTCCTTTCGCTTTCAGCATTGGCTGGCTTGATTTCCCCCGGCGCTGGGGTGACTTAGGGTGGGATCGTCCCATATTCGGCGGCCTACTGTCAAACGGAGGTGCCAAATGTTCGATGTGAGCGTCACAGAGACATCTGATCAATACAGAGTCGCTGTTGATTCCACACTTTCACTTGAAGGGTCGCATCTCGCCGATCTGTGTCCGAGCAAGGAGGCCCGACCTGTTGCCTGCGACGACGTGGCCACCGAAACAGGTCCCGGGACACGCTATGAAATCGCGGTGCCGAAACACACGTGGCCCTGGGGTCGTGAATCGCTGGCCAAGGACATATCCGACCGCCTGCTCGGTGTGGCCTCCCACAAGCTGGTCTGGCAGGTGGATGGGTCACCCTTCCCGAATCGGTCGTCCACGGTGATCTGGGAAACCATGAAACGTGGCACACCCGGGGCGAGGCACGAGCTCGCGGACATCCAATGCGAGTGGGTCAACGACGTGCGTTCTGACCAGAAGCTTCGCCAGCGTACGGTCGTCACGTGGATCAACGAGCACGAGTTCGAGGTTCGCTTGAAGGCCAGAGTCGAACGCCGGCTTCTGCTGATTGGCTGGATCGACACGTATCTGAATAATGGCCTCGATGCCGCCCGCGCCTACGGCATCAAGAACGGCCTGGTGCAGATTTAGCGCGTATACCAATCAACTGTAACGCCCGCATCCCGACAGGCCCCCTTAATAGGGGGGAAAAGGAGGGGTGCCCGATACACCTCTCCACTACTGATCTAGTCTCGCTGTTTGTCACTGCTCTGTGAGCAGTGTCCTTCCAATGTCACTGTTTCACATTCAGAGCCGCGACCGTGTGGGAGCGGGCTGTGTGTCACTGTGATGGCAGCCGTTCTCGCTCTACCGTGAATCCCTTGCCGACACCTGCCATAATAGTGAAGTGGTCAAATCGCCGCTGAACGGAGGAACGTCGTGTCTTCGCCGGGTGAAGCTATGAAGCAGGAGGTCGAGCCGGTTCACGGTGCCTTGAGCTCGTGGTAAACCGTCGGTTTTGAGTGAATCGATAGTTCCCACACAAGGAGCAGACCATGGACTTTGTCGGCATCGACCTCCACAAGAAGACTATCAGCCTTTGCGTCGTAGACCAAGAGCGAAACGTGTTGGATCGCAGACGATTCTATTGTTCGGAGCCGGAGCGGATCGTGGGTTTTTTCGAGGAACGCGGTGCGTTTCAGGCGGTAGTCGAGGCCACGGCCAGTTACGAGTGGCTGGTCAGCCTGCTCGAGCCTTTGGCCGATCGAGTGGTGTTGGCACACCCCAAGAAGCTGCGGATCATCGCGGAGAGCACGCGTAAGAGCGACAAGCTTGATGCCCAGGTCTTGGCGGAGTTCTTGGCTTTGGACATGATTCCTGAAGCCTATCGACCCTCCAAGCGAGAGCGGGCGCATCGAATCCTGGTTCGACAGCGGAGCTACATCAGTCGCCGGGTGACGTCGCTGCGCAACAAGATCCGGCGAATCCTGAGCAACTATAATGCGGACCGAGAGGATCTGTTTACCGAAGCGGGCCTGGCCTACTTGAGCAAAGCGGCGGTGGTGGAGGCTGATCGGTTTGTTCTTGATCAACTCCTTGAACAGTGGCGTATGTGCACGGCGCACTTGAAGGAGATGGACAAACGTCTGGATGCGTTTGCTCAGGAGGCTCCCGCAGAGGAGGGCGAGGCCCATGCCATCCTGGACACGATTCCCGGGGTGGGTCCGGTCACCATCGACGTGGTGCTCAGCGAGCTGGGCAACATTCGTCGTTTCCGCTCCCAGAAGAAGGTGTGTGCGTACGCCGGTCTTGCTCCCGGGCAGCGGGAATCGGCCGGGCGAACGCGGGGACTACGCATTACCAAGGAAGGCCCGAGACTGTTGCGTTGGATCCTGGTGCAGGCCGCCTGGCGGTTGGTGGACAAGACCGCTCGTTGGCGATCCATCTTCGAAGGCTTGGTCAAGCGACGAGGGAAGAAGAAAGCTATCGTGGCCGTTGCTCGCCGTCTGTTGTGTGTGATGGTTTCCATGCTACAGAGCGGGAGGAAATATCGGGCAGCGATGGTCTGATTCTCCATGAGAGTCACAAGCCCGTTTGTGTCGTCAATAGGGTTTCCTGGGAAGAGAAATCGGTAAACGAGTGTAGGACGCAGTAATCTGTCGAGCGAACGACCGGTGGACGTGACGACCTTGAGGACGACTCCGAGCAGTGGCATGACGGCGAACCCATTATCGACCGTCGCCCGTGTGAATGGCGGCGTCCTTCGAATTTCTTTTTCTTGGCGATCCGCCCTTGGCGGAATCCCGAATAGATGCTTGAGCGCATCGCGTCTCGTCGGCCCCAGCTCGATGCACCGGAGGTTCAGATCGCCCGGAAGCGGTGATCTCCCTCCACCTCGGGCTCAAGAGAATGTGCGGGGGAAGGCACGACCGTTATCGCGGGCCTCGGCTGAAATGGGCAGATCGACCGACGCCGACGGCGAGAGGGAACGTGCGCGGGCTTCCCCTCCAGATTCCTTGCACCGGCAGCTTGACAGATGCTGCTTCATAGATGCCACTGCATCCTCGTCTCTTATCGTAACGCCCCCACTGCTCTATGAGCAGTGTCTTCCGCCACGGTAGCATCGTCAAGCGAAGCCCCGGAACACCCGATTCCGAGCCCCGACCGTAAGGGAGGGTTCAGCTTGGATGGTGCGGCGAGGGCCACACCCTACAGGACTACGCGGCGTTTCGAGATGAGCTGACCGGGCCGTGACCCCACGACCTTGCGACACCGAGGGCCCCAATCACCTCGGAGCGTGGGGAACAAGTCAGGTCGATCCCATAGCGTCGCCGGGGTGTGCCGGACCCGCGAATCTGAACCGCCATCCCCGTTCCCCGCTCCCTGTTCCCCACTTCAGGACGCACCAATTCGCTAATCCCCCGGTGCCCCGAACAACCGATTCATTTCGTTAATTAACTGCACGACCTTCCGCGGATTGTGTGCCGCCCGGAACCGACCCCGCAGCTCAGCCTTGTCGAACAGGTCGCCTCCGGTCATCAGCCGACGCTTCGGTTCCAGTAACCCGACGTCAAGCGAGCCTGTGAGCGTCCTTCCCTCACGGTCGAGGTAAAAGAACACAGATCCCGTCCCTTCAAACGTAGCTCCGAGGCGACCGGCGAGGACATGGTAGCGAATGGTCGCGTTGATCTGCGTGGAATGAGCAGTCGTGGTCCCGGGAATGGATCGCCAGAAGCTGCGGATGTGGATGACCTGGATGATCATCTGGGACGGATGTTCCTCGTCAGGCGACCTGCGTTGCAGGACGACGTCGACGTTGCCGTCTGGGTCGATGTCGAAGAAGGCCTCGTCGAAACGCTCGTGGTAGCGTTCCTCGACGCCTGGCCTGCGATGATCAACAATGTCGAACGTGGACTCCCGGACTGAGCATGCACTCAGAGACAGAAGGCATACGGGTACCGTCAGCCGTCCTAAGTTACTGTGCGCGAGTCGGCGCCACGATTCAGAGCCGCGACCGTGAGGGAGCGGACTTTCGACGTCGGCGCCGGCGCGTGTCCGCGCACGGCTGTTCAGTCTCGCACCGCAGGGGCATGTGTCCGTCTTCAACCCGACGGCTTCTTGGGTTGACCGGGATACTGTCTCATCGCACATCAGTTTGGGGCGGCGGATGAGCCTCATGACGCCGCGACGGTACAAGTCTTTCCATGGGGCGTCAACGCGTCCCCGCCTCATCGAATCGTAGCGGTTGACGTTCGCCTTCCGTGGAGCCGGATCGGATCCCGCCGCCTCTCTGTGTCGGCGGGCACCGGGTCAGGTTTCAAAAACGTTGAAACCCGCGGGCGAGGGTGCGTGGTCTTTGGCAGCCCTTCGCGGGCGTTCTATAATCGGTGGGGACTTTGAATTACCGTGCACGCTCGAGGGCCACCAGACCGAGCCGCGACCGTGAGGAGCGGATGGGCGAACCGGCCGCGAGGATTCGACTCGCATATTTACGTGTATGGGAGGTGTGTGACGCAGGGAAGCGACAAAAGAAAGTGGCGCCTCGGCGTCGTCTCGTTCCTCAACGCAAAGCCCCTGATCGCGGGACTCGAAACGGAGACGGATATCGAGTTGGTTCTCGAGGTCCCCGCGCGGTTGCCGGATCTGCTCGACCGCGGCGTGGTTGACGTGGCCCTCGTGCCCGTCGTCGACCTGTTCCAGAACGAGTCCCGGTGGAAGATCGTCTCCGATGCCTGCATCGGTTGTGACGGGGAGACGATGACCGTCCGCGTTTTCTCGCGGGTTCCGCCCGAGGCCGTGCGTACGCTTGCGGCCGATACGGATTCCCATTCGTCCGTGATGCTCGCACGCCTTCTCTGGCAGGAACGCTTCGGACGTAAGCTCGAGATCACGCCGTTGTCGGACCCGACCTCTGCCGCGGATTCCGACGCGATTCTACTGATCGGCGACAAGGTGGTTGCCAGGCCGGAATCACCTTCATTGAGCCGCTTCAACCTCGAGACGGATGTCGGCTCGATGTGGAAGGACATGTTCTCTTTGCCGCTGGTTTTCGCGGTATGGGCTGCACCGCGCACATTCGATACCTCCCGGTTGGAACTTCGCCTCAGCGCCGCGCGGGACCGCGGTGTTCAATCCGCATCCGAGATCGCGTCGGAGATCGGCCCCGCCCTGGGTTGGCCGGTCGCGCTTGCCGAGCAATACCTGACCAGGCGGTTGTTGTACACGCTCGGGCCGCCCCAGCGACGCGGGATGGATAAGTTTCGGGAACTTGCCATGAAACATGGCTTGTTGCGACTGTTGGAGACGGCGGCTTCGAAATGACCACGGCGATGAAACGCGAGCCCCCGGCCGGTCTGTCACGCATGACCGAGCGTGAGGCGATCGAGCTGTATAACGAGTGCTCGATCCATGAGCTGGGCCGGCGCGCACACGAAGTAACCATGCGCCTTCATCCGGAGCCGTATCGCACCTACGTCGTCGACCGAAATATCAACTATTCCAACTACTGCACCGCGCGCTGCATCTTCTGCAACTTCAAAGCCGACCCGCCGGGCGCCGGCTCCGGTCGTAAGGACTTGCCGGAGGGATATGTGCTTTCGTTCGAGCAGATCGGTCGCAAGATCGAAGAACTCATCTCGATCGGTGGCACCCAGGTCCTCATGCAGGGCGGGCTGGTACCAGCGGATGTCCTGCCGTTCGACTGGTACCTGGACCTGCTGCGCTTCATGAAGCGGGAGTATCCCGGAATTCACATCCATGCCTTCAGCCCACCCGAGATCCATGCATTTCACGAGATCTTCGGCATGAGTGTCCGCGATGTGCTGTTGCGGTTGCAGGAGGCCGGCCTGGACACGATCCCCGGTGGTGGTGCGGAAATCCTGGTCGATCGCGTCCGCGACAAGATCGGGCAGGGTAAAACCACGACTGACCAGTATCTCAAGGTGATGCGGCAGGCTCATCGACTGGGGATGCGGACGAGCATCACCATGATGTTCGGCCATATCGAGACCATTCCCGAGCGGATCGAGCATCTGCGGAGGATTCGCGATCTCCAGGACGAGACGGGCGGTTTCACGGCTTTTATCAGTTGGACATTCCAGCCTGGAAACACCCCGCTTGGCAGAGTGCGGGCTCTGAATCGCGAGAAGAACGCCCTCCCGGATGGTAAGCATCTGGTGCTTGCAAACGCGCAGGATTACCTGCGGATGACGAGTATCGCGCGCGTTTTCCTCGATAACATCGCGAACATTCAGGCAAGCTGGGTAACACAGGGGGTGAAAATAGGTCAACTCGCGCTGTTCTTTGGCGCTAACGACATGGGATCGGTGATGATGGAGGAGAACGTCGTTTCGGCGGCCGGAACGACGTATCATCTTACGGAAAAGGAGATTAGGAACGCGATTGAACGGGCGGGATGGCAGCCGAGACGCCGAAACTGCTATTACGAGCTGCTCGAAGACGCATGCGTGGGCGGCGGCTGACGTCTGCCAGGACCGGTGTACATGGTTGAGCTGCCGGTGCGGATTCCGTTTAATGCGTTGTCGCGGCGGTGGCGATCCGCATGTTCCCCACGATCAAGTTGCACTTTTTTGTTGACGTCGCCCGTATGGGGCGCGGTAGAATAGCTACACGGTCTGGCGGAGGCGGTGCAGCCGGGCCCTGCGGGGCACGACTCGGCGGTCAAATCTTGCGATTTCGGTTTGCCTTGCGTGTACGAGGCTGCACTGAAAGCGTGTATGTTGAGGGACGCATGCCGGCGGCGGGGAAGGCGGATCTTACCGTGACAGGTCTGCGCTTTGCGAATGTCGGGCGGCAGGCAGTCTCGAGGTCAGTCGGCTACTCAGGGTGAATGTCACGTTCGCAAAGAGCAGCCAAGATGGAGCGTACTTCCGTGAAGCAGCCGGAGGCCATCCGGAACCAGGCGCGCGCCGATCTGATGATTCCGACTGAGGGGGGCACGTTCGACGTATTCCTCTGGGAGCATTCCATTCGGGTGGCGCGCTACGCCGCTTATATCGCCCGATTGCCGGAGGTGCGGGCGGCCTCGCCCGATGAAGATGCGCTTCTGGCGGCAGCCCTCTACCATGACGCCGGTTGGCTGGTTGGTTTGCGGAACGAGGAGATTCGCCGCGACGACATCCTGATCGGGACGCCGCCAGACTCTCACTTCGAGCGGGGAGCCCAGTTGATGGAAGAGAGCCTGGGTGATCTACTCTCCGAAGAGTCGTTGGCGCGAGCCTCCCGGGCCATTCGTATGGTCAAGGACCAGAGGAGCGACTCCATCGAAGCGCACATCGTGAGTGACGCGGACAACCTCGACGAGTTCGGAATCGTCTCCCTGTGGCTGACGGCTCGCCGCGGCTTGGGCGACGGCAAGGGGGTAGAAGCGGCGATCGGAAGCTGGCGAAGGAAAAGCGAGTATCGCTTCTGGGAGGCCCGCCTTCGCGATTCCTTCCGGTTTACGCCGGTGCGGGAGCTTGCCGCGAGGCGCCTCGCCAGCCTGGGGCAGCTGATGGGCGAGCTCGAGGTTCAGCATCAGGCCTTAGACGTCCAGTCGCTGTCGCCGAACGAGCCCACCGTGCCGCCGGCGGCCTCACCGGTGCTCTAATCTCCACTTTCCGGGCCGCGTCTTCGCGGCCGAATAGCGGTTCATGTACATGCCCGCGGTCTCCTTTCTGCCCATCATTCTGGGGTGCCAGCTTCGATCGATCAGGTTGGGGCCGCGTTCCGTCTCGGGGGGCGTTCTTGAAGAGAAGCACCGTAAGCGGCGTGTGAGTGCTCCTTAACGTATTGGCACCGAGGGGGTGCGAGGAGAGCGGGCCGACTCTGCCCAAATAGCGCTCGCGTTTCGATAGGAATCCTAACCAACGGGCTCGGTCCTCGACGTGAGACAATCCTCCTCGGCACGAACGTCGAGCTAGTGCCGCCCAGTCGCCAGGCAACGGGTTCCGCCCCGTCAAAACAGCTAGAGGCGGTCCTTTTTTCGGGAGGGGTGGTGTGGTAAAATGCGGGGACTGCGGTGACCAGGCTTGTCTTGGCGGCCGCGGCGGTTACGACGTGAGGTTGCCACCGCACATCGTCCGGACGTCAATGACGGGTGCGAGACCGTCGCATCTTACTGAGGGGGCACGGCATTCTCAGCCGCGTCCAGGCCCTAATAGGCTCGGGAAGTGGAGCGGGGGGGGCGCCATCCAAACCGGGAAGAGGCACCATCAGGGGTTGAGTAAAGCGAGACCCACATGATACTTACCCGACAAACGCGGGCGAGTGGTCTGCTATTTGGGGCGGTGCTGCTTGTCGTTGGCACGTCAGTAAGGGCGGACGTTGGGCTGCCGATCGGCATCAAGATGCCACCCGATACGCCGAAGGCCGTTGCCGGCCGAGAATATGACGGCAAGTTCCTGGTGCACGTGTTCAAGGCGGGGACGCTCGATCACTTTCAACTTATCGGTGAAGGCTGGGAGGTGATCGAGTTCACACGGCCCGCGACGCCTGCGCGGGTGCAGCCCGGCGCGATCGAGATCCCCTTCCGCGCGGTTCCCACTGACGCCGACGAACGGATCGTCTTGACGTTGACGTACAACGGCCAAACAGTCCGGCGAGGCTACGAGCTCGGCCCGGCCGTCTTCGAGCGGACGAGTAATCCGTATCGTCTTCGCCGGATGGAAGGCCACGAACTTCGAGAGGCGGGTGCGGGTTCCGACGCCATCGCTGACAAGGATGCAGATGAGGGACCCTCGGAGAAGGTTGCCGGACGGTCCCAGTCGATACACGTGACCGGTCGAATCGTTTACACACGGCCCTGCCGCGATTTGCGTGATCCGAATACCGGTGATGACCCAGACGGTGACTGCAATGATCCATGGGACATCCCAGCCAGAGTCGTCGGCGTCGACGGGATCGACGTTCGCCTGCTGGATAACGACACGGTCGGATCCGAGGAGATGTGGTCCGGCTACACGGACCCCGACGGATACTTCGACACAGGTGTTTTCAATTGGGAAGGCAGTGATTTCGATCCGGACCCGGACCTGGTTATCTGGGCCGAGACCGAGGTCGACGGTCTGGTGGATGTCACCGACGACTCGATCGGGGAGTACACGTATTGGTTTGACACACCCGAGGTGGAAGACTTCACCGGGAGTTCCTACAACTTCGGGACCCTGACGCCCTCGGATTCGGGCCTGCACCCGGCACTGCATGCCTTCAACAGCATCGTACGGGCGGACCGCTTCGTTAGAGATGTGTCCGGTCATAATCTTCCAGAAGTGCAGGTGATGTGGCCGGACGACAGCCAAGTTGGCGGTGCCTGGTACGACTACAACTATGATCCGCCGGAGATCCACGTCAGCACGGAGCGTCAATGGCAGGAGGCAACGTATACGCACGAATATGGTCATCACTTCATACGGACGACGTACTCCTTTGACTTCCCCGAGTCGGATTACTGCAACGAGGGGACCGATTATTGCGACTACGATTCGGGTGTACCCGCGTGCTACGCCAGCGATATCGAGAAGTGCAGCCATTGCGCGTGGTGCCAGGAGACGGACCACGATGCGTTTGGTGAGGGCTTTCCGAACTGGATGGCCGACGTCGTCACGCGTGATTATGCCGCCAGATACACGTTCGACGACGGCACGGAGTTTACGGCATTATATGGCCGCAGTGAGGAGGGAATCGACGTTTGCTGCCAGGATGGTCAGCCGCACAACCCGTTGGTGACGGAGGGGTTCGTCGGGGCGCTGCTGCGTGATATCGAGGACGACACGCAGGACGACCACGACGGCGACGAGGTCATCGATACGCTCTGTGTCGGACCGGGTCCGATCTTCGATGTCGTGAATGACTATGAGCCGGTCACGGTTAGTGATTTCATCGTCGGTTTCGCGGCGACGTATCCGTCCTACGTCGACGAGCTGTACCCGACGGCATTCAACGTGTCGCCGGATCTTGTTTCCAGCTTTCCACCGGACACTGAGCCGCCAGAGGCAGTGGCGTACGTATCATCACCTTCGCATCCGCTACTTGCCGGCGGCACGCTCCCATGCATCACGGTCGAGTGGCTTCCCGCGAACGATGACCGGGGGGCGTGCTTCTACGCCTATGAGTGGTCGCCGACCGCGGCAGGTGCCGAGCCGACTGCGACACCGCACTGGGTGACTACCGACGGGTGTTATGTGCAGGCCGTCGACAGGCATGGGCTCGGCCAATGGTGGTTCAGCATCAAGGCCCAGGACTGCCCGGACGAGCCCGGCGGCCCCGGTGGCAGTTGGGGGCCGACAAGAACCTTCGGGCCGTTCGAAGTCACGGACTGCAACGGCAGCGGGTACGTGGACGTGTGCGACATCCGCTGCTGCGAAGCGGGCTGCACGGCCGGTCCCGACGACTGCATCGCCACAGAGAGCACGTGTCCGCCGGGAAGCTGCGGAACGAGCGAGGACTGCAACGGGAACCACGCACCTGACGAGTGTGACATCGCCGACGGGACGAGCGAGGACTGCAACCTCAACGCCGTCCCCGACGAGTGCGAGAACATGTTCCATTGGGCCGGCACCAGCGGCTCGTGGCACTCCCCGGACAATTGGC
>Ga0209536_100016606_pt1 | contig 10460 bp, 6 predicted proteins | sample DeeMarSeWOR28_12_FD_187461 | JGI IMG/M metagenome (GOLD analysis project Ga0209536, IMG submission 187461) | Marine sediment microbial communities from White Oak River estuary, North Carolina - WOR-2-8_12 (SPAdes) (version 2) | ecosystem: Environmental > Aquatic > Marine > Intertidal zone >...
CTTTAGTAATATTATTATTCCCTTCAAATTTGTAATCGTTGAATTCAAATCCCAATCCGGTTACAATACCAAAATGTCTGGACAATCCTATACCCAGCTGGGCAAAATTTATATTTATATTAAATGACTTGCCCGTATTTATATCCATATAGCTCAGCTCAGAAGGAAGACTCATTGAATAGTCGGAGGTCACATAATTGTTTAATCCTATCTCAAAAGCTGACCAGTGAGGGGTAAATCTCCTTCTGTCCCTTTTTCTTTTTTCGGCCTCGTCCAAATCCTGGTCAGCATTTTCTTCTTCATATTTCTTCCAGTCCAACTTTTTCCCCTCGGGAGTCTCAAGTATTTCCAGTCCACGATTGCCAAATCTGATCTTTACATTTTCATCTGCTGCTGCTATTTCGAAGATATTTCCACCAATGGTAACATTGGTTTTGGTTTCATCTTCAGTTATTTTTAAGACTTCGTCCTTATTCAGTTTTATCTCCGTTGTATCCTGGCTTGAAGACCTTAAAGTGTTAACCAGGATGAAAGATATGGCCAGTATAAAAGCAATTCTTTTCATGATCAATTTTATAATTTAATTAGTAACCTATGATTTGATTTTCTGCTCAGACGAAAAGGTATTGCGGAAAGTTACAGGCCCGGGTTATTTTTCTTCGTTTTATGATCAAATTTTATCAGTTCGCTGGTAAAGCTGATATTCTCCAGCTGGCCCTCCTCATTCTTTAATGCTTCCAGTTCCATATTCCAGCCAAGGAGCAGATTGGCACCCTTTATTCCTGCATCGGCTATCTCCCAAGCTTTTAAGTTGTCTATATCAGGATCTTCATCATGGAGTATTTGTTTTCTGAACTGGTATGTCAGGAACTCTCTTACGGACAGATGTGTTTCAGAAATAATGTCATCAGGTAATGACACCTGGTACGGCCCAGTTTCTGCGAGTAAGTACTCTGTTTGATTTTGATCGAGCCGGATGTTTTTCTTTGCTGCAATAGGGGGGATCTGTATTAATGTTCTTGCCTGCTGGGTGAGAGGCTCAGATTTTTGAATCTCCCGCACGATTACTGGCTCAGAAACATTTTTCTGTGTTTTGGTTGTCATATACCGGGGCATTTCATCTGTAAGGTCGAGAAGTGGAGTTTTCTCAGTGCCTTTTTGTACGGATTCCTGCATTATCGGAGTATCCTGGACCATATAATCATTGACAGGTTCTTCTACCTGCTGGTTGAAAATAATGAAAAGCCCTGTTATGATAGCAATGGATGCTGCTATTGAAACTGTGTTTACAATTATTCTTATAACTCTTCTTCTGCCTGGTATTTTCAACAATGATGATTTGTCAGGATAAAATACATTATCCGGTTTAAGTCTGATTTTCTCGTAAACACTGATATATTCACGAAAACGGGGGTCTGTTTTCTTAAGTTCCGTTATTTCCTGCTTTTGCTCATCGTTCAGGTCATCTTCACCAAGGGCAATGGCAAAATGTTCCACCTGCTCATTGGTTAGCTCTTCAGGTGTACGCAGAAGGTTGGTGGTTCTGAAAGTTACTTTATTATCAGGTCTGAGAAAAAGATCGGTATAGTCTTCGAATTCAGACATGAGGTCAGGGTTTCTGTCAAGGAAATCCATCAAAACTTCAGTCTGGAAATCGTCAATCTGACCATCGTAATAGTCAGTGATCCATATCTGATAATTTTGCCTGTTTATAATCATGTTATACCACCATTTCAAGTTTGCCTATCATCTTTCGCATGGCCATTCTTGCCCTGTAAATATTTATCTTGACCTGTGCCTCAGACTGCCCTGTTATCTCTCCTATTTCCCTGTAAGTGTATCCTTCATAATCTCTGAGAAGGATTACTGAACGCCAGGCTTCACTCAGGTTAGCAAGACATTTATGAAGTATTTCGTTCAGGTCAGTATAACCCTGTTCATAGATATCTTCATGTGGTGAATCATCAGTAACAATCCTTTTTTCCTTCCTGATAATATCGATCATGGAATTGTGAGCTGTTGAAAAAAGCCATGATTTAGCCTTGCCGAAATCTATTTCACCAACGTTGATCCACAGTTTTTCATAGCAGTCCTGAACTACATCTTTTGATCTTTCCTCTTCGCCCATGCTCTTGAGGATAAACAGGTAGATGCGGTCAGAATATTCTTCCACTGCCTTATTATATTCCTGTGGCGTCATAGTTAGTCTTCGCTCATGAGACGGATAAAGTTATAAAAAGTTACATTAAGGTGTGAAGATTGCTGCGAATGATAAAATAGAAATATCCGGGTGGATAATTTATTTTACCAGCCATGGGGCTGAAAAATCCTCAGGGAAAGTCTTAATTTCCGGTGCTGATGGTTTGAAGGAGATGTTTATCTGCTCTGATTTTCCGTCATGCAGTTTATACAGCAGTGAGGCATACGGCTCAAAACGCAGGTCAAGATAATACTTGTTGTTTGCGTAATTCACCCTGACACTTATTTCCAGGGTATCTTCAGTAAATGACTGACCATAACTTACCGGGAACTTAATATTCTCTGATTCAGGATTGGCGAAGAAAATATATAAACCATCATCCGCAATCCTGGCCCTGTAAGCAGGTATTGTGGGACCTTCTACCAGTGGCACCCTGTGCGGACGGAAACCGGAGTAGACATTAGGCATGTTTATCAGGGTATTTATTCTTTCATCCCAATCATCATGTTTTATTATTCCCGGCTCTGCGGGCACCTGTTTTAACGTTACAGGAAGCCCCTTGTCAGCGAGGTCACTTATTATCTTAAGAGATTCATAATCGATGTACGAGACATCAACGTAAAGGTAATTGAAAGCAGCATTTCCTACCTTAAGCATATTGTTTTCATATACAGCTTTTTCCAGGTAGTCCTTATTTATCCAGGTGGGCTGGTGACCTTTGAGGTTTTCCGGGAAATAAACATATCTCATTTCATAATAACCCCAGGCCCAGATAAATTGTTTTTCCACAGGCATTATGCCTTTTATCCAGGCATCTTCAGTGGGCAGGTATACTGCAACATCCGTATAGGGGCTTCCTTTTTTCATCACTTCTGAAACCATTGCCAGGTAGCTGTTGAATCCGGGTAGTTCTGCAGCTAGTTTACCACTGTCACCGAGATGGACGCTGGCGTAAAAATTAACAGTGTCCTGCCCTGCAGGATTATGTGCCTTGCCATGCCAGACAATATGGTTCACCCCATTAGCAAAAAGCGCGTCAGCCACGATCTTGAGATCAGCGGTTTGCTCTTCCCTGATATAATTCCTGGGCCATCCGTAAAGGCAGGTGAAAGATTCGGCACTGATAATATTTTTCCCGCTGAGTATGGCAGCTGAGGCAGGGATGCTGTTAAATTCAGGCTCGTAAAGCATGGCTTCTCCTTCCGGGATATCCAGTTCTGCATAGGCTGATAAAATATCGCACGGAGCTCCGGAGCACTGTCCACGTGAAATAATATTATAACTATCAAGGAGGCTGTCGAAATTTTCATAGAAGGATAAAGTTTTTTCTGAGATCAGTTTCATGTAGTCGTACAGATGGTCCTTGTATCCTGTAAGGTAGAGTGAATCCATTACAGGGGTGATATCATAGTTGTACCTGTCAAGGAAATCACCTTTCATGCTGTCATACCATAGACCTTTTGTTTCTACTTCCCAGCTGTCAATGAAATATGAATGGGGTAGTACTGTTTCAGGACGTGGGAATGAGTCAAGCATCCTTTTAAAATAGTTCATATACTTTTCAGGTTCCAGGTGGTCGACTACGTATCCTGTAACTGGGTACTCCCATGACCTTGTTATTGTCTGGCGCTCATCCTGGCCGAACACCTGTGATGCTTCATCATAATTAACATAGGAATCGCCAAAGGGCCAGAGAGTACCCATGGTAAGATCGCAGGCAAGGCCAATGCTGTCGGCATAAAGTAATGCATAGTTAACTGCTTCCTGCCATTCGGGCCCTAACCATTCATGCCTGGGAGTATACATCTGGTCAAGTGATTTATCCATTGCATTGAGAGGGTAAACCCAGGCCAACTCAACACCGCCGAAGCCTCTCTCTTTGAGCCAGTTGAGATTATACCTTATATCTTCCTTCCTAACTTCAGAAGCAAACCACCAGTAACGTGCGAAGGGTTTGTTAATTGTTTCTAAGGAGGTCCCGTAGCCAGGGGGTGTGCTGTCCTCTTTTTTTCTACACCAGCAGGACAATATAACAAGGGCCAGAATTATTATGATAAGGTTTTTCATAAGACAAAAGATAAAAGATAAAAGTACAAAGTAAAAAGTATAAAGTAAAAAGGTAAAAGTAAAAAGTAAAAAGTCATAGCGAAGCGAAGATCCCGGCTGAACGTAGTGAAAGCCGGGGGAAAAAGGGTTGATAGAGTTGATAAAGTTTATTAGGTAGGATATTACAGGGAAGAGGCAATGTTTAACGTCTGTAGAGACGCGCTACCAGCGCGTCTAAGTAAATCTGGCAGGCAGCATACAATATTTACCATTAAAGAGGTGCAAGGCTTTGCGCCTCTGTAATATGAAATTCAAAGAAATTGCAGCCAGTCTATTTCAAATAAATCTCCTTCTCCACCGTAACACTGAATCCATAATGCATGGATCCCTTCAATATTATCGACCGGGAATTCTATGACCTGCCACTGGTCAAGCCGGGGTTCATCTCCAGTTTCATATTCACCTATCCTTCTCTCCCAGGGTGTGCCTGCCGAAAGTATAATTCTACCTCCCTTAAGATTTCTAATTCGCATTTTAACTGAACTGATACCAGATGAGAAATCGATATATTTAAATATTGCGGCGTCCCCATTACCAAAGCTGCTCAATATCTCGTTATTACTGTTTTCAGCAGTTATCCGAACATTTCCATGAAGAAGACAGGCTGAGGCAGCATCAATTCTTTTAATTGCTTCTAAAGGTACTCCTGCGCCCTGTGAGGTCATTTCTACTTCAGGTATGGTACCATCATCAAGAAAGTATATTTTTTCAACACAGGCCTTCCTCATGGTTTTACAGCCATGTGTTGACCTGTGGTAGAATACGTACCACTGGTTGTTGAATCTGGCTATTGAGCCGTGATTATTCCAGTTTCCCGGATTACATCCGTCATTATCGATGATAATCCCTCGGTATTTATACGGTCCGAAAGGATTCTTTGATGTGGCATATCCCAGGCAGGTAGGTTTGTCTTCACGGCTGATATCAGCATAAACCAGGTAATATATCCCATTCCTTTTTGTCATGAAGGCTCCCTCGTGAAAAGAATGTTCAGATTCAGTAAGAATGTTTTCATGCACTCTATCAGGATCAATTTTACGCATGCCGGGTTTCAACATGGCCATCTTCAGGCTGAACTGGCCCCAGAGGTAATAAGCTGTTCCATCATCATCAATAAATACACAGGGATCAATCTCATTATAACTACCGGTATTCATTGCTTTTCCTGTGCCAAAAGGACCAAGGGGACTTTCAGCAGCAGTGACTCCTTCTCCATTTTCAGGGTCAGGCTGACAGTAATACAGGTAGTACATATTATCCTTAAAAACACAGTCAGGAGCGTACAGGAGGCTGTTGTTGTAGGGTATTCTATCATTTTCACCCTTAGATGCAAATACCTCTTCCTCAAAATACCAGTGCATCATATCTTCAGTATACATCACATCGTGGTGCCATGAACAATAATATTCACAGCTTTCATCAGTTGAACCGTAGATATATAACCACCCGTCATCCCATACCCGGGCAGAAGGATCGGCGATATAAACACCCGGAGGACAGATGGGATTCTGAGCTGAACAAGGATAGCAGAATAATAATATAAGAATAATATAGGCTGTGCGCTTCATTCTAAAAGTATAAGACAAAAGATAAAAGTAAAAAGGAAAAAGTAAAAAGTAAAAAGTAAGAAGGAAAAAGGAAAAAGAAAAAAGTCGTAGCGAAGCGAAGATCCCGTCTGAACGTAGTGAATGCCGGGGGAAAAAGATACAAGTGAGATTTTAGATCTAAACTTTGTAGGGACGACCTATAAGGGCGTCCGGAATATTGTATTATTGTAGATCAATCCACCTTTGTAGAGGCGCAAGGCTTTGCGCCTCATAAGATTTGTCCGCCGAAGATGGGCGTGGATTTCAAATCCACGCCATTGAAGGTGGAGCCCTGGCCTAATTTATTATAATCTCATCACAAAATATCCATGCAGGCAATCCGGAAGCATTATGCCATTCAGGTGCCTTTTTCATATTGCGGGCATAAATCTTTACAAACCTTGTCTTTACGGGATCGAAATTAAAATTGAAATATTCTATATCATTAACCTTGCTGCCCGTTCTTAAGGGCCTTGTAGTACTGATCCTTAATTTCTCCCCGTGGGGACGCCCAATTTGGGCGTCCCTACTATTATCCCTCGAGAATGATACTTCAACATATTCCGGGAAAAATACTATATGATTTGTGACCTGCAAAAATGCAGTTTGAATATTACTAATGGTTTTTGGTTCTCCGAGGTCAATAATAACCTCCATGTCATTGCCTTCAAATCCCAGCCAGTTTGAATAAAAGCTTGATCCTCCGTATTCACCATCGGTCAACACCAGGGGATCTTCAAGGGCATATTTCCTGGGAGAGGTGATCGCTTCAACATATTTGTTTATTGCTATATTGGGTAATTGGGATCTCAGGATTGTGTTATTATATGAATCAACATATTCCTCCACTGAATATCCCATTTCGTTCATCATCGTAATATCCGACTCATTGCATATCTTTTCAAATTCTTCAAGCCTTGATGCTGCCGAGTCCAGGTTATATTTGTCAGTCATATTTTTCCGTGAAGCTTCCAGTGCTGCATAATGTGTGCTCAGTCTTGCAGCTTTCACCCTGTTCAGCACAGCGGGCCTTCCCTGAACTGCCAGCTCAGCCTTTTCGAATAATTCATCATATTTCCGAAGCATTTCAGGTCTCAGGAAAGAATCAAATCCCTGTGAAGGATCACCGTATAAGAAGAGGAAAAAGTCAGGCACTTTCTTTATTTCAGCGTGGATGACATCAACATATTCCTTTATATACTTACCTGCTGCCTCATAATAAGCATCTGTAAATTCCTGTATTAACCTGTCTGTTTCACTTTCAGGGTTCCAGAGCAGCCTGGCTGTGAGATATGACCTGAGCTCGAACAGTTCACTGGGATTATGGCTGTGTTGTTCAAAGATCCATTTAGCATTATTGTCCCTGAAGAACCTGATATTAGGTCCCAGGGTATGGATGTTCGGGAAAGGAGCCAGGAAATTTGTAAACTGTGTTGTATAATCCCATATACGGATATTATCTGTTAACAACTTCCATCCCTTTAAATCTTCGGCAAAATCAGTGCATCCTCTTTCGATTGGTTTACTGCGGTCGCATTCTATTGAACACAGAGTCACCAGTACATTATCAGCGGGTTTTGTTATGCACGGTTTCCTTGTATACTGGTAAGCCAGGGTTGAAATTGTTTTATCCGGGAATTTTTCAGCAATGTTATTGACAAACCTGATCATTGATCCGCTGGCAGAGCCTTCCTCTTTATCGATTGCCATACATTCTTCACACTGGCAGTGAAGGGTGTTATCGTCCTGGCTTACTGAAATGATGTCTGATTCAGGGTACCGCTTAAAATATGCGGCCACCGAATCTGTTACAATCCTCAGTACATTCTGGTTGCTGAGGCAGAGTTGTGTGGTGAGTCTTTTACCATCCCTCAGTGCATAGTATTCGGGGTGCCTGCTGTAAAATACGCTACCGGGCATAAACCTGTGGAAGGTATGCACCCTTGCTTCAGGAACATAGCCAGGGAAAGCTTCATATGTCACTTTTAACTTATCTGCAAAATCAAGGTTCCCGTAAAACAGTCTTGAGTGAACGGTACGGGTTTTTATTTCAGGCCTGTACTTATATTCAAGTTTGTTGCTTAATGTTATATTTTCTGATTCAGGTACAATTTCTGCTTCAGGACTCAGCCACATGCATCCAAGCTCATTCTCCAGTAAGGTATATACAGAGTAAAGAACACTTTTCGGGCATCCTCCGCCAATAAGAAGGTCTTCACCGTTTATTCTGTAAAAGATCAAATGAGGATCATAGGACTCATTCCCGTGGTAATCACCTATAAATATTTTATGCATGCCTTCATTTCGTTTCTCAGCTGTTACTACAGGGATTTTCACTCCTGAGATCTTTGCCATGTACTTCTGGAGTTCCGTTGCAGCATGTATTAAAACGGAATCGGCTTCTGCAGGTATAAGTATTTGATAATCTGATACTGAATCGTTAACAATCTTTATTTTGTTACCTGTGCAGGATGTGATCAGGCAGATGATTATCAATAAACTGATGATATTTTTCATAGTTGGGCAGTTTGTTAAAGAGTTTGAAAGGAATAAGCATTAAAGTCTGTTCAGCATATTCATCATAGTCGATGCTGTCGTCCCTCAATAGCCTTAGTTATAAATCTTTCTGGTAAATCCTGAACTTCTTGACAACCTTACAGCCAATCCTCTCATATTCTCCTCTCATCCTGACGTTGTCTTCAAGTACAAGATGGCTGTCAATGCTTTCCATCTTGCTGTTTATGCCATCCTGGAGAATCTTGGCACCCATCAGCACATCAATCCCCTTGCCTCTGAATTCCTTCTTAACCCCGCCAAGCATCATCATCAGCTTGGTTGACCGTTTTGATTCTCGCAGCACTTTTAGTATACCGAAGGGAAGCAACCTGCCCTTGCAGGCCTTTATCCCGGGGCTCAGATCAGGCATGCCTATGGCAAAGCCTATGAGCTGACCTTCTTTTTCAACCACCTTGACAAATTTCGGCTCAAGAATAGGTAAATATTGTGCAGCAAGATCCATCTTTTCCTTATCGTTGAGTGGTACAAAAGCGTAGATATCTGTAAAAGTCTCGTTCATCAGTTCAAGAACGGGGATGATGTAAGGTTTTAATGACTTTTTGTTAGTGAATTCTATTATCTTGTATTCTTCAGACGCCTTAATTTTATTCAGAACTCTTTCATAAACAAGAGGGAACTCCCTGGGTAATTCACCCAGGTAATTCACCAGGTCTACCTTTTTTCTATATCCCTCATTCTCTATCAGTTTAACCATGTAAGGAGAGTTGGTGGGGCTGGTAATGAACTGCGGATACTCAAATCCTTCGATCTGGAAACCCTGGGGATCCTTGTCGGAAAAGCCAAGAGGGCCAACAATCTTTTCCATCCCGTTATGTTTTACCCAGTCCTCTATGCGGCTGATGAGTGCATGAAACACTTCCTCATCGTCATAACAATCAACGAAACAAAACCTGCCATGCTGCTCCCCGGTAATGGTAATATGCCTTTTATTAATTATCCCCATTATCCTGCCCACAGGTTTATGGTTCCTGTAAGCCAGTAGAAGTACAGCATCAGCATAGCCGAATGATTTGTTTTTCTTCTTGTCATAAAGCTTCCACTCATCCATGTAAATCGGTGGGAGCCATCCGGGCTCATCCCTGTGAATCTTTTCAGGCAGATAAATAAAATGGCGGAGGTCCTTTCGCGTAACGACTTCTTTAATGGTTATTTTTTCCATATTAACCAGATTGGATTATCACAAATATAGTTTATGATTTCGCTTTTACCGCTTATTTATCAATTACTTCACTTCATCTCATCTATAATTCACTGAGATTAAGTTTATTCCTTGGCATGAATGTAGCAGGCAGCGGCATCTCATATACAACTTTTCGCAGGAATGCACCAAGGGCTTCAGGGCTTTTAAACTGCTCCTGTTCTTTAACTGATATGATATTGCCTATGCCTATCCGCAGTTCCTGGCCTTTCTTATTGAAAACCTCCGTGGGCAACCTTAATAATCGTATTCTCCAGTTTAACAGACCCAGGAAATAGAAAAATGGAGAATTCTTATCGAAAAAACGTAAAGGAAGGATGGGAACTTTTACTGAATGAATAACATGAAGAATACTTTCCTGCCATTTACGATCTCTTATACGAAGATTTCTCAATCTGAAGTCAGAAACTGCTCCGGAAGGGAAAAAACCAAGCGGATGACCATTACGAATATGCTCAAGTGTTTCACGTATACCTCTCAGACTGGTGCCAGTTATGCCTGTCTTTTTGTTTCCGGTTGGCGTTACCGAAATGAAATTTCCTTTCAGTGTTTTGATCATAGAAAGTATCTTGTTAACCATGAACCTGTAGTCAGGGCGAATGGCGGCCATCAGGTCTATAGATATTATCCCGTCAAGATGGCCGTAGGGATGATTTGAAACGGTGATAAACGATCCTCCGGGCAGAGATCTTAACCGTTCCACATTGCCAACAACATATTGTACTTTGATATCATCAAGAAGCCTTGTTGTGAATTCAGGTCCCGCATATGCTCCAAAGCGCTCATGCAGACT
>Ga0209536_100016607_pt1 | contig 10459 bp, 7 predicted proteins | sample DeeMarSeWOR28_12_FD_187461 | JGI IMG/M metagenome (GOLD analysis project Ga0209536, IMG submission 187461) | Marine sediment microbial communities from White Oak River estuary, North Carolina - WOR-2-8_12 (SPAdes) (version 2) | ecosystem: Environmental > Aquatic > Marine > Intertidal zone >...
TTTCTGAACTTCTTTCCGGTGCGGGATTGAACGCCCATGCCGCCGGCAATATCGGCGCTCCTTTAATCGACTTCGCGGCGGATTCTTCTCCGGAGGATATTTACGCAGTCGAGCTTTCCTCCTTCCAGCTGGAGGCCATCCTTGATTTCCGTCCCTTTATCGGATGCATCCTGAACCTTACGCCCGATCATATGGACAGGTACGACACTTTTGAACACTACGTTGAGGCAAAACGCCGGATTTTCATGAACCAGAAGAACACCGATTTTGCGGTACTGAATGCCGACGACAGCACTGCAGCCGCAATGGAGCACGGCCTGAATGCACGCGCGGTGTGGTTCAGCCGCAGCGAAACCATTCCATACGGGTCCTTTGTGCGTAACGGCAGAGTGGTATTCCAAAACAGAGACGGTGAAACAGAACTGTTCGAAACCACTGCCATACCACTCAAGGGAAACCACAATCTGGAAAATGTCCTGGCTGCCTGCACGATGGCGATTCTGGCTGGAGCGAGGCCCGATAGCCTTGAAGCCTGCGTCCGTCAATTCAAAGGGGTTGAGCATCGAATTGAGTTCGTCCGCCGGCTGGACGAAGTTCAATACTATAACGACTCGAAGGCCACCAACGTCGCCGCCACTTTGAAATCTCTCGAAGCCTTTCCGCAAAACATCCTGCTAATAGCGGGCGGAAGAGACAAAGAGGGTGATTTCACCTTATTGAGATCCCCGGTAAAGGAACGGGTAAAACATTTGGTTCTAATTGGCGAAGCCGGGCAAAAAATCAAAGACGCCCTATCAGGCGTGACGGATGCGACCGATGCCCAATCCATGGAAGAGGCAGTGGCGATTTGCCGGAAGCTGGCTCAGCCTGGAGACATTGTTTTGCTAGCTCCGGCCTGTGCGAGTTTCGACATGTTTGAGAATTACGAACAGCGCGGCCGGGTATTCAAGGCAGCGGTAAATGAATTGTAAAGCTTATGGCCTATAAACCCAGCGGAGATAAAATCCTGTTCTTCACCGCCGGATTTCTTACGATTTTCGGTCTCGTGATGGTCTACAGCGCGTCCTCCATTTTGGCCGCCTCACAGCACGGGTCTTCTTCCTATTTCTTCCTGCGCCAGCTGCTGTATGCGGGCATTGGCTTCACCGCTCTGATATTCCTCATGAACGTGGACTATCACGTCTGGCAAAAGCCTAAGGTAATTTTCCCTCTACTCCTGATCTGCGCGCTGGCGCTTGTGTTTGTTTTTGCGCAGGAAAAAATAAACAATGCCCACCGATGGATCCGCATCGGGGATCTTATTTCCATCCAGCCGTCGGAATTCGCCAAACTGGCTTTGCTTATCTTTGTCGCATGGTTTCTGCACAAATATGAAGACGAGATCAACCAGCCTGTTCAAAGACTGCTTCCCCTCGCCCTGGTCATAGGATTGTTCGCGGCCCTGATCGCCAAAGAGCCGGATCTGGGACAGGCAATATGCATATGCATGATTGTGGCACTCCTCCTTTACATTGCGGGATTGACCTGGAAATATTTTGCCGCTGCCGTGATTCTGGCAATTCCCCTGCTGTACATCTTTGTAATTCTGGAACCATTCCGGCTGGAACGGATAAAGGCCTTTTTAAATCCGCTGCACGATCCGCTGGGTGCCGGGTGGCAGATTAGGCAATCACTGACCGCGGTAGGAAGCGGCGGCTTAACGGGCCTGGGATGGGGCGCAGGCAAGCAGAAGCTCTTTTTCCTGCCGGAGGCCAACAGCGATTTCATTTTTGCGGTCGTTGGCGAAGAGCTGGGGCTCATCGGAACCAGCCTGGTATGCCTTGCATTTCTGGTCTTTTTCTATCGCGGAATACGGATCACTTTGCGATCCCCCGACCGTTTTGGATTTTATCTCGGATTGGGAATCACTCTCATGGTCGTGCTGCAGGGGTTCATCAACATATCCATGGCACTCAATATGATGCCTACGAAGGGAATCGCTTTGCCATTTATAAGCCAGGGGGGCAGCTCCCTGCTTATGAATTTGCTCGCGACGGGCGTGCTTCTGAACCTTTCGCATCACAACAAACTGGCCGAGGTTGCCGACTAGCCATGTTCAAAAAGATCCAGAAACTTCATTTTATCGGAATCGGAGGGATTGGGATGAGCGGCATTGCCGAGCTTCTCCTCAACCTCGGCTACGAAGTTTCCGGGTCGGATCTGAAGCGGAACCGCGCCACAGAACGGCTGGAAGCGCTCGGCGGCAGGATTTATATAGGACACAGCCGCTCCAATGTGGCGGGCACCAATGTCGTGATTGTCTCCTCTGCGGTTCACGCCGACAACGTTGAAGTTATTGAGGCGAAAAAGCTGCAGATTCCGGTCATACCCAGAGCGGAGATGCTGGCCGAACTCATGCGACTCAAATACGGCGTTGCGGTCGCCGGATCTCACGGCAAAACATCGACGACCTCCATGATCGCAACCGTTCTGGTACACGGCGGGTTTGATCCTACCGCCGTAATCGGCGGAAGACTGAATGCCTTCGGGAGCAATGCCAAGCTCGGAAAGGGAGATTTCCTTGTTGCAGAGGCGGACGAAAGCGACGGTTCGTTCCTGAAGCTCACGCCCACTATTGCTGTGGTGACAAACATCGATAGGGAGCATCTCGATCACTACTCGGACTTGAAAGCCATCCGGGAAGCATTTGTAAGTTTTGTAAACAAGGTCCCATTTTATGGTGCGGCCATACTGTGCTTAGACGATCCCAACATTCGGGCTGTTATCCCGAAGATAGAACGCAGGACACTAACGTACGGCACAGATAACGGGGCCGATCTTGTGGCCACCCGGATCAAGTTCCGGAATTTCGGTTCAAGCTGCGAAGTTTCTTACAAAGGAAATCCTCTGGGAACTCTGCAGCTTGGAATACCCGGCGAACATGGTATTTTGAACGCCCTCGCAGCGGTGGCGACAGGCCTGGAACTGGAGATTTCATTCGATAAGATCGCCTCGGCTTTGGCCTCCTTTCAAAACGCGGATCGAAGATTCCAGGTCAAGGGCACCAAGGCAAACATTCTGGTAGTGGATGATTATGGGCATCATCCCACCGAAATAGTGGCGACGCTCCGGGCCGCGCGCAATGCATGCAATCGCCGGATTGTGGCCGTATTCCAACCGCATCGCTTCACCAGGATACGTGCTCTGAAGGAGGATTTTGCACGCGCTTTTAAAAAGGCCGATGTCGTTCTGGTACTGCCCATCTATGGGGCGGGGGAGGAAGCCATTACGGGCGTCACAGCGGAAATGCTTGTGGACCTGATAAGGCAATTCGGACATCAGGAGGTTCACTACGCGCCGGATTTTGCCAGAGCCCGGGGAATCCTTGACGACGCGCTTCATGAAGGTGATTTGCTGATCACTCTGGGAGCCGGTGACGTGTGGAAGGTAGGGGAGCAATTTCTTGGGTAAAAGATAAACGGGCCGCGGAGCGGCCCTCTGAAATTAGGCCGGCCCTTCAGGGCCGGTATAAGGCCGGCAACAGTTGCCATAAAGAGGTTAAAACCAATGAATATAAAAACGAACAAATCCAAGGAGGTCGGACGTTCCCGTGCGGTGCCGCCTCCAGATAAATCCAGACCCCGCAAAAAAACACACCAGAAGGTCGGGAAGGTTTCCTTCACAAGCCGGCGCTGTTTTTCGGCGCTTAAAACATTGGGGAAACTAGGTTCCTTTCTTCTGCTGGTCGCCATTGTGGCTTCGATTTTCGCCTATGCCTACACTTCGGAAAGATTCAATCTTCGTGACATTGAATTTGTCGGATGCAGCGAGACAGATCCCGCATATCTGGAACAGATTGTGAAGAATATCTTTCCCGCCAACATTCTCAGTATTGATCTCGGCAAACTGAAAACCCGTCTCGAAGCCGAAACCTGGATCAAGCACGTAGAGATACGGCGCATCCTTCCCTCAAACCTCACTATTTACGTAGAGGAACGCGTTCCAACGGTCATCCTGGAAATGCAGAATGAGCTAATGATTGCAGACAGTGACGGGATATTGCTGGGCCATTACGATCCAAAGTTCGGAAAACTCGACGTGCCGGTTTTCAGGGGCGTTCTTGGAGAGGACAAAGAAAGTTACCTTCTGCATCAGGAAAGAAACAGAGCGAGTATCCAGCAAGCTCTTAGCATGCTTTCGGAAATCGAATCGGGATTAACCGGATATACAAGGGGAATCTCCGAAGTCGACATCTCCGATCCCAAAAACCTGAAGATCATGCTTGTGAATGATACGGCTGAGGTTTACCTGGGAGGGGAACAGTATCTTGACCGCCTAAACACATTCCTTACCAACCAGGACGAATACCAGAAGCTGAAAAATCAATACGTAGAATTTGCATCGATTGACCTGCGCTTCAAGGACCAGATCATTTATCGCCCGAGACGCTTGAGGAGCGATTCAACAACCGGCAACGGCCAAAAACTGCAGGATATAAGGATAGATAGGTGAAAAAAAATCACATTGTATGTGGACTGGATGTCGGAACTTCAAAAATCTGCATGATGATCGCTCGCGCCCATCCCGACGGCAGCCTCGAACTAATCAGCACAGGATATTCAAACTCGCGCGGATTGCGTAAGGGCATGGTTATCGATCTTGAGGAAGCGGCCGCTTCCATACGCAAAGCGGCCGATGAAGCGGAGTATAAATCGGATATTTCCGTGGATTGGGTGACTGTCGGTGCGGCGGGAGATCATTTCCAAAGCTTTAATTCTCACGGAGCCATAAAGATCGAGGGAGACCAGCAGGAGGTGACCCTGGAAGAAATGGCCCAGGTCATTCAGGCGGCCCAATCGGTTCCCATTCCACCGGAGCGTGAAATTATCCATGTATTGCCGCAGGAATTTTTTCTGGATGACAACGGCGGCATCCAAAATCCGGTTGGGCTATATGGATCAAGGCTGGATGTAAACATCCATGTAGTGACCTGCCAGAGCGCCCTCAACCAGAACCTGGTCAATGCCGTCAACCGGGCTCAGATGCGGGTAAAACGAGTAGTGCTTGAACAGTTGGCGAGCGCCGAAGCGGTCCTGACAATGGATGAAAGAGAACTCGGCACGGTCGTCCTTGATATTGGAGGCGGAACCTCTGACATCGCCATTTTCGCCAACAACGCCGTCCAATTTACGACCACTCTGCCGGTGGGAGGGGCGCATTTTACACGGGATCTCGCCATCGGGCTGCAGACCCCGATAGAAGAGGCTGAACGTATAAAAAAGGAATCGGGAACAGTACTCACGGAGAGAATCTCAGAAGTAGACAAAGTCGTGGTTCCCGGCATTGGCACGCGCGCGACGAGGTCGGTTCCGCACAATATGGTTTGTGGAATTCTGCGGGATCGGGCTGCTGAGCTCTTGGAACTTGTAAAGGACCAGATTTGGGCGGCTCTAAAAAATGACCGGATTATTGCAGGGGTTGTAGTGACAGGCGGAGGAAGCCTGCTCGACGGCATTTTGGAACTCACAGAAGAAATTATTGGCCTTCCTGTCCGTCACGGTTTACCGCTTGGCGTTGAAGGATTAACAAACGAGCTCTCACATCCTGTCTACGCCACGGCGATTGGACTCGCTCTGTTCGGTGCGGAAGAGGCCGGCTACAGAAACAAAAATCATAAGAACACAAACAGTTCGCCATGGCTATTCAACAGAATTCTATCCTGGGCTAGTTAGGGTCGACCGGATTTACATTAGGAGGACTTTATGGACTCGGAGAAACTGCAGTTTGAAGAAGAAACAATGACATTCAGATTTGACGATGATCATCAGGCTCCCGCAAAAATTAAGGTAGTCGGGATTGGCGGGGCGGGAGGCAATGCGGTCAACCGTATGATTCAGGCAAAGATCGGGGGGGTGGAATTCATTGCCGCTAATACCGATGTCCAGGCTCTGAAGCATTCGATCGCACCCATTAAGCTCCAGATTGGAAACAAACTGACCAACGGTCTTGGCTGCGGCGCCATTCCCGAAAAGGGGAGACAGGCGGCCCTCGAAGACACGGAAAGGATCATAGAACTCCTGGACGGTGCGGACATGATCTTTGTCACAGCAGGCATGGGGGGCGGCACAGGAACCGGTGCAGCCCCCATTATTGCCAGTCTGGCTGCCGAACTTGGAGCCTTGACTGTCGGCGTTGTCACAAAGCCGTTCAATTTCGAAGGCCGGAAACGCCAGATGCACGCCGAAGAGGGCATTCATGAACTCAAAGAGGTTGTGGACACCCTCATTACGATTCCCAATGAAAGGCTTCTCGGTGCCATGGGTCCGGATGCACTGCTGGAAGATTCATTTCGCTATGCCGACGACGTGCTCTGCCAGGCTGTTCAGGGAATATCGGACATCATCACGCTGCCGGGCATAGTAAATGTGGACTTTGCCGATGTTCGCACCATTATGTCAGGCAAGGGCATGGCGCTTATGGGAACCGGTCAGGCGGAAGGACAGAACCGCGCCGTTGAAGCCGCACAGCGAGCCATATCGAGTCCCCTGCTTGAAGAGACCTCGATACGGGGCGCCCAGGGTGTCCTCATCAATATCACCGCAACGCGCGATAGTCTCAAGCTCAAGGAGGTGGACGCGGCAGCCAAGATCATCGAAGAAATTGCCGGCGCAGAAGATACGATTTTTGGGGCGGTGTACGACGACCACATGGAGGATCGACTCAAGATCACCGTTATCGCAACCGGCTTCAACCAGAACGGCGGTGAGATGGTAATGGAAAGAGAACAGCTTCTTTCTCGGGATAACGTCATCCCCCTCGCATCCTCCGAAGCCAACAGGCCGATCGACTATGAGCTCGCATCCATCAAAGACAATCTGGACGAGCCTGCGTTCCGGAGGCGGCGAGCTGAGTAGTCGGCAGTCGGCGGTCGGCAGTGTTAAGCGGGGTCTTATTGAGATTTAGAAAACGGCCAATGAGATGTTTCTCCGATATTGCAGTTTCAGGACATAGTGAGTTGACCCTCGAATAGCCCAAGTATAATCAGGCGGTTCTAATCCGATTATACAAACTCGAGGGGCGCCCATGGGGGCGCCAAAAAGCCCAGGGTGGCGCATTAAAATTGCAGCACCACCCTGGGCTTTGTTATTTCTCCAATCAAAACACAATTGGCGCGATCTAAAGCAGGGTCCCGGGATTCACTGCGTTCACCCCGGGCTCCCCACTAACAGCTCGCGAAACCTTTGCGATCAAAGGCTGTTAGTGTAAAAAGTGCCCAGCACAGTTTTGAGCTGGTGGGGCGCTATTCACCAAGGCCCCTGCAGGGGCCATCAATTTATTACAACCCCTTGCCGGGGCTTATTCTGATTTTTTATAGCTTACAGACATCCCCCCAGATCCCGGAATTCTCAGAACCTCGGTTTCCAGGTTGGAAAAACCTCTGGCAAACTCCAGAAAACCGCCCGAACTCCCGCGTCCAAATCTGCCTCTGCCGCGCCCCCGCCATCCCGAGGAGTAGTCGGCAACGTTATGAGCGGCAAAACAGCCGCCCACCGTGAGCTTAGGCAGGACCGATTCCAGGTAGTTGTTGTACCACTCCTTGTCGGCATCGCAGAAAACGAAATCAAAGGGTCCCGGCAATGCCGGAACGATGTCATGTGCGTTACCCAGCCGCGCATCAATATACGGATCGAGACCCGCCTCGCTGAAATACCGGAGGGCTTCTTCATACCGGCTCCGATCGATTTCGACGGTTATCAGTTTCCCACCGGTTTTAGAAAGCGCCCAGGCAATCCACATCCCGGAATATCCGTTAGAAGTTCCTATTTCGAGCGCGTTTTTATAGCCGTGTTCCAAAATGATATCGTAGAGTGCTTGACCATCTGCCTCCGGGACATTCATTCCTCCCCAGGATCCGCGGTGCCTGTCCAGAACCTGTTGAACGCGTTCATCGCTGACCGCTTGGCTCCCGCTCTCCTGATCCGGGGCCAAGTCAGTAGAAAAGCACGCTACGGCAAGCATTAAAGAAACAAAAGCAATAAACACCAACTTTTTCATATCAGGCTTTAACCTCTTGGATGCAGGCAGGGCAACGCTATCCTGCCTGCATGCTTTGTGAAAACAGCCTACTTAACTCTCTTCGCCACAAACTCCATTGGAGGGCGCTGGCCTCCTTCGCCGCCAGGGCCTCCTCCGGGAGGTCCTCCTGCCGGAGGTTTACCCATTCCACCTCCAGGGCCACCGGGTCCCCCCATCATGCCACCCTGAAATTCGCGGGTGAAAGTAATCTCATCTCCTGAAACTTTTCCCTTATAGAGAATTTTCATTTCGTTTTCGCCGAAACTGCGAACAATAGCGAAAGAAATCTCATCGCCCTCTACCTTGCCTTCGCTTATCTCGGATTCGCCCCTGGAAGTACTCATAGTCCCTGTTAATTCCGATCCGTTCACCTTAAAATCAAAGGTGTTTTCGGTGGTTCCCTGGCGACCCTGCACCTCTGCAACCCACTTTCCGCTTACATCGGCCGCATAGACCGACCCAGCCAAAGCCCAACATACGACCAAACCAACTAAAAGAAATTTATTTTTCATGGGAGATATCTCCTTCTCGTGTAATATCCAAAAGGACGCTTCGCCTTTTAATCCATTATTACGCCGTATGGGCAGTTGTGTTACAGGTATAGGATGAGCGACAATTGAGGGACAGTCACCAGTATCCCCTTGTGACTGTCCCTCAATTGTCGCTTAAACATATTCAAATGAACCGATTGGCTAACGCATTAATTTGTCTTATTTTTGCGGCATTTGGAAACATACCGTCGCTCAGAGGCGAAGAGGCACCCAAACGACCCAAAATCGCGCTCGTTTTGAGCGGGGGTGGAGCACGGTCGGCATCCCATATCGGAGTCCTAAAGGTATTTGAACGCGAGAAATTCGCCATCGACTGTATCGCAGCCACAAGCTTTGGCGCTCTTGTTGGAGGACTCTATGCCATCGGCTACACCGCCTCCGAAATTGAACATATACTTTCGGGCCAGGACTGGAATGATATTCTCACAAATGCCCCGCAGCGCCAGCTCACTCCCTTAATCGAGCGCCGCAATGCCAGATATCAGGCTCAGATATCGTTCAGCGGCTGGACGCCTGAATTGCCGACAGGACTTCTGGGAGGGCAGCGGCTCATGGAGGCGCTCAATGCTCTAACCTCCAGCAGGATGCTCCAGGCGGAATTTGATTTCGACAAGCTTCCCATTCCATTCCGCGCCGTTTCCACAAACCTGATTGATGGCGAGGCATTCATTTTCAAGCGTGGCTCCATGGCAGAGGCGATTCGTGCCTCCATAGCGGTTCCCATGCTGTTCACGCCTTTGGAAAAGGACGGCATGCTCCTGGTGGATGGAGGACTTGCCGATAATTTGCCAACTCGGGTTGGCCGGGAGATGGGAGCCGACATTATTATTGCAGTAGACGCTACGTCTCCCTTGCTTGAACAGGAGGAGATCAGAACTTTCTTGGACGTGATCGATCAATCGATCAGCCTGCAGATGGAGCAAAATGTGAAGGGGAGCTTGAAGCAGGCCACCATTGTACTGAAGCCGAACCTGGGCGCATACACGAACATTGATTACGAAAAAATGGCCGACATTATCCGCCTTGGCGAGAAGGAAGCGGACAATCATTTGGAACGCCTGCGAGCTTTGATTCCGGAAGCGCCCCCGGGCAGGCGCGTCAAGCCGGCCGAAAGAGCCATTCCTGTAATTGAATCCATTTCTTTTCAGGGTTTGAACAAGATCAAATCTTCGGAACTGATGCAGAGACTAAGGATTCGATCCGGAGAAAAGGTGGACCCGAATGCCATAGGGGGTGACGTCAGCCGTCTTTACGCCACACGTCTGTTTGACAGCGTTACCTACAATCTGGAGCCTCTCGGGCAAAATCGCTATAACCTGCTATACAAGGTAAGAGAAGCTTCTCTGAATTCCCTTGGAGCAAGCCTGCGATTCGACAGTGACTATTACTTCGTTGCTCTGGCAGAGTTTACGGCACGACGGCTGTTCAGCTCATATTCCAGCGCAACCGTTTCCGCGCAATTCGGTGGTCTTGAGGATTACTCCGCAACTCTGCGCTTTGCCCCATCGCCCGCCTACCTGTTTCTCGAGCCGAAGGCCAATGTGAGGCGTTTGGAGCGTTTGGATCTCCGCGACAAGGAGCTTGTCGACAAATACACCGACAAGCGCGAAGGCGGTCAGATGATGATGGGGGGTTCACTGTTCAATCAACTGGAGATAAAGGGTGGCTACCGCTATGAGCGCGCTAGGATTGAGGGAGGTTCGGATCCCAGGCGCTTGGGGAAATCAGAATCGCTGGCCGGTCTCGTCCTTCGTTTCAACCGGGATTCTCTCAACTATCCGGAGTTTCCGACCAGCGGCATGACCCTCGATTTTCGCATCGATAAAAAAAGCAAATCTCTTGGATCAGATTTT
>Ga0209536_100016608_pt1 | contig 10459 bp, 11 predicted proteins | sample DeeMarSeWOR28_12_FD_187461 | JGI IMG/M metagenome (GOLD analysis project Ga0209536, IMG submission 187461) | Marine sediment microbial communities from White Oak River estuary, North Carolina - WOR-2-8_12 (SPAdes) (version 2) | ecosystem: Environmental > Aquatic > Marine > Intertidal zone >...
AAGAATGGAGAGTTTCTTGAGGACAAGATCTCCCACTTTATGTCCGAAAGAATCATTGATCTTCTTGAAATAATCTATGTCGCATACCATCAGCGATGACGGCTCCTTGTATCGATTAATATATGCAATTGTCTCAAGAACATTCTGATTATATGCTTTTCTATTGTAAAGGCCGGTTAGTTCGTCATGAGAAGATTCGATCTCGAGCTTCACGGTTTTTTCTTTGATTTCATTTGCTTCCTTCTTTATGCCTTTTATTTGAAACGTGAGCGACTTGAGGGCCTTTTCCGTCTGTTCCTTCCGCAGGATGTCCTGTTCTCTCTTTGTTTCGATTCCTTTGTTGATATTCTCTATTTTGCTCATAACAGCTTCCTTGATGCTCTTCAAATCGCCCTTATTAAAGTCGTGTTTGATCATTTTCATATGGTCGGAGAGTGCGTTTTCAAATTCTCTGTCTTCGCTGAATTTATTTTCCTGGGAGGATATTTCCATGGTAAGATGCATCTCCGTTTTCTCAAGGTGCTGCATTGTCTGACGGATAAATTCCTCCAGTTCCTTGTTTCTTATTGAGAGAGAGTCAATATATTTCCTTACGATCTTGAAGGATGAATCCATCCATTTTGCCGTCTCTTCAATGAGTGCATCGTCCTGAAACTCATCTTGAAGTTCACTGAGTTTCTCCCCCAGCGAAAAGGGAGCGAAATCTGAAAATCTGTTCATTATGGTATCAGTTATGTCTTTGAGAATATTTGAATTAGTGGACGAAGATGCTGATGAATTCTCCTTCCCCTCATCAAGCATTTTTTTGACTGACTCCCGTACATACATTTTTTCAGCGATAAGTTTACTGCTCAACTTATGTTCATTCTCCTGGGAAAGCTGCTTGAGTATGTCAATGACTTCATCGGCTATCACGTCGATTTTTTCTTCAACACATGATATATCGTTGTGTATCTTATCAATATCTCTTTTCATTGGCTACTTAATCCGGTGATGATCTGTATCGTGCATGCTTCCTTATTATTTCGAGAACATTCCTTTGGAGTTCTTATCGGGATTTCATATGCTTTCTTTAATTGATTGACCACGGGGTGTAATCAGTAAATATCTGTAATTGCCGATTTGCTGTATTCCGTTCAATATGAGTGGACGCAAAGCCAATAGTTTAGCGTGAAGTCATAATTTTGACGGAACGATTGATAGCAAAACACTTATTTAACAAAGAGTTACATCAGGCACGATATTTGTATTAAAGGGGAAATAATGGACGGATTAAATGCTGTTCAATACAAGATATTTGGTAGGCAAATAAACAGGTAGCAAAGGGAGGACCTGAACATGGCAGATGAAAAAGAAGAAATTCAGGAAGAGCAACCTGAAGTACCTAAGAAGAAGGGAAGCAAGGCAATATTGATCATTGTCGTTGCAGCATCGATTGTTCTGGGTGCAGGCGGCTTTGTGGGATATAAGTTATTAGCGGGCAAGAAAGGAGATACTGGTTCAGAGGTTAAAATAGATGAAAAGACTTCGATCATCGCGCTCGATCCCTTTGTACTGAACCTTTCGGACCGTGGAAGGTACTTAAAGGTTACCATTCAATTTGAAGTATCAGACATAGAATTGCAGGCAGATGTAAAAGCAAGGACCCCCCAGCTAAGAGACACGATTATCACGCTTGTCAGCAGCAAGTCTATCAATTCCATTTCAAGCCCAGAAGGAAAATTCCAGCTGAAAGATGAAGTGCTCTTCAGGGCAAATCAGATAATGGGTATGGAAAAGGATGTCTTTAAAAACCTTTACTTTACTGAATTTGTAATGCAATGACAGACAAAATACTCTCTCAGGATGAAGTCGATGCCCTGTTAAAGGGAGTGGCTTCAGGTGAAATAGACACCGACGATGCAAAGGAAAAGATAGTCTCTGGTGTCCGCTCTTACGACTTTACGAGCCAGGAGCGCATTATCCGGGGCAAAATGCCGGGGCTCGAAATGGTCAATGACGGTTTTTCCAGATTGATGCGAAACTCTATTTCAAAACTCATCATGAAATACATTGATATCAATATTCAGACAGTTGACACGGTGAAGTACAGTGATTTTATGAAAACCATTCCCATGCCATCTAGCATAAACATTTTTACCATGGAGCCACTAAAAGGACTGGCACTGCTCGTGCTGGAAGCTCCGCTCGTATTCGCCTTTATAGAGTTCTTTTTCGGAGGGTCCAGTGCACAACATGTAAAGTCCGAGGGGAGGGCTTTCACGCCGATCGAGCAGAGGGTCATCCAGCGGGTGATTGATGTAATATTGCTCGATATTGAAAAGGCATGGGAGTCAATAGCGCCGATAAAGCCGACATTTATAAATTCGGAAATCAATCCACAGTTTGTTTCCATTGTAACGCCCGGAGAAATCGTGATCAATATTGAGGTTCAGCTCGAAATAGAGGACTTTGCCGGCAGGCTTTTCATCTGCATACCCTATTCAATGATTGAACCTGTTAAGGAAAAGCTTTACTCAGGAATTCACGGGGATAAAATGGAAGCAGACCATAGATGGTCCCAGGTATTGCAGGAGTCTGTTTTGGGTATGAATTTGAGATTGTCTGCTGAACTGGGCAGTGTCAATCTTCTCTTTGAAGACCTGGTAAATTTTGAAGAAGGAAACATCCTTAACCTGAGCAAGTCTGTCAGTGATGATCTCCTCATCAAGATAGAGGAGATGCCGAAGTTTAAAGGTCTCCCTGGATTCAGCCGGGGGAACCAGGCGGTCAAAATAACGAAAATTCTGGAGTAAGGCCAATTGTATCTCAGAAATAAAAGTGAAGCAGAAGTAATAAAGAATAGAAGATAAGGGGGTATTCCATGGCAGATAATGTCCAGCAGCATGAATTTGATACGTTACAGGATGAAGGCAGTGAAAAGGTAAAGAGGGATATTGATTTTCTTCTTGATATCCCGGTTGAAGTTTCGGTCCAACTCGGAACAACAAAGATGATGATTAAGGAAATATTACAGCTTGGGCAGGGGTCGGTTATTGAGCTTGAAAAGCTGGCGGGTGAGCCAATGGAGATACTTGCAAACAACAGGACCGTTGCGAGAGGGGAAGTGGTTGTGGTAAATGAGAAGTTTGGTGTAAGGCTGACAGATATTATCAGTCCTTCAAACAGGGTGACACAGCTAAAATGACAGCAACCTATATTCAAATGCTTGCTGCACTCATATTTGTATTACTGCTGATTGTGGGCATTGGATTTCTCATGAGAAAGAAGCAGGGGCGTTCCGGTCTCATGAGCATGGTCAGCTATTTTTCTCTTGGTCCCAAAAAAGGGGTTGCGGCTTTGAAGGTAGGGAAAGAAGTTTTGATACTCGGGGTTACATCAAGCGACATGAGACTTTTAAAAACGTTCAAAGAGGATGAACTTGACCTGACTGAGGGGAATGCTTTTCAGGGCAAGCTGGAAAAGTTCAGGCAGGTCGGATAAGGCAACATGAAAGTTAAGCTATCAGGGCAACAGAAATCAAAGAGAATAACCGGAAGATCTCCCCTGCATGAGTTCGCTTGCAGAAGATGTGTTGCAAAGTCTGGATTTATTGTTTCGGTTATCTTCATTCTCATCATTTTCAGCACGACCTCCGCATATGCCCTGGACTTCAAGGAAATTAACAGCCCCATGATTCAGGTTTTTCTCTTAATAAGTTTTTTATCGTTCATACCGGCTGTTCTGATCATGTTTACATCATTTACGAGGATAGTTGTGGTGCTGTCCTTTTTGCGTCATGCCTTTGGCGGACAGCAGATACCGCCAAATCCCGTCATCATAGGACTTTCACTGTTTCTTACTTTTTTTGTTATGTCTCCCACGATCAATGTTATCAATGAAAGTGCTGTGACGCCATTAATGAACGAAGAAGTAGGTTTTGGAGAAGCAATTGAGGAGGCGGTTCCGCCATTAAAAAACTTCATGCTCAAGCAGACCAGGCAGAAAGACATTGCGCTGTTTTCGAACATATCAAATAAACCTGTACCTGATACACCACTGGAGCTTTCAATGAGTGTGCTTGTTCCAGCATTTGCTATCAGTGAACTCAAGACTGCATTTGAGATAGGCTTTTTGCTATTTCTCCCTTTTCTGATTATTGATATGGTCGTCGCAAGTATACTCCTGAGTATGGGGATGATGATGCTGCCACCCGTTATGATATCTCTTCCATTCAAGCTGCTTCTTTTTGTGCTTGTTGATGGGTGGAACCTGATTATAGGATCAATGATGAGGAGCTTTTCATGACAGCAGAAGTTGTAAGCGGCATATCAGCGGAGGCATTCAAGACGGTTATGTATGTTGCAGGCCCGCCGCTGCTTGTCGGGCTTGTCATTGGACTTCTGGTCGGATTTTTTCAGACGATAACACAAATTCAGGAATTTACCCTGGTATTTGTACCCAAAATGATAGCAGTGTTTGCATGCATTTTCATTCTGATGCCATGGATGTCAAGTAAACTTCTTTCGTTTACGACTAACCTGATAAAAGATATACCGTCATATATAAAATGAACATCTATTATGCCATTAGCCGGGACAGTAAACGGGACTAAGAAATGAACGAAATCACATTGAATGACATCAATGCATTTTCACAATATTTTACAAGTTTTCTGTTTATTCTCCTGAGAACGAGCATCATTGTCGCGCTGATGCCTGTAATTGGCGGGTCCCAGATTCCCGCACAATTCAAGATAGGACTCACTGTTTTTATAGCAGTTCTCCTGACTCCTGTTGTCAAGTTTCAAATCGTTGAGAATCAAATGGCGATGCTGGTTGTCAAGGAAATATTTCTCGGTATTGCGCTTGGCCTGACTGTCAGGTTCATATTCTTTGCGGTTAACATGGGAGGCCTCTTCATCAGTCATACGATGGGAATGTCAATGGGAAGAGTATTTAATCCCGAAGTCGGTCAGTCAACACATGTTGCGGAAGTATACGGCGCTATGCTGATGCTGTTTTTTCTTGTTGCAGATATCCATCATGACCTGATATTTGTGCTGGTTAAAAGTTTTGAATTGTTGCCTGGAGGACAGTCAAACATATTGAATCTGATTCCTCCGATAATTGCAATGATGGGAAAGCTGTTTGTTGTTTCATTGAAAATATCCGCACCGATATTTGTAGGTATATTAATAACATATATCCTGTCAGGATTCTTATATAAGGTTGCTCCACAGTTAAATATATTTTTTATAGTAATGCCTCTCAATATATTTCTTGGATTTTTGCTGATGGCAGTGAGCATTCCGGCCTTTGAATACATTCTCGGTATCAACTTCAGCAATATCCGTAATGAGATGATACGAATCATTATGATCGCAAAAGGATGAAGAAGGGGACAGGGGTAAGAGGTTTGGGGTCAGAGGGAATAATACAGGATTAATAGTTTAAAAAAAGGGAATAAAGTATAAGAAATGGCAGACGAATTTCAGGAGAAAACAGAACAAGCGACGCCGCGAAGGCGGGAAAAGGCCAGAGAGGAAGGCCAGATATCCAGAAGCAAGGACCTGGTTTCCATGGGAGTCCTCGGTGGAATCATTATGATATTTTATGTGGGCGGAGAATACTTCTTTTCTAAACTGGCTGAGTTAACCGCAGGCATTCTCAGTATGCGGTACGGAACAGAACCCGGACGTGTAGCCAGTATTACCATTTTAAAAAGCGGGCTCTTGCTCGCTCCCTTTTTCCTTGTCTCCACGACTGTGGCTGTTGCGGGAAACTTAATGCAGGGCGGTTTCATTCTGAAACCTGTCAAGTTCCAGATTGATAAGGTTAATCCTCTGAAGGGGATCAAGAATTTCTTTTCGATGAAAGGCGTCATCGAACTGTTGAAGTCGATTTTAAAAGTAGGCATTGGATGCTGGATAGTTTACTACATTATCAATAGGGATTTGGAGGTATTTCCGACCCTTTCGTTAATGGAGTTAAGTGGACTGACGGAGACATCGGCCGGACTTATCATGAATGCTGTTTTAATCGCCTTTTGTTACTTTCTGGTTGTATCCGTCTTCAGCGCCTTGATTGAAAAGTGGCAGTTTGAAAAGGGTCTGAGAATGACGAAACAGGAGATCAAGGAAGAGCATAAGGATATAGACGGTGATCCGCTGATCAAGTCCAGAATCAGGAGCATTCAGAGAGAAGCTGCGAGAAAAAGGATGATGCAGGAAGTTGAGGATTCAACCGTTGTAATTACCAACCCGACGCATCTGGCAGTAGCGCTTAAATATGAAGACAAAAGTATGCATGCTCCGAAAATTGTAGCGAAAGGCGCCGGCCTGATAGCAGAGAAGATAAAAACAATAGCCGCCGAACGCGGGATTCCAATCGTGGAGAACAAACCTCTTGCACGGTCCCTTTTTAAACTCGACTTGAACTCTTTTATTCCTGAAGACCTTTATGTTGCAGTGGCTAAAATCCTTGCCTATATTTACAAGATTAAAGGGAATATATGAAATTTCTGGCAATGTTGCACAAGAGAGAAGATGTGGCTGTTGCAATAATGATGGTATCAGTCATTGGGGTCATGCTGATGCCCATGCCGCCTTTTCTGCTTGATATGCTTCTTACACTGTCCATTTCACTTTCCGTCACGATTCTTATTACATCAATTTATATTAAAAAACCGATGGACTTCTCAGTGCTGCCCTCCTTGCTGCTGATGGCGACTCTCTACCGTTTGTCTCTGAATGTCGCCACAACCAGATTGATTCTGCTTCGTGGCAATGAAGGTTCATCTGCTGCCGGACAGGTCATAGAGTCCTTCGGCAATTTTGTGGTAGGAGGAAACTATGCGGTAGGAATCATTATTTTCCTCATACTGGTTATTGTAAACTTTGTTGTTATTACAAAAGGTTCAGGAAGAATAGCAGAAGTTGCAGCACGATTCACACTCGATGCGATGCCCGGCAAGCAGATGGCCATAGATGCAGATCTCAACTCCGGGCTAATAGATGAAGCAGTTGCCCGCGAACGTAGAGAGACAATAGCCCAGGAAGCAGACTATTATGGCTCCATGGATGGTGCGAGCAAATTTGTCCGGGGTGATGCCATAGCCGGTCTTGTCATAACCGCAATCAACATCATCGGCGGTCTCATTATCGGTACACTGCAAATGGGAATGCCGGTACTGGAAGCTGCTACTACGTACACCATTCTTACGATTGGTGATGGTCTTGTATCTCAGATACCGGCCCTGTTGATATCAACTGCAGCAGGTATTGTGGTCAGCAGGGCAGGCAGGGAAAGTGATATCGGAAAGGAAATTACCGGGCAGATACTGATAAATCCAAAAGCCCTGGCAACGGTAGCAGGCGTTTTAATGCTCCTTGGTATTGTCCCGGGACTTCCGCACATACCCTTTTTCCTTGTGGCCTTAATTGCAGGAGGTTTGGCATATACCATATCAAAGAAACCGCCTGAGGCGGAAGAAGTAACGAATACGGCAGAAGAGACAGTTAATGAAGAGCCCGCCATAGAATCATTTCTGGAGTTTGACCCTATCAGTCTCGAAATTGGTTATGGAATCATTCCCCTCGTTGATGAGAGCAGGGGTGAACTGCTCGGTAAAATCAAGGCCATGAGAAGACAGCTGGCTTCAGAACTGGGCTTTGTCATCCCTCCCATTCATATAAAGGATAACCTGCAACTGAGGCCCCATGAATATTCGTTTCTCATTCGTGGGAATGAGATAGCCAAGGGCGAAGTAATGATGGGGAGCTGGTTAGCTGTTGCATCCGGCGCAACCGACAGTATTGAGGGTATACCAACCAAGGATCCAGCCTTTGGACTCCCTGCTTACTGGATTAACGAAAGTTCCATTGAGAAGGCACAGGCATCAGGTTATATGGTGGTCGATACGGCCACCGTGATAGGCACTCATATTACAGAACTTATACGGGATCATTCGTGGGAGCTTTTGACCAGAGGTGAGACGCAGAAACTGCTGGACAATATTTCAGCGACATATCCAAAGATCGTTGAAGAGCTTGTTCCGGCAAACCTGACACTCGGAGCTGTACAGCGGGTATTACAAAACCTGTTAAGGGAAAGAGTGCCAATTAAGGATATTATGACGATTTTTGACATTCTTCTTGATTATTCACCAAAGATTAAAGACCCGGATACCCTGACCGAATATGCGCGCCAGGCACTAGCGCGGACTATAACGAAACAGTATGTGAATGATGATGGAAAGCTTCCTGTATTTACACTTGATCCTACGTATGAAAAATTATTGACTCAGGTTGATGGAAACAGTATCAATCCCGATGTTTTGAGCAAGCTTGTGAAAAGTGTAGAGAAGGTCTTGACGTCAGGACTCCTGAAAGGAGCGCAACCGGTAATCCTCTGTTCTACCAATGTCAGGAAGTATATAAGAAAAATAGTCGAACGGATATCTACATCACTGGTCGTACTGTCACACTCGGAGATTGTGCCAACCACAAATCTTGACATAAGGGGCATGGTGAAATATGAAAATTAAAAAAATACGGGCAAGAAATTTCAAAGAAGCCCTTGCGCTTGTAAAAAAGGAATTTGGAGAAAATGCCTTGATATTGTCATCAGAAGACAAGAAGGATGGCAGGTTCTACGTCGAAGTTACCGCTGCAATTGATGAGGACATAGAAATAATTGATAACTCTCATACCCCACAACCGGGTCCGGTAGCACCCCCGGAGCATGTTCTCGAAATGAAAAGTGAAATTCAAAACCTCAGAAGGCATATTGAAGCGATGAGAAACAGCGGATTCGAATTTAATCTTGTCGGTGAAAAGAAGAAGATGTTCCATTTTCTTAAGGAAAAATCAATTAAAGAAGAGTATGCCCTGAGAATAATAGAGAGGGCCGACGATATAGAAGACATTGAATCGGTTATGCATGAGGACATTGAGAAATCAGGCACTGCAGATGAATCATTTGAGAAGAGAGGATTGTCTGATAAGGATGACCGTAAAATTATAATGCTTATCGGACCCACCGGTGTCGGCAAGACTACCACCATAGCAAAGCTTGCATCAATGGCAATCAGGCAGCGGAGTAAAGTCGGTCTTGTCAGTTTTGACACGTTTAAAATCGGTGCAGCTGAACAGATCAGGATATATTCAAGAATGATAGGGATCCCGCTTGATATAGTCTCAGACCGGGAAAGTTTTGCACAGAGCATTAAGCGGTTTTCAGACAGGGACCTAATACTCGTTGACACATCCGGCCATAATCCAAAGGATCAGGAATATATTGACGGACTGAAGAAAATTTATGAAACTGATATCCCGATAGAGACCCAGCTCTTGTTAAGCACATCCAGCGACGGCGACTTTCTCATGGATACCTACAATTATTATAAGTCGATCCCCATAAACTCCATGGCATTTACCAAGACGGATGAAGCGGTAAGGATGGGGTCCATTTATAACCTTTGCACGTTATACGGGAAACCGGTCCATTTCATTACCACGGGTCAAAAAGTTCCAGGCAATATTGAATTTGTTGACAGCAAAAGATTGACTAACCTTATTCTAAGAACAGGGAGTGCATAATGAGTGTCGTTGAAAAGAAAAGTGTAAGAACAATAGCAGTTGCAAGCGGAAAGGGGGGAGTTGGTAAAACAAATATAGCGGCTAATCTTGCAATCGCATTCAGAAGATTACACAAGGAAGTTCTGATTCTGGATGCGGACCTGGGACTGAGCAATATTGATGTTATTCTGAACATTGCAACGCAATACAATATCAAGGATTTATTTTCTGGTAAAAAGAAACTGAAAGATCTCATTGTTGAAGGACCGGAAGGCATTAAAATATTGCCTTCCAGTTCCGGTATTCAGGAACTGACCGCTCTTGATGAATTTCAGAGGCTCCGTCTTATCGAAGAGTTTGACGCCTATGAGGAAGATGTTGACTATCTCCTGATCGATACATCTTCGGGTATATCTTCGAACGTTGGTTTTTTCTGCATGGCGGCACAGGAAATTATCATTGTTACATCCGCTGAACCAACAGCGATGACTGATGCTTATGCACTTATCAAGGTTCTGTTCACAAAATATCAGGAGAAATACTTCAAGGTTCTTGTAAATAACGTTAAAGACGAAAAGGAGGCAACAGAAGTCTATAAACGATTATCAAAGGCTGCAGAGAGGTTTCTCAGCATATCGCTGGATTACATAGGGTATGTTCCGAGAGACCACTGTGTGCAGAAGGCGGTCAGACAGCAAAGGGCCCTTATGGACATTTACCCTGACAGTGAAGCCGCAAAAAGCATAGTGCAAATATCGAAGAACCTTCACAAGAATGGTAATAACCATATTAAAGGTACACTTCAATTTTTTCTTGGAGGTCTTTTAAAAACGACATGCTAAAGTATAAAAGTAAACTAAAAGAAGAGAAGAAAGAAGAAATAATAAAAGAGTTTCTGCC
>Ga0209536_100016609_pt1 | contig 10459 bp, 8 predicted proteins | sample DeeMarSeWOR28_12_FD_187461 | JGI IMG/M metagenome (GOLD analysis project Ga0209536, IMG submission 187461) | Marine sediment microbial communities from White Oak River estuary, North Carolina - WOR-2-8_12 (SPAdes) (version 2) | ecosystem: Environmental > Aquatic > Marine > Intertidal zone >...
GCACAAGGTGCGCGAGGCCGAAGGCCAGCCGGTCGTACGGCCGCCGCCGGGCGCGGACGTGTACATGGTGGGCCGCATGTGGCTCTGGTACCCGGTGCTCGAGTTCGAGAAGGGGCAGAGTTACCGCCTGCACCTGTCGGCGCTGGACCTGCAGCACGGCTTCTCGCTACAGCCGGTCAACATCAACGTGCAGGTGCATCCCGGCTACGAGCACGTGCTGACGATCACGCCCGACCAGTCGGGCGAGTTCACCATCGTCTGCAACGAGTTCTGCGGGCTCGGGCACCACACGATGCTCGGCAAGATCTTCGTCACCGAATAGCCCCGGGGGCCATGCCATGAGTGCCTCACTCTTCCGTACCTGCCCCACGACCGGGCTCAAGGTCGACCTGCAGGCCGAGGCCCTGATCAAGGCCAACGCCGTCGCAGCCGTCGTTTTCCTGGCCATCGGCGGCCTGTTCGGGCTCAGCGTCGCGCTCACCCGCTGGCCGGCCGTGCACCTGCTCCCCGCCGACTGGTTCTACCTGGCGCTGACGGCGCACGGGCTCGACGTGCTGCTGCTGTGGATCATTTTCTTCGAGATGGCGGTGCTCTACTTCGCCTCGGCCGTGCTGCTCAACTGCCGTCTGGCGACGCCGAAACTCGGCTGGGTCGCCTTCGGGCTGATGCTGGCGGGCGGGTTGATCACCAACGTCTCCGTGCTGCAGGGCCAGTCGTCGGTGATGTTCACGTCCTACCCGCCGATGATGGCCGCGCAGCACTTCTACCTCGGCCTGATCCTGTTCGCCGTCGGGGCGCTGATCGCCTGTGGCATCTTCTTCGGCACGCTGGTCATCGCGCGCGAGGAGAAGACCTACACCGGCTCCATTCCGCTGGTGACGTTCGGCGCCATGACCGCGGCGATCATCGCAGTCTTCACGCTCGCGAGCGGCGCCATCATCCTCATCCCGACCTGGTTGTGGAGCATCGGGGTCGTCAGCAACATCGACCCGCTGATGTACAAGCTGGTCTGGTGGGCCATGGGCCACTCCTCGCAGCAGATCAACGTGTCGGCGCACGTCGCGATCTGGTACGCGATCATCGCGATCCTGTTCGGCGCCAAGCCGCTGTCCGAGAAGGTCAGCCGCGGCGCCTTCCTGATGTACATCCTCTTCCTGCAGCTGGCGAGCGCGCACCACCTGCTGGTCGAGCCAGGCCTGAGCTCGGAGTGGAAGGTGTTCAACACCAGCTACGCCATGTACCTGGCGGTGCTGGGCAGCCTGATCCACGGCCTGAGCGTGCCGGGCGCCATGGAGGCAGCGCAGCGCAAGCGCGGCTTCGACAAGGGCCTGTTCGAGTGGCTGCGCAAGGCCCCCTGGGGCAACCCGGCGTTCTCCGGCATGTTCCTTTCGCTGGTGATGTTCGGCTTCCTCGGCGGCATCTCCGGCGTGGTGATGGGCACCGAGCAGATCAACATCATCATGCACAACACGCTGTATGTGCCGGGCCACTTCCACGGCACCGTGGTCGCCGGTACGACGCTCGCCTTCATGGCGATCACCTACCTGCTGGTGCCGCTGATCTTCCGGCGCGAGATCCGTTTCCCGGCGCTGGCGAAGTGGCAGCCGTACGTCTTCGGCATCGGCGTCGCCGGTATCTCGCTGTTCATGATGGGTGCCGGAACGCTGGGCGTCTCGCGCCGGCACTGGGACATCACCTTCGCCGACGCGCCCTTCGACTTCAGCTACCCGCCGGCGGCGTTCCTGATGCTGGGACTCAACGGCATCTTCGCCATCATGGCGGCGCTCGGCGGCCTGATGTACATCCTGGTCGTCGTGGCGTCGGTATTCACCGGGAAGAAGGTGGAGGGCAAGGTGGACATCGGCGCACCGGCCGGCCCCCCGGCCGTTGCCAGCTACGGCAGCTCGGAGACGCTGCGTGTCCCGGGCACGCTGATGCTGGTGGGCGTGTTCTTCGTGGCCTTCGTCCTGTACTACTTCGTGAACTGGAAGTACTTGTCGGACGTCTGGCCGATGCGCTGAACAGGGGCCGCGGATGGAACAGGTGCTGGCCACTGCAGGCGGAGTGACGCGCCACCGGGCGAAAGTCGCGGCCGTGCTGTCGATCTTCAAGCTCCGCATCGGCTCGGAGATCACGCTCACGACGATCGCCGGCGTGGCGGTCACCGCGGGCGGAGGGCTGGCAGCCTGGCAGCTGGCCGCGCTGGCCGTCGCCGTGCTGCTGTCCTCGGCCAGTGCGGGCGCCTTCAATCACTACTTCGAGCGCGACCTCGACGCGCAGATGGCGCGTACCCGCAGGCGGCCGTTCGCGACCGGCGAGCTGACGCCGGGCGCGCACTGGCCGGCGCTGATCGCGCTGCTGCTCCTGGGGGCGGTGAGCCTGGCAGCATGGGCGACGAACGTCGTGGCGGCGGCACAGGTCTTCCTCGGCGCGCTGACCTACGGCGTGATCTACACGCTGTGGCTGAAGCGGCGCACGTGGCTCAACATCGTCTTCGGGGGCTTCGCAGGGACCTTCGCGCTGCTGGCCGGGGCGCTGGCGGTCGACCCGTCGCTGCAGCTGGAGGCGGCGATGCTGGCCATCGCCATGTTCTTCTGGACTCCGCCCCACTTCTGGAGCCTTGCGCTCTACAACCGCAAGGACTACGTCGACGCCGGCGTCCCCATGCTCCCGGCGACCACTTCGGCTCGGACGACCGCACTGGTCATCCTGGGCCACACGGTGCTGCTCGTTACGTTCAGCATTCTGCCGGCCTTCACTGGCCTGGGCCCGGTCTACGCCCTGTGCGCCGTGTCGGGCGGTGCCTGGTTCCTGTATCGCAGCCTGCGGCTGGCCCTCAACCCGGGCCGGGCGGAGGCGCTCGCCAACTTCCGTGCCTCGCTGATCCAGCTCTCGTTGCTGCTCGTCGGCGCCATCGCGGACGGCGTCCTGCACGGGCGCATCCTTGCGTGACCACCGCCACGCCGAAGCGCCGAGCCGCATCCTGGCTGGCGGGCACGGTCGTCGCGGGCTTCGTCGGTGTGTCAGGGGCCGCCGACCTGGCGCCGGCCTCCTTCGACGCCGGCACGGCGCTGGAGGCCAGCCAGGCGGCCATCGGCAGGTCCCTGCCTGATCTCGAGCTGACCGACCAGCGCGGGGCGCGGTTCAGGCTGGGCGACCTGCACGGCCAGCCGCTGGTGATCAGCCCCATCTACACCTCCTGCTACCACGTCTGCCCGACGACCACCACGCACCTGAAGGGCGTGGTGACCGTGGCCAACGAGCTGCTCGGCGGGCCTGCGTTCTCGGTGCTGACCGTCGGCTTCGACACGGACAACGACACGCCGGAGCGCATGCTCTCCTACGCCAGGGCACGCGGGATCGAGGACTCCCAGTGGATCTTCGCCAGCGCCGACGCCGCCACGATGGGTCAGCTGATGGAGGCCATCGGGTTCGGCTACGCGCGCGAGGGCGGTGGCTTCGGCCACATGGTGCAGGCGACGGTCGTGGACGGGGAGGGGAGGGTCTTCACGCAGGTCTACGGCCAGCAGTTCGAGGCGCCGCTCCTGGCGGACGCCATCAAGCGCATCGTCCTGGGCCAGCGCGCCGCCGAGGTCTCGCTGCCCTCGCTGATCGAGCGGGTCCGGCTGATCTGCACCGTGTTCGATCCCAGGACCGGCCGCTACCGCGTCGACTACTCCATCGTGATCGCATTCGCCGTCGGTGTGCTGTGCCTGGGCGCCGTCGCCGTGTTCCTGTGGCGCTCCTGGCGCGAGCTGGCTCCCAGGAAACGCACGACATGAGCCCGCGGGCCCTGATGCGCGGGCTGTTCGACGGCCTGGACGGCGCCTGCGCCCGAGCCTTCGGCGAGGCCTGGAACCCGATGTACCAGCTCGGTGCACTGGGCTGGTTCCTGTTCTGGATCGTCACCGTCAGCGGCGTCTACCTCTACATCTTCTTCGACACCGGCATCACCGGAACCTACGAGTCGATCGAGGCCATCACGCATGCGCAGTGGTGGGCCGGCGGCATCATGCGCAGCCTGCACCGCTACGCGTCCGACGCGATGGTGGTGGTGGCCGTGGTCCACCTGCTGCGGGAGTTCGCCCGCGACAGGATGCGCGGCAACCACTGGTTCGCCTGGCTGACCGGCGTGCCGCTGCTGGGCTTCATCTACGTCTGCGGCATCACCGGCTACTGGCTGGTCTGGGACACGCTTGCCCAGTACGTGGCGCTCACCTCGAGCGAGCTGCTGGATGCGCTGCCGCTCTTCGGCGAGCCGATCGCGAGGAACTTCGTGAACCAGGCGGCGCTGTCGGACCGCTTCTTCACGCTCATGGTCCTGATCCACATCGCCGCGCCGCTCCTGATGCTGCTGGTCATGTGGATCCACATCTCGCGACATGCCCGGGCCCGGGTGAACCCGGCGCGCGGACTCGGAGTCGTGGTGCTCGGCGCGCTCACGCTGCTGTCCCTGCTGCACCCGGCCCTCAGCCAGCCGCCTGCCGACCTCGACATCGTGCCGGCGACCGTCGGCCTCGACTGGTTCTACCTGCCCGCCTACCCGCTGGCGGCGCTGTGGGGGGAGGGCGCCGTCTGGGCGCTGCTGCTGGGATCGGGCCTGCTGCTGGCGCTGCTGCCGTGGCTGCCGCCGCGTCGCACGCCGCGCGCCGCCGTCGTGGACCTGCCGAACTGCAACGGCTGCGCGCGCTGCTTCGCCGATTGTCCCTTCGGCGCCATTACCCTCGGGCCGCGCGACGACGGCCTGGCCTACGAGCAGCAGGCCGTCGTCGACCCGGGCCAGTGCATGAGCTGCGGGCTGTGCGTGGGAGCCTGCCCCACCGCGACGCCCTTCCGCACGGCCGGAGAGCTCCAGGCAGGCATCGAGCTGCCCGGCCACCCGCTTGCCGGGTTGCGGGAGCGCATCCGGCAGGCCGCAGAAACGCTGTCGGGCGACTCGAGGCTGATGGTCTTCCGGTGTGGACACGGCGCCACGGTCGCCTCGGCCCCCGGCAGCGTGGCCGTCCTCGAGCTGCCCTGCGTCGGCATGCTGCCGCCGTCCTTCGTCGACTACGTGATCGCGCGGCGTCTCGCCGACGGCGTGATGTTCGCCGGCTGTGGCCGGGGCGACTGTCACTTCAGGCTGGGCGACCGCTGGGTCGAGGAACGGATCGCCGGCGAGCGGGACCCGTGGCTGCGTGAGCGTGTCCCCCGCGAGCGCGTCGCGGTGTCATGGGCCGGGGGCGCCGAACGCGCGCAGCGCCGCGCCGACGTGGCGCGGTTCCGCGAGACGCTGGCCGGCCTGCCGCCGCTGGTACGGGGAGGGCTGCGGCAGCTTGCGGCGGCGACCCGATTCGCGCCTGTGACGTGGCCCGCGCCGGTCCGCTGGGCCGGCATCGCGGTCGCGCTGGCCTTGTTTACGGTGCCGCTCGGGGTGTGGGACAACTGGCCGGCCTGGCGGCAGCTGGCAAGCGGCCAGGCCGTGGTCAGGCTGTCGTTCAGCCACGCCAGCCGGCCGAAGGTCGAGTGCAAGCCGCTCACGCCGCAGGAGCTGGCCGCCCTGAAGCCGAACATGCGGCGGCAGGTCGGCTGCCCGCGGGAGCGGTGGCCGATCGAGGTCGAACTGGAGCGGGACGGCGAGCTGCTCTACACGGGGGAGCACCGGCCGGCCGGCCTGTGGGACGATGGACCCGCGACCGTCTACGCGCGATTCGACGTGCCTGCCGGTCCGCAGAGCCTGACGGTGAGGATGCGGGACAGCGGCCGTGCCGAGGGCTTCGACTACGAGCGGACCGAGACGGTGGACCTCGTGCCGGAGCAGAACCTCGTGATCGGGTTCGACACGCTCGAAGGCCTGGTGATCCGCTGACCCGGAGGCGCGGTTTCCGCGGAGCGACTGCAATGCATCTGATCGAGTGGCGCGAGGATTTTTCCATCGGCCTGCCGGGGGTCGACGAGGACCATCGCCGGCTGATAGCCGGCATCAACGGCCTGCACGAGCGAATCGAGGCGGGCGCGGACGCCTCGCTGGTCGGCTCGATCCTTGGCGGCATACAGAGCGACATCGCCGCGCACTTCGCCCTCGAGGAGAAGGACATGACGGCGCTCGGCTACGACCAGCTCGCTGCACACAAGGCCGATCACGAGAGACTTCTCGACGACATTCTCGACATCATCGACGAGGTCTGCGAGGGGGGGCGCTACGAACCGGCGACGCTGGGGGGTCGGCTGTCCAGCTGGTTCGGCGTCCACTTCAGGACGCACGACGCGAGGCTGCACAGCTGGCTCGTGCAGGCGGGACGGACGCCTCGATAGCGGCCGAAGCCGGCCGGGAAGCGCCGTCTGCATCGCATGGACGCGCGAGGGCCGGCCGCGCTGGATGGCGCCGCACGTCGCGGCCATTGCGTAAGATATGAGCCGCTCGTGCCGGGCCTCTCGTCGGGCCCACCACCGATTCGATCCAGCGCGTTCGCTCACCGGTGAGCGAGGCGTGTGAGAACCGGCGCAGAACAGCGCGCGGGCAGGCAAAGGAAACGGATGAAGATACCCGAGATACTGATGGTCGAGACGGTTCACCAGCCCGGCAGCCTGGCGCGCGTGCTGGGGGTGATCGCCGAGGCCGGGCTGATCATCGATCACCTGAACGCCGTCCGGCGCGAGCAGGGCAGGACCCTGTGGGAAATCACCCTGGAGATGGACGAGGAGACGGACCGCAGCCTGTACGGCCGCATCGATGCGCTGCCGACGGCGCGCTTCGTCGGCAAGTCGGACCGCGTGTTCGACCGGCACCGCGGCGGCAAGCTGCGGCTGAGCCCGTCGATACCGATCAACACGCAGCAGGTGCTGCGCGACATCTACACGCCAGGGGTGGCGCGCGTGTGCCTCGCGATCCGCGACAACCCGGAGCAGGCCTGGCAGTACACGAGCCTCGACCGCACCGTCGCCGTCGTCACCAACGGCACCGCCGTGCTCGGGCTCGGCAACATCGGCCCGCTGGCGGGGCTGCCGGTGATGGAGGGCAAGGCCGCGCTGTTCGCTGGCCTCGTCGACATCAACGCCGTGCCCATCCTGGTCAGGGAGACGGACCCGGGACGCTGCGTGGAGGTGATCGCGGCGATCGCGGACTCCTTCGGCGCGATCCAGCTCGAGGACTTCGCCGCACCGGAGTGCTTCGAGATCGAGGCGGCGCTGCGGCACCGGCTGGACAAGCCGGTGCTGCACGACGACCAGCACGGCACGGCGGTCGTCGTGCTGGCCGCGCTGCACAACGCGACGCGCCGCGCCGGCAGGCGCATCGAGGACTGCGCGGTCGGTCAGTTGGGCCTCGGAGCGGCGGGGCTCGGCATCGTCCGCCTGCTCAAGTGCCACGGCGCCGTGCGCGTGAAGGGCGCCGACCTGAACCCCGCCGCCATCGAGCGGCTGCGGGCGCTCGGCGGCGAGGCCTCGACGCTCGAGGACATCATGGCGACCTGCGACGTGGTGATCGCGACGACCGGCGTGCGCGGCCTCATCCGGCCGGAGATGGTGCGCCCGGGTCAGGTGATCTTCGCGCTATCCAATCCGGACGCCGAGATCGACCCGCTGCGCGCGCTCGAGCGCGGTGCGGCCTTTGCGGCCGACGGCAAGGCGATCAACAACGTGCTGGGATTCCCTGGGTTGTTCAAGGGCGCGCTCGAGGCGCGTGCGCGGTGCTTCACGGATGCCATGCTGATCGCAGCGGCGCACCGAATCGCCGATCTCGCGCGCGGCGACGATCTCGTGCCGGACGCGCTCGACCGCAGCGTGCACAGCGCCGTCACCGAGGCCGTGCGCGCCGCCGCCCAGTAAGAGGGGACATTCCTATTTTCCTTTTCCTCGTAAGTCGTTGATTTCCGGCGTGCTCGCCGGATCTGTGGCGATCAACCAGTTTCCCGCCCCCCCTGTGATTCAAGGGGTTAGCGGAAAAAGGAAAATAGGAATGTCCCCTAGGCCATGAAGCCGCGGAGCTTCTTGAGGGCCTGGGCCTCGACCTGGCGGATGCGCTCTGCCGACACGCCGAACTCGTCGGCGAGGTCGTGCAGCGTCAGCTTGTCGTCGGCGAGCCAGCGCGACTCGATGATGCGCCGGCTGCGCGCATCGAGCCGGCTCAGGGCATCCGCGAGCGAATCGGACGTCACTTCCTCCCACTCGGCGGCCTCGACCGCGGCGGCCGGGTCGGCATCCTCGGCGGGCAGGTAGGAGGCCGGCGAGAACACCGTCTCGCCCTCGTCCTCGGCAGGCGCCGGGTCGAACGAGAGGTCGCGCGCCGACAGTCGCTGCTCCATCTCGCGCACCTCGCGCACCTCGACGCCGAGGTCCCTGGCGACCGCTTGCGTCTCGTCCTCCGACAGCCAGGCGAGGTTCTTCTTCATGCGGCGCAGGTTGAAGAACAGCTTCCGCTGCGCCTTGGTCGTGGCCACGCGCACGAGCCGCCAGTTGCGCAGCACGTACTCGTGGATCTCGGCGCGGATCCAGTGCACCGCGAAGCTGACGAGCCGGACGCCGACCGACGGGTCGAAGCGCTTGACCGCCTTCATCAGCCCGACGTTGCCTTCCTGAATCAGGTCGCCGACCGGCAGGCCGTAGCCCATGTAGCCCCGCGCGATGTGCACCACGAAGCGCAGGTGCGAGAGCACGAGCGCGCGCGCCGCGTCGAGGTCGTTGTCCCGACGGAAGCGCTCGGCGAGCTCGAACTCTTCCTCGCGGCTCAGCACCGGCAGGCTGGACACGCGCTCGACGTAGGCGTCGAGGCTGCCGATGGGCGCGCCGATGAGGTACGAGGACTGCTTCAGGGCAAGGGCGGTGCTGGTCATCTGTGGACGGTCCCTCCGGGGTTCAAGCTGCAATCACACTATAGCGCCAAACTGGCACTCCGGACATTAGAGTGCCAACGGATCCGGAAGTTCCGTGATATGGATCAATAAAAACAGCAACTTAAGCCCTGGGCTCTATCCTGCGTAGATGATACTGGGCCGCGGCCCAGGCGCCGAGCCAGCCAAGCACCGTGCCCCCGGCCAGGAGCACTCCGGCCGCCTCCGTATCGAGGCCCTGCAACCGGATGCCCGAGCCATAGAGCGTGGCCACACGCTCGACCGGTCCCGCCAGGAACGCCACGGCCGCCGTGACGATGATCCACGCAAGCGCACCTCCGCCGAGCCCGTACCACACGCCGGTGTACAGGAAGGGACGCCGCACGAATGCGTTGCTGCCCCCCACCAGCTTGATGACCTCGATCTCTTCGCGCCGCCCGTTGATGTCGAGGCGGATCGTGTTGCCGATGATGATCAGCACGCCCACGCCGAGCAGGATGGCCGCGAGCCAGACGACCTGCCCGAGCGCCTCCAGGATGGCGTGCAGCCGCTGCACCCACTCCGTATCCACCTGGACGATGTCGACCTCGGGCAGGGTCTTCAACTCGTCGGCGAGCGTCGCGACCGCCTCCGGCGTGTCGAACCGCGGCGCCGGGCGGACGGTGATGGCGTAGGGCAGCGGGTTGTCGCCGAGCGCGCGCAACGCCTCGCCGAACCCGGACATCTGCTCGAACTCGCGCAGCCCCTGTTCCGGAGTGACCAGTTCGGCCTCGAGCACGTCGTCGCGTGCGTCGATTCCCTGCTGCACCTTGCGCGCCTGCTCGGCCGTGAGCGGCTGCGTGAGGTACACGGAGAGCTGCACGGTGTCCTCGATGCCTGCGGCGATGGCGGAGGCGTTGACGACGACGAGGTGCAGGACGGCGGGGAGCGCCAGCCCGAGTCCGATCACGCCGATCGTCAGGGCCGAGGCGAAGGGCTGTCGCACGAGCTTGCCGAGCGATGCCACGAAGTTCTGCGCGTGGCGCTCGAGCCAGTAGGAGAGCGCGGCGACCGGCGAGCGCCGCTCGCGCGAGCGCGATGCAGGCGATCCCTTGTCAGGCCGCGGCATCGGGGACTCCGACCAGCGTGCCCTGCTCGATGTGCAGGCGCCGGACGCGGAAGCGGTCGATCAGGTGCACGTCGTGGGTGGCCACGAGCACGGTGACGCCCACGTCGTTCAGCCGGCGGAACAGGTTCATCACCTCCACCGCGAGGTCCGGGTCGAGGTTGCCCGTCGGCTCGTCGGCGATCAGCACCGGCGGCTTGCTCACCACGGCCCGGGCGATGCCGACGCGCTGCTGCTCGCCGGCCGAGAGCTCGAGCGGGAAGCTCGTCTCCTTGCCGAGCAGCCCGACCTGGTCGAGCGAGGCGCGCACGCGCTTTTCCGTCTCGCGCCGCGACACGCCGGCGATGATCAGCGGCAGGGCCACGTTTTCGTAGACCGGGCGGTCCGCGAGCAGGCGGTGGTCCTGGAACACGACGCCGACCTCGCGCCGGAAGCCCGGGATGGCGCGCGGCTTCACGGCCGCCGTGTTGCGGCCGTTGACGACGACCTGGCCACGCGTCGGGCGCTCGAGCAGGGCGATGAGCTTGAGCACGGTGCTCTTGCCGGC
>Ga0209536_100016610_pt1 | contig 10458 bp, 12 predicted proteins | sample DeeMarSeWOR28_12_FD_187461 | JGI IMG/M metagenome (GOLD analysis project Ga0209536, IMG submission 187461) | Marine sediment microbial communities from White Oak River estuary, North Carolina - WOR-2-8_12 (SPAdes) (version 2) | ecosystem: Environmental > Aquatic > Marine > Intertidal zone >...
GCTTTCTGCTGTAACTGGTGCTCTTATGCGGCCGCAGATTCTGCGGATCTAACAGATCTGCACAGATGCGCTCCCGAAGGCACAGAACGCGTTATGTCACACGCCCGATCTACTTCATGTTCGCGTGTGGTTTCGAATGCTACATATCCTCACCAGGATCTCACCCGCAACATTATCGGTGGCTTCTACGAGGCCTACAACACTCTTGGCAGTGGGTTTCGCGAGATCGTCTACAGACGGGGCTGGCAATCGCGTTGACCGACCGCGGCATGGAAGCGGAGTGTGACGTGCCAACCGCGGTCAATCTGAACCGTCAACTCTCATGGGCAGACCCAGGTCTGGCGTGGTGCCGCCTTGCCCGGCGGCTGCGAGCGCTGTGATCTATGGTAGGTGTCAGGGTTCGGTGCGCCTTCTGTCGCAGCGGCACTCCTCTCTCCTCCTGACGCCGCAGATCAATCCATTGCGTATAACAGTTCGAGTAGCCGCCGCATCGGAAGCGCCGCATCCCCCTGGTTGATCAACATCACGACGAAGAGGTCCTGCTCCAGATAGTACAAGCTCGCCGACAGATGACCGATTGATCTGCCGACATTCCCTTCATGAGCTCCTAGGGGGCCTTGCATGATCAGATAGCCGAGCCCGTTGTCGAAGTTTGGCTCGACGTGCCTCATCGCCAGCCAGGAACTATCACTGAGCAGCTCTCCGCTCCTGAGTGCCCGGTGATAGCGCAATAGATCCGAAGCACTCGTTACGATGCTTCCATCTGCCGAATTCGGCAGAGCATTGTCCGCGAAAGAGCAGTCAATCAGTTCCCCTGGTCGCGAAACCCACCCCTCCATTCCACAGTAGCCCCTCGCACGCTCTCGGTTGATTGTCTTCTCATCGTATAAATAGGTGTGCTTCAGGCCGAGTGGCATCACCACTCGTTCGTCAAGGACCTCACCCAACGATCTCCCGGTCACCACCTCAATCACCTGCCCTACGAGCAGTCCGTTGGTGTTGCTGTATGCTTGCGCCGTCCCGGGGTCGAAGGTCGGCTTGCGGCTGGGCATCAACTCGATGATCTCTGACGGTGGATGTCGACCGTGGAAGAACTCAGGCACGCCGTCCCGGCCAGCGAGCAACGAGAGCGTGCTGAGATAGTCAGGGATACCAGAGGTATGGTTCAACAACATGCGGAGCGTGATCTCATCCCCCTGCGGCCACGCCGCATAGGCCGACAGCGGATCATCCAAACTCACCGCACCGTCTTCGGCCAGCAGCAGGAGTACCGTGGCGAAGACATTCTTTGAGATACTGCCAATGAAGAACCCCGTCTCCGGGCCCACAGCTATCTCCCGTTCGACATTGGCGTAGCCGGCAGCCGCCACTACAGGTGCACCGCGTCCCTCGGCCAGAGCAACAACGATCCCCGGAACACCTGTCTCACTCCTTATGCGCTCAACATGCGACTGTAAAGTCTGGGCGTCCGTGATCGGCTTGCTGACCGTGTCTGCGGCTGCGTTGTTGCTATCGTGCGGTCCGCAGCCGGTCAGCGCCAGACTCAGCAGCAGACCTTGTGCGAGCATTCTACCGCAGTACGCCGACCCACCAACTCCACAAGCCTTCGCACTGAGCTTGGTATTCAAGATCTTGCCTTTGAAGGGTGCGAGCCTGATGACATCTCATGTCATTTCAACGGGTACCGCCAATATAGTATCGAGGCTGCCCAGCAGCCGTCTGCGCTTCACCTAATCCGTCCGAATCACCTCCATCGGGCCAGACGAGGCTGCGTTCAGGGCTGGGAAGAGTCCGGCCGCGAGTCCGGAAAGAAGCAGTGTCGTTACCACAATGGCGTACACGGCGGGTTCAGATGACGTCGTCTGGAACAGGAGCCCTTCTAGGAATCGACCCGCCACCAAGGCAACTCCGATGCCCAAGGCAATGCCACCAAGAACGTAGACTACGCTATTCCGCAGCAGCGTACTCACAAGCCTCGTCGACCGGGCGCCCAATGCTGCCCTGATTCCAAGCTCTCGCCTTCGCTGAGCCACATCAAAGGCCAGAATACTGTACAGGCCCACACAGGCAACCGCGAGTCCCAGTAACCCGAAGGCTGTGAAAAGCCGGGCGCCGAGGGTCCAGTGCCTCAGCATCATATCGACGCGTTCGGATCCGGGGCGCACGTCCGCAAAGTAGATGTCGGAGCTGACCTCCGATACCGCGTGGCGAACGCGCTCGAGCGGGCTTGCACCCATGTGGCCGGCCCTGAGCGCGATACCCCAAGGTTCCCAGACGTCATCTCCGACGGGGACGAAGAACGCGAACGATGGTAACTCGTTGAGGCCCCGGGCGACAACGTCGTCGAACGATGGAACCATGCCCTCGGCGCCTCAATACCGAGAATCAGTAGGTCTTCTGCTGGCTGCTTTAGGTGCATGCCAGACAGGCACGCGCAGGGACAGCACGCGCCTAGAAAGCACGAGACGACTCCCAACTTGGTTCAATAACGGTGTCCATTACATGGTCCTGATTCGCGATGGTAGCATCGTCGGATCTGTCGACTGTGGGCAACTGAGTGGCGGGTTCGGTCTCCCGACATTCAGCAAACCCAGTTGCTGGATTGGCTAGAGTTCCCGCCTCCAGACAGGCACGGAACGAGCTCGACGTACCTACTGCCCCAGCGAAGACACACCCCGCCTGGTTAGGTACACGCCGTGCGAGCGCGTGGCTATCGAGGTGTGATGCGGAGTAATGAGAGACCGTCGCAGACAGTGTGCCGGAGGCATGCTCTCGCGCTGGCTGACTCAATGCGCAAGGCGTACTTTTTCTCCGCTCCGACCACGGGGCCATGACCGTAACCGACGCTTTGATCGCCTGGAGTCTACACTGGCTGACAGCGAGGAAGACCAATTGTGAAGATGGTACTGCTGGGCTTCAAACATCACATGTTACCTATCCCGCAAGCTCTTTTCCAAAGGGCGATGAAGGCCAGTACCAACAAGGCCCATCGTGCCCTTGGGGGGCTCGATGACGAGCAACGACGCGTTCACCACTTCGTGGTTCGAGATCTGCCCCGTCTAGCCGAACCTATGCCACCGGAGCACATCGCCGACGCCCTGGAGATGGACGTCAATCGTGTGATCGAGATTGTCGACGAGCTCGAGCGACGCCTGATCTTCCTGTCCCGGTCCGGCGGGCGCGACGTGGTGTGGGCCTATCCGGTGACGGTGGCCGACACACCCCACTGGATGGCCTTTAGCACCGGCGAGCGACTGAACGCGGCCTGAGGCGTCGACGCCGTGGCGACTCCCTTCGTGCAAGGGAAACTCAGGAACGAAGCGCTCTCCTTCGAGATCGGCACCGAGTGCTCATGTTGCGCTCGGCGCATTGGCTTAACCATGAGGCACGATCTCAGCTACACTCTCCACGAGCCCGAGAGCAACCCGATGTTCTTCGTACCGATGGTCGACTTTACCAGGCTGAAGGCTCCGAGCATCATCGACGACTTCTGACGTAAGTCCGTCTTCTTCTGGTCAGAAGAACACGCGCGAGAGCATAGGAAGGCGGAAGGCGGCGTTGCGGGGGTGTACCTGACACTGGACCAGAACCGGTGGGTGACCCCGGTGGGACAGGAGATTTCGTTCGAGTTCGGCCGCCGCCTGGTACGGAGGCGGTAGCCAGCATCGGATCGGCCAGGTTGCCGAATGAAGCTACGCGCCGGGCAAGCACTAAAGGGCACCACTGAATAAAGACAAAATGCCGTGATTTCGCGGTGGACATCTGCTAAATCTGTGGCCCGGGACAGGTGGCCGAGTGGTCGAAGGCGCGCGCCTGGAGAGCGACCTACTGGGCACCTCAAGTGTGACAAAACCTCACAATTCCTGCGGCCGAACGCACTATTTGTCACACTTACCTGCCTCAGAGATCACACTTTGTCACACTCAATCCACTCAGGAATCCACCCACGCCCCTAGCGAGAACTCACTGCCGGGCTCGAGGTCTAATAGTCGTGTCAGTAGGATTTGAACCCGCGACCCCGTGAGCCCCATGCGGCTCGGGGGGACACCAAAGAACGGCAGAATGCCGTTCTTGCGGGGATCCCGGGCGTCGGTGCTGTGTTTTCACGACATTCATGTCGTACTTTGCCGCACTTTGCGCACCCCAGAACGCACGCCAGCTACCCTACTCCTTCGGACGCATCAACCTTTGGAACGGTGCGTTGTCACCATGTAGAACGATCAGCGGCAAGACTGGGCCGCAGCACCTTCACCGCCACCTGGCGATGGTGCTTCTTAAGATAGGCGCCGTTGCTCTGACGGCTCGGCTGGCTAGCGGGCTGGTCTTGCCGCATCCGCCCGGACGCTCCATCTTCGAGTCACTTCTGTGTCCGCTCACTTCTTATCGGAGGTAACGGCGACGAGTAGACCGGATCTCAGGGCGCTCAAAGATGCTTGTCGAAAGCTCGACTTCTCCAGTCCCATGGAGTCTTTGCTACGTGAGTTTCGCCGAGGGAATATCGCCGACAAGGACCGGACTCACGAAGCCCTGGCCATTCGAACACACCTCGGCGACGTGTCAGCTTCATGGGATCACGCCCTTCCCCCGTTCCCCCCGTGCCCCTGGAAGCGACGCACGCTTTCCTGGGAAAACAGCAAAGGGATTAGAGACTCCTACATTGAGCGTCTCATCAGTGACGTTATGGCTGAATACGACGGCCCAAGACGCCTCATCGTCAATCCGGCGACCGTGTTCGGCAGGCACGCACGAGAGCTATCGTATCTCTTGCCTACCTTTGAGGTCCTGGGCACCGACATCAACCCCGTGTGGAACCTCCTGTATGGACTTGTGAGTCACCGGAAATACGCCGGTTTGAAGAACTACAGGTTCGTGCGTGAGGATATCTTTCATCCGAACATGGAGCGTGAGCCTGCGGTCGTTACCTTCTTCGGCGCTTGCGGTTCTCTGACGGACGGTTGCATGGACTACGCTCTAGCATTGAACACTCCTTTCATCATTTGCAGGTCTTGCTGTCACGAGAACATCGCGGACAACACGGTGATGGTAAGGCGACCGGGTCTCCTGAACTTCCTCTGGTCGATGAAGAACGGCACGATGGGAGTGTTCATGAAGCTGCGGCCAAGTTTCAGCTTTTCCGGCCCTTACCTCAAGGACAGCTACCCGCGGAGCAAGGGCGCGAGGAGGCTCATGGACGCCGACACCACCCTTTCCCTGGCACAAAGCGCGGTTGACAGTGACATCTGCCGAAGCCTGATCGACCTCGACCGCTGCATGTACCTGCAGGATCACGGTTACGACGTCTTGTACCGCGAGGAAGTGTTCTTCGCTTACAAGAGGGAAGAAGCCGTGATGCGTTGACTGATGTGGGGACCCGAGGAGTACGCGGTGGATATGTATGTTGATCTGCGGGAATTCAGGCCTTCACTTGCCAAATCGGGACGGTGGGATTTGTTGCACAGCGGAGCGAGCATTGCCGTAGGCGAGCGCAGCTCGACCCACGACCCGGCGAACAACCATCACGCAAGACGATGGGAAAACCCCGATTCGACTGCTCCTATCAAATCGAGGCATGCGCAGTCGGGACGCCGGGATTTGGACGGGTAAGCATGAGCGATAGCGAACGCGGCCGCATCGAGACCGCGAGCTGAAGCGAGCAGTCTAGGTACCACTGTTACGCAAATCACCTGCGGTGCTGCACGGAGCGCTCCGTCAGGATCCTGCCGTGAACCGCCTACAACGGTTAGGTCTGCTCTCCTGCCTCCGAATGCTCGCCCTCCGTCGGGGGCAACGGCAGATCAGAGTTGAAGATCGCCACCGAGATCAGCCACCTGCCATCATCCTGCCTGCGCAGGATGGCGACGACCTTGCCGACATCGCTCACAGGCTCGGAGAGCCCCGGCACCTCAGAAGTCGCCGAGTAGGACCCGCGAGCGAAAGCCAGGTCCCCGCGACCGTCGACGTCCAACATCGTTTGGGTGAACTCGGTGAGCGTCAGCGGCCCCCAGTTGGCCTCCGCCCAGTCCCGGATCGCCTCACGTCCCTGATGCAGCGGCTCGTTCGGTGGCATTCGGATTCCGTCCTCAGTGAACGTCGCAACGAAACGATCCCAATCCTCAGCAAGCAGAGCTTCGACAACCTCCCGCTCGCCGAGATCACGTATCGCTGCGATATCGTCTTCGGATAGCGGCCCGACCTCTGGCTGGCAAGACGCGAGCAGCACGGTAACTGGAACTAGAATGGAAGCAATGATGCGTACCCTCACAGTGACCTCCTCGAGGGAGAGAAGAGATGAACCGTCCAACAACTCCAGTCTGTACCTCCGGACGTGACACTGCAACTCCCTCGCTCGTCACTGCCTCTCAAGCCATGCCAGCACGATTGCCTCGCAGACACGGCACTCCCGATCAGTCACTCTGGCTCCCGGCTCTAGCGGCGGCTCCACAATCGGGAGCAGTGCCTCAACAAGCTCCGCTCGGGCCCTCATCTCGTGCTGCTCCCAGTTCTCGCGCTCCAGCGCTACCAGGCGATGCGCAGCACTGCCGCCTCCGTCCCGTATGATGTCGCGACGCTCACCGAGGCGGTCCGCCGTGCCGTGCTCCAGCTGTTCGTCAAGCATGAGCTCATGGGCATCGAGACGGCGCAAAGCATGCTCGCCTGGCCGCACTCGAGTTTCCACGTGCACGACACCGTCTGGGCCGCGGCCGACGACAAGGAGTTCACCGTACGTCTTGCCCGTTACTGTGCCAGAAACCCCATCGCCCTCGGCCGCATGGAGTACGACGAACTACAGAGCGCGGTCACCTACCACTCCGACAAGCCTACCGGACCCACCGCTGGCAGTGAGACCACCGATGCCCTGGAGTTCCTGGCCCGCGTAGTGAGCCAATCCCCAACAAGGGCCAGGTTCTACAGCGATACTATGGGACGAGTGCGCAGACTGCGCCTTCTTCGCCTGGCGCGTGAGCCGAATCGATACGCAATCAGTCATCGATCGTCCAACTCTCAGTGCTCCTCACGGACCGGCAGCTAAGTTGTGCCGATACGTTTCCAGACGGGTAGCGAGGACCATGATTGTCGCCGCGTAGCACTTCATGCCGTACTCTGGCGGAGGAGACGGGGACCTCCTCGAATCACCAGATAGCGGCCTAGTACCCCTCCCAATCATACACGCGGGCAATGGCCGAGACGATCTCACGGTACAACTCAGCGCCGTTACTGCTGTTGGTCATCACCGCTGCACCGTATCCAGCATCTCTGTGCGCGACGAGATAGCAGGTGAACCCCGGTGGATTCCCACCGCTATGACTGAAATAGGTGGCATCCCCTCGTCGCTCCAACATGAAGCCCAATCCCACGCGGTCGGAATTGGTCGGAGTCAGCATCGCAACTGTAGCTGCGGGAGAGAGAAAGCCGCCCCTGTCCCCGCGGGCGGCCCGTTGCACGCTTGCCGCGAACCTGGCGAGGTCTTGAGCGGTAGTCCACAACCCGCAACAACCCGATCCGCCTTGGGCGAATGAATGCCCTGGCCTCGGCTCACCTTCCCTCGTATGAGCTGACGTGGTCAGCGGAGCGAGTGCCTCCGGCAACGGTTTCCTGAACGAGCTGTGGAGCATGCCGGCGTTGGCAAACACGATCTCTGCGGCAAGCTCGGGAAACGGTTTCCCTGTAACATCTTCAATCAGCAATTGAACTACGGTGTACCCGCCGCCGGAATAGCGAGTGTTGGAGCCCGGCACGTAGTCCACGCGCACCGGATCCGAGTTGGCGGGCTCTCTGCCGTCAAGGATCTCGAGGATGGTCGGGACGGCTTCACCCGGTGCGTATCCCCTGAAGCCCGACACGGTGAGACCGGCGCTATGCGACAGCAGACGGCGGAGAGTCACCTTCTCCACGCGCGTGAGTCCGTTTTCCGGAACCCGCCAGGACGCAAGTTGCTGGTTGACGTCGCGATCGAGCTGCAGGACGCCGCTATCCACTAGATTGAGCGCCAGCGCAGCCATCACCGACTTGCTGATGGAGGCAGCCTGGAACAGTGTCGTGTCCGTAACAGCCTCGCCTGTCTCGGTGTCCCGAACCCCGTATCCTTTGGACCAAGAAAGCTCGAAATGATCAATGACGGCGATGCTCACGCCTGGCACGTTGTAGTGAGCCATGCGCTCCACGAGCGTCCAAGAACGGCTCCCGCTCGGAGCATCCGCGGCAACCAGCCCATGCTCGACGGCCCTGATCCGTGCGGCGACGGACTGCTGCGCGCCGAGAGGCTCCGCGGCGGATACCAGCGACAGGACTGCAATGGCAAAGAAACGGTTCATCATCATCGCGCCTTTCCTGTGGCGGTCCTATTCCCATAGGAATGTCAGCTCCCGGCGCACACCTCACCCCTCGAGCGCATGTGCGCCTCGGGGACTGCTCCGGTTACGCGCTAGACGCGCGCGTGCCGAAGATACGCACCTGCGAAGCGCGCGCCCTCGGTGGTCAGAGAGTCTCGGTGTGCACGCCCGGCAGGCGCCTATCCATCAGGAACTCGGCTGGCCCGCATGTGGTCCTGCGCCCGCACTAATCCGCAATCTAGTCCACGCTTGCCCTAGCGTGCCAACTCCTGAATCACCCCACGCAACCCCAGCACGACCTTCGCGGTTCTCTCGTAATCCACTCGGTCCGGTGTGTCATCGGGCGTGTGGTACTGCGGATACCGAAATGGTGCGGTATCAGTAACCATCACCGCCTTGTATCGCTCGCGCCAGAACGACCAGTGATCTGACCAAAAGATACCCGGCAAGTATGCTGGTGCCGCAGTACCCTCGGAGGGAAATTCTGCATGACGCCGGAACGCACCGACACAGCGCCGCACCAGCTGCCGCGATGAGAGGTTGCCCACGAAACCGATGAAGTCACCCGTGCGCGGATACAACAGACCGAACGGGAACGGATAGCGTTGGCTGTTATGGTTGTCCAGGTAACAACCGATTGTCTCGAGCGAGAGCATGGCTGTGATCTTCTCACGCAGCTTGCGGCATCTTCTGGCATACACGCGGCTGCCCATGTTCGGCCCAAAACAGAACGGAGGTTCCTCGTTCACGAAGGCTGCGAATCGAACCGTGCGTTCGGGCAAACGGTCGGCAAACAGACGAGCCAGCTCAAGCATTGCCGCAACGCCGGTGCCATTGTCGTTGGCACCAGGGCACCCCAAGACCGAATCGTAGTGCGCTCCTACTAGGACGATTTCATCAGGCCTGCCTCTGCCCAATCGCTCGGCGTCAAGATTGCGAACGATTATGCCATGGGATTCGTACGCCTGACTTCCAACTTCATAGCCGAACTGCTCCAGCGTTTGCCTTACATATCGGGCCGCCGCATCGAGGGCCTGCATCTTCCAGACGTTCCGCTCACCGACCTGGCCAGCGAGGACCTCGACGTGCATCGCCAGGCGATCACGAATCTCCCGCTCACTGTCGCTTAGTGGAGGCAATGCACCGCGGAACGAACTGCTAGGCATGGCTGTGCTATACCACACAGCGAAACTGATGACGAGGAGAATAGTGACCAGAACGCCAAGGACGATCATGAGTGTAAGCTAGTGGATCGTAGAGCCTGGCCTGAGCCCCTACATCCGAGCAGCCGTGTTGGTCTCGGCCTCAGTCATCTATGATGCTGCCGCATGACACTCTGCACCTCCGTCACATGCGGGACGCCCTCCATCGACTCGAAGAGTACGTCGCGAGAACAACCCGTGAAGACTTTGAGCGAGACACACTCATCCAAGACGGATTCATACGCCAACTGACCATCCTCGGTGAGGCCGCGGGAAAGGTGTCTCCAGCTTTTGCACAGACCCGCCAGAGATTCCCTGGGCAGACATAGTGTGAGCCGCTCCAAACCTCTCTGAGGGCTTACCAACAGCCTGCAATGAAAAGTGACAGCGGCGGAGGCGCAATCTCCTACACCGGGTGGGCCTGGGGGCCCCAAGGCCCTGGGGGCGCCGCGCGGAGCGATTCACTGGGGATTGGTGACGCCTGGGTCTTCCCTTCCCCACGCTGGCCCGATCGGGTGCTTTCGAGGAACATGCTCGATCGCTGGCTTAAGGAGGCTCAGAAACGAGCTCGGCTAGAGCCGCTCGGCTGGCATAGTCTCAGGCGCAAGTTCGCGAGTGAGCTTAAGGACATACCACTCGTCGATCTCTGTGCCTTAGGTGGCTGGAAGGACCCGAAGACGATCTTGACCTGCTACCAGATGCCGGACCAGGACCTGATGCGCCAATCACTCGCAGCCAGGAAACCGCTGGGCAAGAGCCCTCAAATTCGACAGTCAATTCGACAGTCATAGCGCCTAGGCGCGCGCCTCTTTCGACAGACAAATCGCTAAGTTATTTTCCGGGCCGCAGTTAGAGATTTGGGACAGGTGGCCGAGAGGTCTAAGGCGCGCGCCTGGAGAGCGCGTAGACGGTAACTCCGTCTCGTG
>Ga0209536_100016611_pt1 | contig 10458 bp, 12 predicted proteins | sample DeeMarSeWOR28_12_FD_187461 | JGI IMG/M metagenome (GOLD analysis project Ga0209536, IMG submission 187461) | Marine sediment microbial communities from White Oak River estuary, North Carolina - WOR-2-8_12 (SPAdes) (version 2) | ecosystem: Environmental > Aquatic > Marine > Intertidal zone >...
ATCAGGCGGGATTTGGTTCGGCTCCGAAACTGAAAAGCCCATCGGAGGCGATAATGGCCGCAGTTCCGGCCCACGGATTCATGCGTGCAATGGCGAGCTCCTCATCTTCGATGTTGATGATTTCGTCCAATTCGCCTTCCATCCACATCTTTTCGAGAGTCAGGCAGTCGGTCCATAATTTCACACAGTAGGATTTCAGGGCTTGAAGTTGCGCCGGGGTAATAATTCTGGGGCGAAGTGCTATTTTGACAGGCCCGAGTAGATAGGTAAAATCACGTTCAAGTGCCAATCTTTTTTGTTCCTCGAAAACCTGAAGCAAATCGCCGGCTTGGATGCTCATGATGGTATCGTTGATATGATTTGTGGCCTCTCGAACTGTCATATCTGAGTGAAGCATGGCCAGAGGTTGAAAACCTCCTCCGCTTCCCACATTAGTGGGCACACCTCCAAAACGGCCGACAAACCCGATCAACCCGTTCGGTCCCTGAAGGCATCGAAAATCAGTCTGGTAAGTTTTCAGAGCAACGCTTGCATTTTCAACAAATGGTATTTCTTCGGCCCATAAGGACAAGGGGATTTTCTGTTGAACAATGTAATTGCCTTCATTCAGAGCTAATTCTATGGCCTCGGTACGGTCGGTGTTTACCTCCCCTACCCGGACCCCTTGGCCCGAGTATCCTCTTTCAGGTTTCAGAACCAGGCCATCCCAATTCGACTTTGCCCACCCGATCAGATCCTTTATTTCTTCTCCATTTGGTCCCGTGGTCCCACGCTGGTAAAATTGCCGCGTCCAAGGAGTTCGTTCAACGATTTCGCTGTGAAATCGATCCCGATGGTCACCGGTAACAACTTCAAACATGCTCTTGACGTTGAACGGCTCGGTGCCGCGTGGATTGATAACCCTGCCCTCTGCTACGGCCTGCAAAACAGGGTCTAGCTTATGCTTGCGGTGCAATCGGAGAAGCACATCAGTATTGAAGTCCATGAATATGATGGATACAGGCTGGCCATGCCAACAAACCTGTCCACTTTTGCGTTCGAATTCCTGAGGAGCTGTCAGGATCCCGGTTATCCCATCAGCAGCGTCAAGCTGCTTAGCCAGGTTTTTATTCTCGGTGACGTCTTCGAGGGTTTCTTCTTCTGCAACGACGGCAATTAGACCCGAATTGCCACCTTCCCGCTGCCGGTGGGCATCTACCAGCAGATCGGTTAAACCATTCACGGGTGAGAAGAGCGGGTGATCAAAATCCAAATTCACATTGAAGGCCTGAATCGCGTTTAGTCTATTCCAGATCTCCTTGCCGATTTCCTGGGTGGTTCTCTGATAATCCCAACCGCCGGGGCTGCCTAAATTCCATTCTGAATGATATCCTTTAAAACTTTCCACGCACGCGTCCTTTGCATCACCTGAAACTGTTTGAATTCATGGTGTAGAAATCCTTAACACAATTGACAGACTAGGTTCAAATGAAAACCGACTATCTTTCAGACGAAACCTAAGCGATTTTTTAAGGCAGAATTTATTTGTAACTGAATGTAAATTGATGTAACCGTTGAACTCAAACCGCTCATTGATCTCTAAACGTGAATCCACCCGATTTTGAATTGCATCAATCGTTATGCTGGCACTTTCAACGTCATGGATATCCAAACAGCTCAAAACTGCTGAATATATCTTTAACGCATTAGAACTATACAATATTTCTGCTATTGAGCTGGAGTATCGCATCTCATATACATTATATCAACAGATTCGCGAAGCTCTGCAACGAAACAATTTCCACGTCACAAGTATCCATAATTTTTTCCCCATTCCCCCGATATTGCCAGATTCAAAAGGCGGCGGAGATCTTTTTCTGCTTGCCAGTCCCAATAAGGATGAGCGTCAGAAGGCCGTCTATTGGACGTCAAAAACGATTGAGCACGCCGGTGATCTTGGTGCGAAGGCGGTCGTTCTGCATTGCGGTTATGTAGAAATGGATATGGCATTGGATCAGCTTTACAGCTTTTTCAAATCACATCAGATAACATCACGCGCGGCACAATCGTTCATCGCAGTGAAATTAAAGGAGCGTGATTTGCTCAAACCGATTTATCTTGATAACCTGCTGTTCAGCCTTGATCAGCTGGTTTCAGTTGCTGAAAAGCAGGGAGTATTACTTGGTCTCGAAAATCGATTTCACTATCGGGAATTACCAACGTTCAGCGACTTTGAGGCTATTTTCACAAAATTTGAGGGCGGACCGGTAGGCTACTGGCATGATACCGGTCATGCATATGTAAATGAATCTCTTACCCTTGTACCTCCGCAATCACTTATTCATACCTATTCAAGCAAACTGATAGGAATTCACCTTCATGATGCCATTGGGCTCACGGATCATTTGATTCCCGGTGACGGTGAGATCGATTTCAAAAAGATTCAACCGCATCTAAAGAAAAACACATTAATGGTGCTTGAGCTCAAGCCCGGGACGTCAGATAGTGAAATTAAGCGGGCTGTGAGTTATGTGCAGCAAAATTTTGGAAATAATGACGATTTAGCTTGACAGATTTGACAATGGTAGTGCATAAAAACGGGGTTACACACAGATAGATGGTTGGCGCTAATCTAATGTGGTTAGAGGCGTAGATCGAATCTTCAAAAGCAGGCCGCCGCTTTGAACAAGCGGTTGTGCGATAGTTGAGCTTACATATTCCGGATTTCTGATTTACGCAGAACCCGTAATGAGTTCGTGTTAACAACTTCAACCATATGAGGGTTGTAATTATGACGCTTCCAGAGAATGATGAATTGATCCAAGATAACGGAGGAAGTCGTTCAGGATTAGAAAGACGGCAATTTATTTACACTGAATGTATCCCAGAGAGAAGATCAGGTAAAGATAGAAGAAAAGGCTTCGACCGTAGAAGCGCCTTAGGTCGGAGAAAAGGATATGAACGCAGAGGTAATCAAAATTCCGGGTATCGAAATGCTGTAAGACCTGCAGATTAAGTGTTCAATTTTTTCCTCTAAAGATGATTTTTATCTCGACACCAATTCCAGAATATGTCGCTCTGACAATTTCTCCTGTCGCCATGACTTTATTTCCAGAGTCTGGAAATTTAAAGGACAATGCGATCTCTTGACCGACAGCCATTGGTTTGACTGTGTTTATAAAAACTCCAGAAGAACTTACATTTTGAATGACGCCCTCGAATTTACAGTTGTCGGTTTGACAGTTCGCAATTACGGATTGGCCTCTTTTAAAATATAATCGAACATCTTTTCTTTCTTTTTTATTAGCTATCCAAGCAAAATCCAGGGTTGGTTTATTCACTCCCGTCCTCCCTAATTAAGCGAAGTGAATTGCAACCGCAAAGCGAGATGCGTAAATATTTTTACTATCATTATCACCAATTCTTATTAGGCTGCAATTTCCCAAGCGATTCCGCCTTTGAAACTACTGCTCATACACCATTTTCCTAATTAATAATTGTATACATAATCATCGCCCACAACGTTAATACCAATATCGGCAAGGCCACCATCATTTTGGCTTCTTCTCTCAAAATCCGTAGCCCGATCACAAACACGGATATCACCACCATTGCAGCTATCAATGATGCCGGAGCCATAATCCAAGGAAATTCCTCTGCCAATTTTACAATAGATTGCATCTTGCTCCACCGTTTTGGGGCATGTACCATTACAGTGAAATCGATCAGGAATAATTACAGAATTTTAACCCCCCAGAGAAATGGTAACTCTAAATTTAAGCAGAAAACATGCCATCGAGTCACGTTTTAGATAATCCATTTAATTACAAGTAGTTGTCCAATAATTAGATCTTTTAAATTGAGAAAATTTATGCAGATTACTGCCTAAATTTATGCATTGTACTTCACACCTGAAGATACATTCCGCTGCTGATTAATTTTTATGCAAGACTCCGCTAGATAGTCGTGAGAGTCTGGTAGTGGCTTTTAAGAAAGGTCTCCAGCGAAGAGGTCATCCGCGCTTGAAGCGAGTGGTTCAAAAAAAATTTGGGGGCGATTCGTTTTAAAACGAATCGCCCCCGGTGTCAGATGATAAGTTGAAACAATTTGGTGAGTGCCTCCCCGCACTATCACTCACCATCTCCTGTTTTTAGATATCGGCAATTTGTTGTGGAGGTTTAGCAGTTTTTTGCAATGAATGGTTCACTTTCTATATTTTCAATTATGATTGCCGCTTTTTGTGCTTTTAAGTCTCCTCCTTGAATCCGCGGACTGCCTATATGAAACTACCTTAAAAAGCGAACCGCAGAATAACGAATGACGAATAGCGAATGACGAAGGATGGAATCGCTTTGCTCAATCGTTTTCTACAATAGACAGAATTCATTCCTTCGATGTTCGATGTTGGATGTTCAACGTTCATCAGTTTCTTGTTCGATCAGACTGGACGCTCGCGGCCAGCGGCGGTGCTTATATGATTTTAAATTCCAACTTTATAGGTTATTCAATGCGTCTATCAAACGAAAAGCTGTTGACACTCATTTCCAATTATGAAATTCAATTACTGTTTCAGGAGCATACTGACCGACGACCAATTCTTTGCGCGTTGAGGAGAGAGACATGCAGGGGGGCAAAATACTATATTATTCAAAGCCTGAGGTTCCGGGATATGAGCACATTACAAAAAAGTACCATAGTGTTGAGATAAAACCTCTGAAATCATTGCCTATTTACCAATTTAAACTCTGCCAAAATCCACTTCGCAACGGAGCCAGTGTACATGTCAGATCGGATTCCGAGATTTTAAATCATCTCAAACCGGGCCAAGAACACGAGATGAAATATTATCCAAAGGATTCTAAATATCAAATTCAATGGTTGAAAACTCAAATTCTAAACATTGTCAAAGAGGAAGAAGGCCCGTTTAAGGGGCATTATCAGATCAGCTTAACAATCGTAGATTAGCCGACGCAATCTGATGCCTGCCACACAAGGAGCTTGCCATGAGCAACATCCTCACGGATGGATTGAGCATGAGGATTCAGTGGACTCATAATGGCATCATTTCAATTTTCTTTTCATTCAGCGCCCTGCCCTTCTCGATACCGTGTCACTTGGAAATCAAAAACGCGTGAAAGCCCCATCTCTTTTCTTCGTAATTTTATCGCTTTTGGTCCTTTTGAGTATGGCAAACCCAGGGCCACTGTATTCCTATCAGGAGCGAGTGATCATCTGGGCTTAAAAACTAAAATAGTATATAATGTGCGACGAATGTCTCTTGTTACGGTGGTGATTCCGATGTTTGTAATTTTTTCGGTGGTAATAGTGCTTTTTATATTGATGTCTGGGGCTGTACCAGTGATGTCGATTCCCATAAAAATGTCTTTTATATTTACCAGGATGATAAACATGTCCTTTTTTGTAATGCCTGTAAGCCTTCCTCGGAGGCGTATGATGTCCCCTGTTCCAGTCATGGGCAAAAGATACGCCAGAACCTAAAAATAAAAGAGCAGCTGCGATAATTATAATTTTCTTAATGCGTGTCTTCATGGGTCTCCTCCTATTGTTTTAAGGTTTTGACTAATTAGACGGATGTTATCGTCGTATAGTTTACATAAAATTTGGATTTAAGGTGTGGAGTTGTCATTTATATTCCCACCAAAAAAAACAAATATCATGAAGGAGACCTGCTATGCCGACGGCGTACGAAAAATTTCGTGAAAGGCTGGACATGTTTCCACAGGGGTTCCCTAAAACTAAAGTGGTGCCGATTTTTCATTGACGAAGCTGAAATTGCATTGTCCTTGCAACCTTACCCGGAACCGGTATCGTCAGGTATGTTTTACTTGTAAATAGGATTAGGCGAGGAAGGTCTTGTGATATGGGATGGTTTTATATGATCAAACCTATGTCTTGAAAAGTGTTCAATCAAACCGGGAAGTTTTTCGTTCATAGGGCTTTGGTGCCTACATTTATACCGTCGATGCCAGTATTTGGCGTGCCGTTTGCTGCTATGATACCGATATCCGTTGTGTTTATAGGCGCTGTCTTAATTCCAGCGTGATCCAGCATTGTCGTAGATGTAACGATTCCCGAAACCATACGGCCACCTGTTAACGGATTGTGTCTTACCCCCCTTAAGCAAACTAAATCCCAAAGCCGGGGTTAATCCCGAAAGCATTATCAGCGTTCCGACAATTAAAGAGAGTAAGAATTTCACAGGGGCCATCCTCAGCAATCACTGCTTGCTCCAGTTCACGATCATGCATATCAAATTAAAAATGGACGATTTAACACAAAGGCTTCAATCGATCTGAATATGCGGATACAACATATTGGGGTCATCTTCTTGATGGAAATATGAACACCAGCTTGACTTATCTCTTAATATGTCAGATTTCTAAATTATTCATGTATGTTATGGGTATCGCAATAATATCAAGGTGTCTTCAACCTTTGCTACATAGAAGCAGTATACCGCAGGTTAGACCGACAGTGGAATACGTTGGGAGTAATCTGTATCTGTCTTGAGGAAGTTAGGCACACCAGGTACAATCACAAATTAAGCCCAAACTCTAATCTTCTAGGCAGTCAGTTTTAAATGGGTAATTTCTGGAGGAGTTTCATACCTCCATGGAATTCCCCAATAACCGGTACCACTGTTAACGTAGAGTTGAGTATTTTTATATTTGTACAATCCTGCTTGAAACGGTTGACTCCAACTTCTCAGCCATCGGAACAATGGGAACATACCTCCGTGGGTATGTCCGGATAGCTGCAGGTCAAAACCAGCCTGGACTGCCTCATACACGCTCTGAGGTTGGTGCGCCAGAAGGATTTTTACATCCGCATCGGAGGTCTCGCCCATTGCTTGAGCGGGACTGGAATCATGACTGCTACGATAAGGAGCGGAGTAATCGGCTACACCGCCAATAAGAATCATACCGCTACCCTGTGATATGATACAATGATTATTCAACAGGAGGGTGAAGCCCAGATTCTCTAACTCCCGAATCCATTCGTCCACACCTCCCGCTTCTGCCATATATTCATGGTTGCCCGTAACAAAAAATTTTCCGAATCTTGCGGTAAGGCTTGCCAACGGAGCCACGTTATAGCTGAGTTGGGAGTAGGGAGCGTCAACAATATCGCCAGTGACGGCGATAATATCCGGAGTAAGACTGTTCACCCTTTCCACTATGTTTTGTACCCAGTTGTGGTGGATCGCTGAAAAAATATGCAAATCTGATATCTGTACAATGCTAAAACCCTCGAGGTCCGACTTGAGATTTTCAATCTTAATATCCTCCTCTTTTACTTGGGGCGAGCCTAAGCCTTCAGCAAGTCCGCTAAAAGTTAAAGAGCCCGAAGCGGCTATTATTCCGATGTTCATGGAACACTGTAAAAAACGGCGGCGTTCGCCATCAACCTTTTCTTCATTGGCTGTTACTGAATGTTTCACAACATTAGATAATTTTTTAAAAATAACGAACACAAATTTTTCTAATACTTTTTTAAATCCTATTCCGATAATGGCAAAAATAAAGAAGGTCAGCCCGCCCCACCCCATCCAGATGCTCCAATCGCCAAATGAGTAAAAACCAAGACCGTAAGCAAGAGCACTGGATAATAGAGCAGCAATTCCGAATAATGTGGTGAAAAGGAGAAAAAGGCCCATTTTATCTCCTAAAAATGAATTTTAATGGTTTGTTTTACAGAAATATGAGCTGCGTTTTGTCTTACAGCATATCATTTCGCAAATGAGGCGTAATGTAATGATTGTCCGACTTAGTGTTATTTAGGATCTGAGAATCAGACACGACTACAGATCAATTTGAACAGAGAAAACCAAGGATAGTTTTTAAAGCATTTGTAGTCAGGTTGGTTGAAATTAGTCAAGTATAAGCGGAAATTATAGGCTACTGATAAATTGAGACTATGGCACGAAAATGAGTCCTTCAAAAACGTGCCAGCAGCACAACTTACTGAAAATATTATATTTCAAAGGCATATCTCATGATTTTCACTATAATTCATGCCTGAGAGAAATAGCAGCGATCACAGGTTTTCATATCAATCCGTAAATACATAAAGCAAGGACAATCACCACCGCATTCGCATGATCACCGGTATTGCCCCCATTGCCCAGAAGCAGATAACCGCAACAGGGTTACCAGTCCCCGAATAGTCTCGCCCCACGTCACGCCTGAGAACAATAAAAAGATGATCATCCATCCTGTCAATCCATGTTTCATACTGTCCTCAATGTGTGTCTTCCATATACTCTGGTGCCTCCACTCGGGCATTATGCAATTCGTTCATCTCATTCATGCGCCGCTTTAGTTCTTTCAGTAAATCCAGTTCCCGGTTTTGTTGACTGGGCAGGTATGGTTCAATGAAACTAACTTCGGATAGAACCTTCATAATCCAGGAGATGTTCCTGCTGGCGTTTTCAATGGCCTCAGATGTTTGCTGCCCCTGTTTTTTTCGGTATTCGATTTTCTTCAGGATCTGATTGTTGTTGAATGCAATATGTTCACCCATAAGTGCCATGATCTTTTGAACCGTTTTCACAGATGCTTCATAATTTTTACGTTTCAAATCCAGTTCATGAGCACGATGGATGGCATTTTTCATCGTGATCCATAAAAAAATGATAATCGTGGAAAAGAATACTTCCAAAATCAGCATAGGTAGAAAGGGGAAGGAAAAAGCAGATTGCCAGAAATTTTCTTTCGGATCCAGGTGCACTGGTTTTTCCAGCAGCATTGAATCCAAGCCAATTAGTCCCAGATGGAATAACAATCCCAGCATGGAACCTACAACCAGCACCAGTGTGTATTGTCGAAAAATCCGAATGGTCATTTTCATGGTGTGTCCTTAGCGGCCTAAAAATCTATCGGCTTGAGCGTCAAAACCTAACGATAAATAGTGGGAATTAATTCTCGTTTATTAACGACATTTACGGATCACGAAAGATCCAGCTTCTTTTCTTGCCAAAGTCGCCACAATAGTAAAATCAAAATCTGGTTAAGAATTGTAATATAAGTCATAACTACTTTCAATAAGGCAGGAAAGTTTGTTGGGGTCTGGGCAGGAGAAAAATTGGTTGAGCTGAGGTTGACATAGCTTGCCAGTATGTCGATTTTTTAATTAATTCAAGTATGTTATAAGTATCCAAGGAAAATCAGGGTGTTCTCAAACTTTGTTGAATAGCAACTATCGGCAATTGAGGCTAAGTTGAGCTTTGTTGATGATATATAGATCCTTAGCCCATTCACGGTCAAAGCATTTCCACAGCATTACTCGGAACCACCTTATTCACCGAATAGATCTGTTTTATCCGGGTGTCTAAAGAAGCTCAAGATCAACTTAATTAAGACCGATAAATATATTGTTGGAAGTCTGATGATGGAAACATGATAAATATCAAAGTTGGAGAATACGGAGACAAGTCTATGGAGCCGGTTGAAAGAAGGAAACATGCACGAATTGAAACCAGCAATCATATTTTATATGAATCACTGGAAAATGGGGCTCAGGTAGTATCCCGCAGCATGGGAAAGGCCCTTAATGTCAGTCGGTCAGGAATTTTGCTTGAGACCCCTGATCCTATTGAAACAGATAATGTTACATTAGTTACAGTTGATTTAGAAAATAACCTGATCGAGATGATAGGTAGATTAATCTATTGCAGAGAAACAGACTCAGGCATGTATCAGAGTGGAGTCAGCTTTGTCGGCCCTGATGAAGAAACGGCTAAGTTTGCTGTGAAGCTAATAAAGTTGTACTACCATCAAAAGCATAACCTGATCATGCAGATTGCAGCATAATTCGATTTTAGAATCCTTTCTAAAATTTCAAAAAAAAATCTGTGTGTGCCATTATATGGATGTCCTGTTTGGAGTTAGATAAGATAATCCTATACAGCGTTTCTGGGTAAACCAGTAAATCTGCAACTGGAGAAGTCTGTGATATGTTCTAAAAATAGTCTCAGAATTGAAGCAGTTCCGTTTACGGATTTCTCTTTTAATGGGTGCCATTCTCGGTAATTCGCCAGCTATCGAAATGTGTGATGATAGAATTCGAGTATCACATGGTTTCCAGAATTGTCAATTGCTGGCATGTGTAGCAGAGAGCCAAAAAGGTGGCTCCGCTGCGCCAAGTTGGAGTTGTCTTGATGGCTCAGAGGCGTGCATACAACGTCCGCTGAAATCGCTTGCTGGGCAATGACTCGCGTTTTCTCAGCCGGGGCCGCTCGACCAAACAAGGGTCATGCCAAGAATCGGCTCACCGCGTCTTCGTTCCATTCTACACCTGTGCCGATGGCGTCGTCTATAATCGCCATACCTTTCTCAATTCGGAGCGGCTCGGCCAGGATGGGATTCCACCAGTCAGCATACTCCAGCCAATGCGCTGTCGGCGTGCAGCACAGGAGGCGCGCACTGATCTCCGGCCAAAGATGGTTGGACACACGCA
>Ga0209536_100016613_pt1 | contig 10457 bp, 9 predicted proteins | sample DeeMarSeWOR28_12_FD_187461 | JGI IMG/M metagenome (GOLD analysis project Ga0209536, IMG submission 187461) | Marine sediment microbial communities from White Oak River estuary, North Carolina - WOR-2-8_12 (SPAdes) (version 2) | ecosystem: Environmental > Aquatic > Marine > Intertidal zone >...
GGGCCATGCGTCATCCCGATATCGAGTTCATGTTCGCCCAGCATATATGGCTGGAGAATGAGTGTTTGCTGGCCGATATTATCCTGCCAGTGAATACCAAACTCGAAGAGGACGACATCGCTCTTGACATCTTCAGCGGGCAGTACAACCTGCTGTTTCCGGAACACAAGTGCATGGAGCCCCTCGGTGAGTCGTACAGTGACTACGAGATTGTGTGCAAACTTGCTGAGCGCCTGGGGTTGTTGCAGCAGTATACCGAAGGCAAGTCTATCCCCGAGTGGATCAAATACGGCTGGGAGACCTCCCGCTGTGCCGACCTCATTAGCTGGGAGAAGCTCAATGAGAAGGGATACTATGTAGTGCCTACGGCCGACAACTGGGAAGAGGTGCCCGCCGGCTTCTACGAATTCTACAAGGACCCGGAGAAGAATCCGCTTTCGACACCGACCGGCAAGCTCGAATTCGAGGCTACCGGCCTTGCCAAGCACTTCCCTGATGATCTGGAGCGGCCACCAGTGCCGAAGTGGATTGCCAAAGGCATTAGCCACGAGGAGACTATGGGCACCGAGCGCGCCAAGAAGTACCCGCTACTTGTGTGCTCCAACCACCCCCGATGGGGCGTGCATTCAGAACACAAGGATATGATCTGGCTACGTGAAATCGAGACCTGTAAGGTGAAGGGTACCGACGGCTACCAGTATCAGCCGGGCTGGCTGCACCCTTCAGAGGCAGCGAAGCGGGGCATCAAGAATGGGGACGTCATCTCAATCTACAACGACCGGGGAACGGTGCTGGCAGGCGCATACATCACAGAGCGCATCATGCCTGGCGTGGTGTATATCGACCACGGCGCGAAATGGGACCCGATTGCCCTCGGGGAGATCGATCGTGGTGGTGCCATCAACACTATCGTGCCCCGCAATACCACTTCCAAGAATGCAGTTGGCCATGCAGTCAGCGGCTTTCTGGCACAGGTCGAGAAGACCGACATGGAAGCGCTCAGACGAAAGTATCCGGAAGCCTTTGAACGTCCCTTTCACCCGCATGCAGGTCCCGACTTAGAGAGCTGGATTGAAGGAGGTAGATAATGGCCAAGGCACTGATCATCAACTACGACATTTGTAATGGTTGCTACAACTGCCAGGTAGCCTGTAAGGACGAGCACGTCGGCAACGACTGGACTCCCTATGCCAAGCCCCAGCCCGCGACCGGGCAGTTCTGGATGAAGATTACCGACATGGTCAGGGGGACTGTTCCCAAGGTCAGGCTTACCTATCTGCACGACATATGTCAGCACTGCGATGAAGCGCCCTGCATCCCTGTCTGCAAAGCACAGGCGATATACAAGAGGGATGATGGCATAGTCGTCATCGACCCCGAGAAATGCCGCGGCCACAGGAATTGCCTCGATGCTTGTCCCTATGGAGTGATCTATTTCAACTGGGATCTCAATATAGCTCAGAAATGCACCATGTGTGCTCACCTCCTGGATCAAGGATGGAAAGAACCCAGGTGCGTCGATGCATGTCCCACGGGAGCGCTCAAGTTCGGTGAGGAAGAGGATCTGAGGGATGAGATAGGCAGATCTCAGATACTACATCCTGAGTTCGAAGCCAAGCCCCGCGTATACTACATTGGCCTGCCCAAGAGCTTCGTAGCTGGAGCCGTCTATTCCCCGGAAGAGGACGAATGTATACAGGATGCGGTTGCCACGTTGAGTGACACCGACACCGGTGAGAAGTTCACAGCCAAGACTGACAACTTCGGAGACTTCTGGTTTGAGGATATGAAGGTTGGCCATACTTACTCACTCAGGATAGAGAAGGATGGATACTCCCCACAGGAGATACACGACATACACACAGAAAAGGACATCAACCTAGGGGATATAGAGCTTCACAGAAAGGCCGTGCCCGCGAAATCCTGACAGGAGGGCCCTTTCGTCAGATCTCAGGCCCATACCAAACAATAGATAGCGGTTGCTCCCACAACAAGGCAAACCGGTGTATCTTCGGGACTGCCCTCGCACCACACCCACAGTGAATAGAAATAGCGGTCTCACGACCGCTTGGTTAACTTCACGACTCCCAGATGCTTGTCAGTCTTCAGATCAACATTGACCGTCCTCGGTTTGTACCCCTTACATTCAAACTTGACCGAGTACTTTCCCGTGCCGAGGCCATCAAATTCGAAATCTCCGAAATTGTTTGTCGAAGTCCCGGTGGATTTGCCTGTAGACTGCTTAGTCAGGCTTACCGATACCCCCTCAGCACATTCATCTGACTTGGCATCTACAACAGAGCCGGCAATGAAAAGCTTGGGCACACCAATGTAGTACACTCTCGACTTGGCTCTGCTTCCAGGCTTAGGAGCCTCAGCCTTTTTGGAGGCCACGATTCTGGAGACTTCGCTCTTGGGGTCCGCTAGATCACCAAATACAAAAGCCCGGCTGGGGCATACCTGCACGCACTTGGGGATCTTCCCTTGCTCAAGCCTTTGTACGCAGAACGTACACTTCTGTGGCAGCTGCTTTTCCTCGTTCCAGAATATTGCATGATAGGGGCAGGCGTCTACTATCTGCCTTTGTCCCACGGCCTTCTTCGGGTCTATTATCACTATACCATCGGGCCTCTTATACACCGCGCGGTTTTTGGCGGCCTTAACACAGGGCGCGTTGTCGCACTGCATACAAAGCACAGGTATGTATGCGACTCTGATCCAAGGGCACACTCCACGCTCTTTCTTCACAAGGTCGATCCAGGCTTGGCCGTGCCTAGGTTGAGCCGCGGAATAGGGAGGATAGTCGTTGTCCCAGTACTCATCTTTGCAGGCTATGAAACAGTTGTAGCAGCCGTTGCACTTCGTTATGTCTATTACCATACCCCATTTAGCCATATCTATTCCCTCCTCTTTTCAATTCCAACCAGACAGGAATTCGGAGCCATTCCGCAGGCGTTCTTAGATAAGAAACGATGAGGTGTCAGCAGGTTGATACATCCACCTCTATCGGGCGACTCGCCAGGCTCTCCGATTGGGTCATAAACAGCACAGGACTCATACGAATGGACCATGCCGTAGGGGACACGCTCCGTAACCTGCGCCGCACATATGACAACTCCTCTGTCATTGTAGACGTTGACCAAATCACCATCTCTTATGCCCCTTTTCTTGGCATCTCTGGAGTTTATCCGAATCACCCAGTAGTACCGTCCATCTTCCTTTCTGACCCTGTGTTCCGGTATTTCGTTTATCCAGCTGTCTTTGCCATCATACATGGTGTGAAAACTATACCTCGGGTGAGGCGTGATAAGCTGCAGCGGATACTTGGAGTAAAGCTCTGTTGTGTGATGACCTTCCCAGGAAGGGATGTACTTGGCTACGGGCGGCCTTTCCCAGTCATCGGGGTCAAACCGTTTGAGGCTTTCTGATTCAAACTCTATCTTGCCAGTCTGGGTAGCCAGATTACCTTCCGCATCTGGTATGCCTGCTATCCCTCCACCCACAGGTCCCCAGTCCGGTGTATCTCTCTTCCGCCCCTCGGCAAACCACCTCAAACTTGGTGTGGATTTATAAGGCTTCGGTAGCGGGACAACGAAGTAGCCTTTCTTCTCGAATTTCTCCCACGAAATGTACTTCGGCAGGTCAGTTACTTGAAACAGCTTCTTCACCCAGTCTAGCTCTGTTAGGCCTCCTTCGGTGAATTTCTCGTAGAATCCAAGCCTCTCAGCCACCGCAGCGAATATGTCGTAATCTGCCTTAGATTCTCCCAGTGGTTCAATACATTTCTTCTGTAGCACTATTATCCTATGATTGACTCCATAGTGGCTATGAGGAATATAGCCCGAGCAGTTGGCCCACTCACCGATGTCCCATCGTTCGAAGTTAGTGCAGGCCGGAAGTATTAGGTCAGCAAGTTGCGCTTCACCTTCCATCCAGATTGACTGGTTAACCACGAACTCAAGCTTGGGACTCCGGTACATCCTGACCCACCTGTTTGTGTTGTTCATGGTGCCAATATAGGCCCCGCCGTAACGCCAGAACATCTTCACCTCAGAGAATCCATCCTCCGGGTATCTATACTTCTTCAACTGAGTTTCAGTCGAAGCGCCGCAGAAGCCCTTCCCTCGCCACTCCTGAGGCGGATTCAAAATGCATTCGGGAAGTAGGATCCTGGGTATATGCTGTCCGCCAGGATCATTCACCTCAGACCTTACCGGATGTTTTGTTATTCCTCGTGCGGCCAGTTGGAAGCCGGAAGCAGTGTTCAGTGGATCGCCTGATATGCCGCCTTCAGCGTATCCCGGGAAGAAGAAGTCAAAATTCTGCGGTGCACCGTAGTTTGTAGTCCATATGTTGCTACCTGGCTTGCCCATCCCCTGCATGGCTGCCAGCATAACCATATACCTTGCCCATTCTGTCCCGTAGGCCGTCCTGCAGGCTCCTCCCCCCAGTGCGCTCCCGGAGGCCAGCATGGTCTTGCGTCTGGCCCACTCTCTTGCCAGTGCCCTAATCTCTCGTGCCGGTACTCCTGTTTCCTTCTCAGCCCATTCACTCGTCTTGGGAAAGCCATCTTCTTCACCGAGTATATAACCTTTCCACTTCTCAAATCCGTGCCCATGCTCTTTGATATATGCCTTGTCGTATGTCCCTTCAGTAAGCCAGACATAGGCAATAGCGGCCGCCATCGCCGTGTCGGTTCCCGGTCTGGGAGCAAACCATTTGTCAGCGAAATTCACAGCCGTGGAGTTATAGTGCTGGTCCACAACAATCGCCTTCACCCCCAGCTGCTTCAGCCAGGAACGCCACTGATTCGACTCCTGCCCTGCATAGATTCCAGCGGTGCTCTCAGGGTCAGAAGACCAGTAGACCACCAGCTCGGTGTGTTTCAACGCATCTTCCAGGAGATCGTATTGCTCTGAAACACCTAGTCTCCAGGCAAACCCCCACATATGCATCGCCCCCCAGTGCCAGCCCTCCCAGCTATCTGGGTTGTGGTCGACATAGGTAGCATTCAGCATTCCCATGAACCTTAACAAGCTGCTGTGTCTGTAACCTACATTGCCCCAATTGTGATGTGAGGAAGGCGTGGTAAGAACTGCTCCAGGCCCATAGGTCCTGTGGACACGCTCTATTTCTCTGGTCAGAATATCCAAGGCTTCGTCCCAGCTGATTCGCTTGTAGCCTGACGTACCCCTGTTTTCAGCCTTCCTATCTCCCCGAGGATTGAAATCAACTCTCTTAAGGGGATGAAGCAGTCTGTCGGGGGAGTATATCCTCGACCTCTCAGCCAAGGCATATTGTGCAACGTTCGCCGTTCTCACAGGTGAGAATCTCCTCCCCCGCGCCCTTATCACCCAGGATTCAGCATCGTCAGCACCGAGCTCCAATGGTTCAATGCGTGTTATTCTCCCATTTTTCACGTACACAAAAAGCGGCCCACCGGTGGTACAATTGGTAAAAACCTGTTCTCCTTGCATGGAACGAGCCATATTCATCCACCTCCTTTTCTGGTCTGACTCAGTGCACCATTCTAATACGGTGAACTCCGTGCGGTCAACACTTTTCATGTTGACCAAGAAACCTCTGTTTGATACACTTGAGTGCAGAATCAGGAGAATTCACAGGACGTTGACCAAGGAATCTCTCCTTGATATACTTGTGGGCACACCTGCGCGAAAGATCACAGACGGGGAGGCAAACTATGAAGGTATCTGACAAACTAAGAACGCTCTCGAAATCAGGAAACACCTTGTATGTGCTGCTCGGGATTCTGGTCTTTGGCTCGGTCTGGGGACTTGTGGAGGCTACTCTGGGCGGAGCCTTACACCTTGTCCACTTCGCATACAAAGGGGCAATTACAGGGGGCGTCGGCATGGCAATCATGGCGGCATTTGTCGCGACCTACCGTCGGCCAAAGCTCGTACTCTGGCTTGGAGTGATTGCCGCTCTGTTCAAGCCACTCAGCGCTCTGATCTATGGTCAACCCGTCTTTGCCCCCTTCGTAGTCAACCCGGCCTCAGCAATCATACTGGAAGCACTGGGCTTCACCCTGGTGGTCAGCCTGGTGTTCAAGGGCTTTGAAGGCACCGTCAAGACTCGCATCGGCGCTGGTGTTGCAGCGGGATACCTGAGCATAATCCTCTACGCCGTGGCGGCATCGGCACTGGGCCTGGGCAAATGGGCGTCGTGGGGACTCGCTGAGAGGCTCACCTCGGTGGCTACCGATGGCACGGCTCTGGCCATTGTAGGTACGGTTCTGCTACTGCTGGGATACTTGGTAAGCACGAAGTTCCGACCCAGTTTCTGGCAGTTCGTGACCGTTAAACCCAGGGCCTTCTATGCAAGCACTATCGCCATCACAGCCCTGTGTTCGGTTGGCGCGGTTGCTTTTGCATAGGCGCTCTAATCTTTAGTGAGACTGCTCGTCGTAGGCCAACCAGGGTCCGGCAAGACCAGCTGGTGCAGGGAATACATCGACGAGCAGCGGAAGCGTGGGGCCACTGTCGGCGGAATCCTCTGTCCGGCGATTGAGCACCAAGGGCAACGAGTTGGCTCCAACGCACTTGATCTCCTTACCGGCCAAGCAGTTCTCTTCGCCCGGCTATCAGTCCATAGTCCCTTCAAAGCAGGAGAGAAGATCGGTGACTATATCATCAGCAGGGATGGGGTATTGTTCGCCTGTGGCGCGATCCAACGAGCGACAGAGAGTAGCTGCGGCCTGATAGTCATCGACGAGGTCGGCCCCCTGGAACTGAGTGGCAAAGGGCTCATGCCTGCCGTCGAATCAGCCCTGGCATCGGCAGCCAACTTGCTCATAGTGGTAAGGAGTTCGCTAAGGGAGGCACTTCAGAAGCGTTTTCCTGAATACGGATTCGTGGTCGTCGCCGATTTGACGCGGTCTCATTCAAAGGGCTCTAGGCTGGCAGCTTCTCGCGGGCATCAAGCCACCGCCTACGAATCGTCCAAACAGGGGCCGACAACCTGAAAAGACAGAGTGGGATCGAAAAGAATCCCTGTACGGTATGCTCCGTCCAGGCGCCCTAGTAACCGACCTTGTCCTTCCCCTTCAGTCCCAAGATCTGTCTTGCTTCGTCCGGCGTGGCTATCTCCCGGTCGAGCTCCCGGGCGATTCTGACTACCTTCTCTACCAGTTCGGCGTTGCTCTTAGCCAGCACTCCTTTGCTGACGTAGATATTGTCTTCCAGGCCCACGCGGACATGTCCACCCATCATTATGGCTAGGGTCGCCAAGTTGAACTCGGCGGGGTATCCGGCACCAATTACCGACCACTTGTAGTTGTCCGATCCGAATAATCGGTCAGCTGTCTGTTTCATGAACATGACATTCTCTAGGTCAGCACCAATCGCACCCAGAATTCCAGTGACGAATTGTAGCCAGATCGGGAATTTCAGCAGCTTCTTCCTGATGCAGTACTGTATGTTGTACAGGTGCCCTACATCATAGGCTTCGTGTTCGGGTTTGGTATTGCTCTCAGTCATGGTCTTGCAGAAGTGTTCAATGTCGCCGAAGGTATTACGGAAGATAAAGTCTATGGTTCCAGCGGCAAAATCCTTCTCCCACGGGTATTTATAGTCTGAGTCCTTGTAGCGATCAGCGATCGGGTGAATTGAGAAGTTGATCGAGCCCATGTTGAATGTGGCCAGCTCCGGCTTGAGAGCCGGGACAACCCTTATCCTTTCCGCTGCCGTCATTTCCATGGTGCCGCCGGTGGTTACACAGACAATAACGTTGCTCCTGGCCTTGATGAGAGTGGCAATATCCCGGTATACGGCCGGGTCAGTGGTCGGTTTGCCCGTCTGCGGGTCTCTACCATGGACATGCACTGAGGCCGCGCCGGCATTGGCACATCTTTCGGCGTCCTCAGCGATTTGCTGTGGTGTGAGCGGTAGATAGGGTGTTTGGGTCGGCAGCGTGATGTTGCCGGTCAGGGCCGCGGTTATGATTAGCTTCTCCATTCAGTATGTTCCTCCTTATACTATCCGATTGCCTTATTATCACTAGTATCTTAGGCTTGCTGCTTGCGGGAGTAGTCGATGAGATGCTTCATGAGCCTTGCTCTAGTGCCCTTCATCCTTTCCGGTGTCCAGCTGTCGTACAAGCCTTTTCCTGACTTGAATCCAAGCTCCCCTTTGGCTACCTTTTCCTTCAGGAGCGGTGAGGGATCGGGAGAAGCCTCCAAATCCTGCAACACCGTATTGTGGATGGCCAGGACCAGATCCAGGCCCACCATATCGGCATTCTCAATTGGTCCCAAAACTGGCACCCGGATACCAAAACTCTGCTTGATAGCGTCATCGACAGTAGCCGCGTCGGCAATGCCCTTCTCTACAATTGAGATAGCCTCCCGCCATAACGCATGCTGGAGACGGTTGGCGACGAATCCCGGCACGTCCTTCAGGCATTTGATGGGGTATTTGCCTGCCTTCTTCATGAATTGATAGGTCGTTTCCATTGTCTCATCAGAGGTATCCCTTCCCTTTACTACTTCGACCAGAGGGATAAGATACGGTGGAAACCAGAAGTGTGTTCCAATGATTCTGTCCCGGTTCTTCGCTTTCGAGGCTATCGCGGTTATGCTGATTACCGATGTATTTGTGGCCAGAATAGTATTCCCGGGGCACATCTCGTCCAATTTCCTGAACAGGTCCTGTTTCACCCCTAGGTCTTCAGCCACTGATTCGATAATGATCGAGGCCTTCGCCACTGCCTCATCCATGTTCCTCGTTGCTGCTATTCTACTTATGGTCTTCTTTATGTCATCCTCTACGCCAGCCTGCCCCTCCATTAGGACGCGGAGATTCGACCCAATACTCTCAATGGCTTTGTCTAGAGTCTGTTGAGTCCGCGAGTATAGAGATACCTGATAACCAGCTCTGGCAAAATGCAGTGCCAGTCCATGCCCTACCATGCCCGCCCCCAGCAAACCGACGTGATTAATCTCTTCGGTTTTCATAAGAATCGCTCCAATCCCCACCCAGGCAGGAATCGTGATAGCTGCCCGGAATACAGAACACTACTAGTAGTTGATAGCCACCAGCATACTGACCGGTTTGTTGGTCTTATTCAGTATCGATCTGCCTTCGTTGGGGCCGATGTAGACCGAGTCCCACGGACCCAGTGTTATCTCTTCTTTCTCGGTCTTAACGGTAATCTCTCCGTCCAGGACGAAGTAGTATTTCTCCGCTGGCGTAGCCCCGAATTCCGCTCCGCCTCCAGGCAGGAAATATGACATGCCTATCCAGAACTTCTCGGCTCCCGTTTCCTCTTTGCCACTCAACCTGAGAGTAGCCACTTTGAAATGACCGGGTGCCTCATATGGCTTCACTTTAGCTAAACTAACCTTCTTCATATGTCCTCCGTGTTTGTATTTTGACTATCGGGGTAAACAGACAGCCATATAATTCATCTTTCCGGGAGGCAACCGCCATAGGAATAGGTCCTATCGGGCACGCGATTCAGGTCGTCTTTGTCGATTTCGGCAACGCAGTGAGCCATGGAGCCATCGCCCATGTACCAGCGTAGAGGGAAGCAGTTGAACCTGAAGCGCTTGCCGGAAACCTTATCCAGGTCTCCGCCAAGGTTTTCGACCCCGACTATGCCATGACCCAGCATCAGCTTATGGCAGGGCTCCCAGGTGCCCCAATTGCCGAGGGCTTCTAGATCGCCAAACTTCTTCTCATAAGCTTTCTTACCGTGCACCTTGATGTAGGTGAACTTGTCAAATTCGGCGTAGGCTTCTTCACCGAACTGCTGAATATACTCTTCAGTGATAGGATAGCCGGAAGCGCCGAGCAGGTTCATGCGGGTCATGCCGTTGTTGCCCATAGCGGTGTGGAGCGGATGGTCCAGAGCCTGCATATCCATGGCAACACACTTCACCTTCTTCTCTACGAACCACCTGCCGGCTTCGACGCCGGTACCACACGAATAATGATAGTACTCCTTGGAGTCGTCAAACTTGCGATGCATGCCGGTATTCAGACAAACGACCATGCCTTTCAGTTCGCTCGGCTTGATGCCTACTTTTCGGCAGGCAGCCTCAAGATGTTTGGGCAGGATCAGTCCCCAGCGCTCGATCTCGATTGGAAGGCAAACGGCATCACCGGTATAGGCGTCAATCGGCATTTCGTGGGTGTAGCGAGCTCTCTTACCATCGAACTCGACTTCCATAACATGACGGGGGGCATCGCAATGCGTGCCGGTGTGCATCGTGCAGGTAATCTTCTGCGTCAGAACGCCGCCCTTGGCCATGGTGTGCGCATTATCGATTATCGGCTTGTCAAAATAAGGCCAGCGGGGGATTTCCGCGCTGAAGGGATGCGATAGAGAAACAAATACTTTTTTGCCCACTATATGTACCTCCTAAGGTCCTTTGTTTCCGAAAAAAATTATCTACCAGGTGGTCACGCCACCGTCGATGTACAGGACTTGCCCGG
>Ga0209536_100016614_pt1 | contig 10457 bp, 6 predicted proteins | sample DeeMarSeWOR28_12_FD_187461 | JGI IMG/M metagenome (GOLD analysis project Ga0209536, IMG submission 187461) | Marine sediment microbial communities from White Oak River estuary, North Carolina - WOR-2-8_12 (SPAdes) (version 2) | ecosystem: Environmental > Aquatic > Marine > Intertidal zone >...
GCGATGGTTCTGATAAACCATCAGGGGTGTAATCCCAACCATTGACGGCGACCCTTCGCGGGCATCCACCACGTGGACATCGACGCCCAATGCCTGGGCCAATTCACGAATTTGGGGAAGGCGGTCCTGATTGAACGATTTTGCCACCGGTGACACATCCGGCTGCACAAATACGATGAGTTGTTCAGTTTCGGAAGCCGCACCGGCATATCCCATACCGACAACTGTTTTAAAGCAGCCGATCTCAAAAACTATTCCGTGAGGATTGGCAAAGGTGTGATGGTGGGCACCCTGAACCGTTATGCGATCGTCCGGTCGGGTAATTACCTGGTGGCACTGGCGGCAAAGAATGTAGTTCTCTTCTTCAGGCTCTTTTTCTTCGGATTCGCCCGCAACGGGGACAGATGCCTGGTTACCGCCCTGTTTTTCAGCAGGTTGGCGAAGCTGATAACACCCGTGGCTGATATCAGTGGAATTCATTTGAAATAACCATATCAGTATAACGCCGGCAATCTCAGCTTTTGAATAGCGATTTTTTGATCACGGCCTTTTCATAGGCACCGATGATATCCCGACGGCTGATGACCCCCTCCAGCCGGAGAGGATCCTGCGAGGATACCACCGGCAGCGTTGAAAAATCACGGGTACTGATTTTTTCTAGAGCCGTGTAAAGATCGTCATCGGATAATACGGTCACCACATGGTCTGTAGCCAGATCCTTGGCAACCACGATGCCCCTCAAATCTTTATTGAAAATGGCCTCATGATAGTCATTGAAGGAAATAATCCCGGCTAGTCTATTTTCTGAATTGATCACCGGGAAACTGTTGTATTTGCTTTTTGAAATTTTGTCGGCCATATCTACCAGGGATAAGTCTTCCGGGATCGTTTCGACATTGGGATTCATCACCTCTTTAACCCGCATGGCCCGCAATACGCTGACCTCTTTTCCAGACTCGATATTAACGCCCTTGCGAATCAATTTCAAGGTGTAAATAGACTCTTTTGTTATCTGGCGTGCGGCAATGGTGCCGATAATGCACGACAGCATCAGGGGGAGGATAATTTTATAACTCCCGGTCATCTCAAACAGAATCAACATTGCAGACATGGGCCCATGGGTGGTTGCACTGACCACTGCACCCATTCCCACGATACTGTATGCACCCGGAGAAGCCGTAACATCAGGAAACAGGGTGTGAACCACCACCCCGAAAAATCCTCCCGCCATGGATCCCAGAAACAATGAGGGGGCAAAAACGCCCCCCGAACCACCGGAACCGATGGTTATGGAAGTTGCCAGAATTTTTCCAAGCAGCAGCAGCAACAACAACCACCATGCCAGTTTTTGCGCCAGAGCCAGATCCATGGCACCATACCCAACCCCCAGAACCTGAGGCAGCAGCAGCCCCATGGCGCCTAAAATAAATCCTCCTATAACGGGTTTCAGATATTCGGGAAATTTCAGCTGATCGAATAGGTCTTCGAACCGGTACAGGGTTGTCGTAAATACAACACCCACGGCCGCACAAAAAAGCCCCAGTAGCATATAAATAGGAAGCTCCCATGCACTCGCCAGTTCATAGGCGGGCACGATAAAGGCCGGGGTATCTCCCAAAAATGCACGGGATATTGCAGTAGCCACAACAGAGGAAATCACAATCGGGCTGAACGTGGCCAATCCGAATTCACCGAGGATAACCTCCAGGGCAAACATGGATCCCGCGATGGGAGCATTGAAGGTGGCGGCAATACCGGCAGCTGCCCCGCATCCGACCAGGGCTCGCATTCGATCGGCCGAAACCTTAAGCACCTGTCCGAGAGCTGACCCGATAGCCGACCCGATTTGAACAATCGGCCCCTCCCGGCCGACCGAACCCCCGGTCCCGATGGAGATCGCGGATGCCAGTGATTTGACCAAAACGATCCGTTTGCGGATCACCCCGCCTTTGAGGGCAACAGCGGCCATCACTTCCGGAACCCCATGGCCCTTGGCTTCTCTGGCTAAAAAATAGACCAGCGGCCCAACCACCAATCCTCCCAAGGCCGGAATCCACAATTTGTGATACCATGGCAAGTGTTGCACTACCTCTAGCAGCTCAGCCGGTGATCCGTATGAGAGGTTCTGAACGAAGCGAATTAAATAGCGAAACCCGACAGCGCCGAACCCGCCGGCCGATCCGACAATAACTGCCAAAACAGCCATGATCGTGTGCTCGTTGGCCTTAATCTGGCTGAAATACTTTACCTTACTGGATAAAATGGTAAACATGGTCAAAACCCCAATATTTTATGATCCCATGGGTGAACAGTCCTTACTATCTGAAAATATTTGCGAAATCTTATAGACCGGCGCACGAGGCTGTCAAGGTATAAATTGCCGAACTGCCTGTTCCCTGACATTTTTTTTTATTCGGCATGCCTTGACACCAGAGAAAAAATGCCTAAATTGAAGACGAATTAAACCGATTAATTAAATAATAGACTGAAATTATAATAAGTTTTTATTCTGGAGAAAAGAAATGCCGGTATATGAGTTCCAGTGTCCGGAGGGAGCGGTTACTGAAAAATTGGTTTCGATGGATACCAAAACAATTACCTGTCCTCATTGTCGGAAAAGAGCCAGAAAGATCATCTCGTCCTGTAGTTTTAAGCTGGTGGGCGGGGGCTGGTATGCAGATGGGTATTCATCCTCGAAATCAAACAAAGGCAAAGAATCAGACTGACCCTTACCTGCGATAGTTCGCTATATAATAATCCTCTATGATTCCCCTGGCTTTTAAAGCTTCAGCGTACTGCCGGGCGGATCTTTTGTCTGCAAAATGTGAAACTCTCACCTGATACCATTTTTTGTTACCGCTCATGGCTTCGTTCCAGTAGGCGTCCAGACCCTGCTTTTTTAACTGATCAACAAACCGATGGGCATGCACAGAATTCAGATAAGCTGCGACCTGAATGGTAAAAGGGTCGGTCACCACAGCCTCAGCGGGGTTGGCTTTACCGCCGGCCGCTATATCGGTTTTGACGAGGTAGTTTACCGTGTTGATCAATAAAATCGCAATGCCGGCCGTCAAAACGGCAAGCAACGCCCCGGCAGCTGCACGCTTGGCCTTTCGTGACGATTGGGTTAAATGGGCCAGGAATTTTATCCGTTTCTTTATTCGCTGAAAGGCGGATGCCGGTCCATATACGACGCTTTTCGACAGCCCGTGCATGATATCAACCACCCGGGTGCCGAGTGGCCGCCAGTACCCCATTTTAGGCGATGGCAAAGCCGGCTGCGGAGGTTTAAAGGCTGCATGCATTGCGCTCAGACGAAATTCATCCAGGCCTCGAAGGTAGCTATGGGCTTTAAGAAGCAGGGGGCTTTTCCGCTCGGCTTCCGGTGCCCAGCGGACACACGCAGCAACGCCTCCAAGAAGCTCTGATTCTTCAGCCCCCCCCTCCAGGGCCTGAAGATAAATCTTTAAAGCCCATTCATCCGCTCGCCTTTCTCTGATAAAAAGCCGGGCCAGATCATTGACAAAGGGCTGAGGTGCCTGATCGTCCGCGTAGCAGACCCGCCGGTAGGCCTGAAGCGCAGGAAAATCAGTGCGTTCAAGGAGCAGATAAAACCGGGCGAGGGCAAGCTGAACGGCCCGGTTTTTGGGCAGGGCACTGCCGATGCGAAAGGCCAGCTCCTGGTGCTCTTCTCTGAGCCCCCCGCGACTCTGAATTTGATTCAGCCAGTCCTCGGCGACTTCTTCATCATCGGGCCGAGCATAGAGATAAGCAACGATAAATGACTCGGAGTCATGGCTTTTTTCAGCACGGGCAAGGTAAAAGCGCGCCAGACGGGATGCAAGCAAGGTTGACTTTTCCCGTTTTCTAAACGGCGAAATCAGAAAACTGTCAAACATGGCCATTGCGCGCCGAAAAGCGTCTTCGGCTTCGGTGTACATGCCATCCCGCTCACGGACACCGGCGTCATAGACCAGGCGCCTGACAATGTTCATGCCCCACTGGTTCAAAGCCCAGCCGGTTCCTAAAAAAAACACAGTCAAGATAGCCGCCGCCGGCAGAGGCACCCACTCCAGGCCGATTCGCGACTGAATAGCCGGCAGGACCCATAGACAGGCCAAACCGCCTAAAAGGGCAGACAGCCACATGCGCGCGGCGAAATGTTTGAAAAAATGGGTCATGGTTTTTTTTAAGCGCTCCAGATATAAAGCCGGGGCTGCCCAAGAACATATGTACCCCGGTGCTCGCATACCCCTGGTCATCGTTGACCGCCCGCTCGGGGGCAATCCCCAGCAGGCTAAAATCCTGCCGGACTCTGCCCTTCTCTGATCGCCACGGCCATCGGATCGGGCGTCCAGTCCTTGGCCGGCAAGCCGGTTTTGGGATCGACCTTTTCCATTAGGATATCAGCGGGAATAACAAATTCGCGCGCAGGCTCTCCATCGGTGGCCAGAATCATGAAACGGGCCCAAATGGGGGCAGCTCCGCGGGCACCGGTGATGCCTCTGCCGAGCGTATCCCGCATGCCGGCTCCCCGATCAAAGCCGACCCAAACCGACACGCACAGCGTCGGTGTGAACCCGGTGAACCAGGCGTCATGATAATCATCGGAGGTGCCTGTTTTTCCGGCAGCCGGCAAATCAAAGCCCAGTCGCCTGATAATCGAGCCGGTGCCTTGGTCCAGCACCCCGCGCAGCATATCGACGATTTGATAAGCAAGGCCGGCGTCCAGGGATCGTTTTCCGCTGACAATTTGTTCTTCCAGAATTCGTCCCAGGGGGTCTTCCAACCTGCGTATCCAGAAAGGCTCATGCCGGATACCGCCAGTTGCAAAAGTCGCAAAAGCGGCCGCCATTTCCAGAGGGCTTACCCCGGAAGTGCCCAGAGCCACTGAATAAACGGAAGCAAGCGGACTTTTGATGCCGCAGCGCCTTGCGACATCAATGACGGCATCCGGGCCGCAGCGCTCCACCAGCTGGGCGGCCACGGAATTGACGCTGTTCATAATTGCCTGTTTCAGAATCATCGGACCGGCATATGTTCCTCCGAAATTACGGGGTTCCCAATCAGAGGCGCCTGCAACCGGAATCTTTATTTTGCGGTCCACCATCACTGTGGACGGAGTGACGCCTAGCTTTTCAAGCGCAGCATAATAAAGGAACGGTTTAAACCCCGAGCCGGGCAGGCGATTACTTTGAACCGCACGGTTGTATTCGGTTTCGGAGTAATCTCTGCCGCCGACCATTGCTTTAATGGCTCCGGAGTTGGCCTCGAGGGCAACCAAAGCGGCTTGAGGATGGTTGATGTCAGCGGCGTTATCTTCATCATGGCCGGATGTTATACCCATAGATTCATCGAGTTTTACCAATCCATTCTGTATGGATTCAACCGCCCAGGCCTGAAGCTGCGGATCCAGCGTGGTCATTACCTTCAAGCCCCCGTGGTAGACGATTTCGGGCCCGTAGCGTGTTTCCAGATCCCTTAAAACAACATCCAGAAAGTAGCTGCCGGTGCGGGTGCCGGCGGATTGCGGCTGAAAATCTAATCTCGCGTGCATGGCTGCTTCTGCCGCGTCCGGAGCTATATATCCCACGGCTGCCATTCGAGATAAAACAACCCGTTGTCGTTTTTTAGCCCGCTCGAAATGAAGATAGGGGTTGTAGCGCGTTGGTGATTTGGGCAGCCCGGCCAGCAGGGATGACTCAGCCAGGGTCAGCGCAGCTGCCGATTTTCCGAAAAACGATTGCGCTGCCTGTTCGATACCATGCGCTGCCACACCGAAGGTAATCTGGTTCAGGTAAGCCTCAAGAATTTCACCTTTGTCATATCGGGCTTCGATCTGCAAGGCTACCAATAGTTCGCGAAATTTACGCATATAGGTTCGTTGATAGGTGAAAAAAAGGTTTTTTGCCAGCTGCTGGGTGATGGTTGATGCGCCCTCAACTTTTCCCGGTTTAAAAAGTGTCACCCAGAGTGCTTTCAGGGTGCGAAGTTTATCCACGCCGTGATGACCCCAAAAGCGGTGGTCTTCGATGGCGAGCACGGCCTGGATAAAATGCGGCGAAACCCGACTCAGGGGAATGGCTTCCCGTCCGCCGATAACCATAACGCGCTCTCCGGTTGCAGCAAAAATCTCGGTGGGCGGCGTTTCAATGATTCGGCTCAGTGGCTCGGGCACCTGAGGCAGATCCCGCAGGGCCACAAAGAAGAATCCCATAGCCAGAAATACCCCCAAGCCGCCCAATGCCAGCATTAAATAGAAGATGGTCCTCGCCCGGCGGATGAATATGGTGTAAAAGTTCATTGAGATGTCCGGTCCCCCGCGGCATCCGGGGTTATCTCCACGCCCGATCTGTTTTCTTCCAGAAGAGAGCGCAGACGCCATACGGCCCACTCCTGGCCCTGGACCACAATCAGCCGATGTTGGGAAGCATTAACGATCTCAAATCCCAATTCAATAAATCCGGCCCCGGTTTCGTCTGAAATACCGACCCGCGTAATCTGGCCGGGTAATTCGAGCAGGCTTTCAGGATGCGGTACCATGGTGCGGCGCACCTCCTCGGGAAAAGTCTGCAGGGCGTCAAAAAAATGCTTCGCCGCATAAATGCGATTTTCAAAATTGGGGAGATCTTCCAGGACCCCATCGGAGGCCACCTCCTCGTGCCCAAGGCGCGGCAGCAGGTCTGGAAAAATATTCAGCTGTTTCAACACCCGGTTGTTGGCATCCAGCAAATAGACAGTTAATCCCTCACCGGCTTTTTTAAAATAGGTTCGGCGCCATAGACCGTCGCTGGCCAGACGAAGAAGTTCAAAAGGTGATAGGATCTCCCTTGCAATTTCTCGCGGCAAATTGAGATAGAGCTTGCGGAAATGATCGCTGGACAGCATCACGCCCTGGTTGGAAGCCACATTGGCGGCAATTTGCTTAAACGATGTGGCATTGCGGGCCTCCCGTTGTGATGCCTGCCGGTCGGTGACAATTTGCTCCAGTGTTTTGCGTGCATTGAGGCTCTGGCGCCCTTTCTCCCAAATTGCGCCGGATTCCGGGCGCTCGGCATTGGTTGTCACCAGATACGCCCCCAGAGCGCGTTCGATCCAGTCGAATCGAAGCTCCAGGATAGTGACCCCGCTGATAAGCAAAACAGCTAAAATCGGCCGAAGAGCCAGCAGTCTTCGGAACCACTCACTGAAATTTTGCGGGTTCATCCAGTCGGTCATAATGAGAATTGTCGGTTAACTGCCGAATTTTTCACAAAAGATTCTTTGTAAGTATAAAAAAGCATTCCATTGGTGTCAAGACGGTCACGGTGCCGAAAAAGCGAATTTGTCTTGAAGATTACTGGTTTTCGGGCTAAAGAAAAGCTAGAGAGCGCGTGGGTTCGAACCGGCACCGCCGCCCCTGAATTCCTGCTGGTTCAGCCAAAATCATCTCCAATTCGTGCAAATTTTAATCTAACACACAGCCCGAGGATCATGCTACAGCGCCCGCAACGGTCATATGCTTTTCTTTTTCCGCACAGCGGCTTTTGGATTCTGTCATATATGGCGATTTTGCTTTTGGGTTTTAGTTCGCCCGGTTGGGGCGGCGTCGTTGTTTTCGACCGCGTAACCCTGATGGAAGAAGCCGTTTATCTAAAAATCTTGACCAAAGGAAGATTTTTTGCCGAAGGCGGGATATTGGTTGATATTTATGTCGACGACAAGAAAATTAAGAGGATCTTAACGGGGGGCGATGGTTACGGTTATTTAAAATATAAGCCCGAACGCCGCGGCCTGATCCGCCTGCAAGCGCGCTCACATCAGGGCAGCGGCAATGGGCTGCTGTTGGTCCCGGACAAAAAAGATCAGATCATTTTCATTGAAACCGAAAGCGCCTTCAAAGATGCGCTATTTTCGGAAAAACTTCTGGGCGCCAGCCGCAAAGCGACCGAGTCCTTGAGCCGCAAATATACCCTCATATATATCAGTCGATATGTCGGGGTCGAGTGGACAAGAAATTGGCTGGCAAAAGAACACTTCCCACAGGCGGTAATCCTCAAATGGCAGGGACCGGAGATGTTCTCATCACTGAAGGCAAAGGGCCTTAGGCTTTATGCATTTATCGGTTCCGGGGCTCTGGCATCGGCGGCAGCTGAATATATAGAAAAACGTTATGTCTTTGAAGAAACGCCGGACGGCCAGAGCGTCAAATCCTGGGAGGAAATAACAGAGTCCCTGAAAAACGAAAATGCCGGAGCGCAAGCCGAGTTTTGATCCGAAATTCGGGTATCAATAGGTCCCCAGGTATTTTCGGATCCTGCCGCTACGATCGACAGCGAACACGTCGCCCTTATTGCCAATGGAAACCGAAGAAAGACCATTTCCACGAAAATTGGTGTCATGACCGTGGGCCTTGAGGTCATAGGTGGCGGTAAGCATCTCATCGGTGGACACATAAACCCGGTTGGCAGTCACTGCCGCAGAGGTATGGGTCTGCCCGAGAAGTGCCAACCTGCTGGTTGAGTTCTGGTCGGAAACAACCTTGCCGTTCTCGCCCCTTAACACTTGAATATGCGTTTTGGAAACCACGAAGATCAAATGCTTGGCGGTAATCGAAGGGGTGGCAAAAACCGGCTCACCGGCATCATATTGCCACATTTTCACGCCGGTTTGTGCATCAAAAGCGAACACCTTGCCGTCTTTGCGGCCAAATACCATCATCCCGCTGGAAAGCAATGCCACCGAAGAATGCTTCTGGTAATCGTGTTCCGCACGCCAGAGCACAGATAATTTTTCACCGTCCCAATCGTAAACCCCCTGACTGCATAAATTGTCGGCGATGGCAATCAATGTTTTCTGTTCGTGGACCATAATCGCGGGGGTAGGATCCGCAAACGTATCCGGCAAAACGCCTCCGCCTTGGCCGGATTGAACGGGGAATCCGGAAAGATACTCCCAGTCTGCTTTCAATGTCTTGACGATATCATCCGGATTTGACCGGTTGCCGGCCGGATCGTACCGACACTCACCCAAAGGCTTCCGGTCCATGAGTTCGGCCTCGGCAAGACCGTCTCGCAAAACAAAAAGCTCGGTCTGGATATCGTCTCCCATCCCGGCCGATGCATGCACGAAAATAAATATTTGTTCACCGTCTGTGAGAACTTTGGGCGAGCCCGAGGTAAAACCGTTATCCGGAAGCGGGAAAGACCAAATGATATTGCTAAATTGGTCCACCTTGTGAAGCGTGCTCCGAACCCGGCCGTCTTTTGGCTGGTGGCTGGAAATGATATAGATGTCTCCTTTTTCTGAAACAGCGGGGGAGCCCAGAATCCGGGCATCCGCGTCGACGGCAGTAAACGATCGACTCCATTTGCGGCTGCCGTCTTCTGATTTCAGGGCAATAAGCTGACCATCGACGGTGCCGACATAGATCACTTCCCTGCCCTCGAAATCTGTGCCGATAACCGGAGAGGAACTGGTTATCTTATAAGGGGCCGAAACCCATGCAGATGAGAGGGCGAAACCACTTTTCACCGGCTGAAAACCGCGACTCGGCAGATCCCGGTGAAATTGTCCCCAATTTCCGGCGCCGCTCGCGCAGCCGGCAGTGACCACAGCAACAGCTAAGAGCAAAGTTTTGTGCAAGGCATCCAGCATTTCTTCATCCTTATTTGACGATTTTGGTAGGACCTGCCCACTATATGTCAAACTCTGGCGATTAATCAAGTTTTGAATTATTAAAAAGGCGAGTTTATCGAACGGAATTTCGCTAAGTCCGTTTGCGTGTGACGGGGTGGGCTACCACCACCGGTAGCGGTAGTTTTCAGACTGGAGCACGTACATCACCTCTACCGAGAATAGCAGTGCCATCGAGGAATAAAAAATCCACATCAGGATGACAATGACGGAACTCAAGGAACCATATAGAAGATTTATTTCTGAGATATGCTGGATGTAGATACCGAAAAATTTTCGGGCCAGCACCCATAAAAGCCAAAAAATAAACCCCGAAAAAAGGCGATAGCGAAATTTGATTTTGACTGTCAGAAACAGGGTTGTTGTCACCAGATAAAAAATCACAATGACCGCAGCCGATACAAAATGAATGGGTTGAAAGCTGAGATAAATCTTGGTGGACTGGTACAGGTTTGAGAAATACACGGATTTGTTCACAATGCCATACAGGTGCGGAATAGAGGTAGATAGGATAATCCAGATAAAATTTAGCATAAAAAACAAAAGGACCGCAAAGATGCTCATCAATATGTAAACGGCCTGTCCCAACAGCAAATGACGGCAGGGAAGTTGAAAAATTCTGCGATAAGAGGATTCGAGGGTTTTAAATATGAGGCCGCTGATGAGCGGCAGCATCAACAAATTGATGGCCTTAAATGAGCCGTAGGCATCCGGATTGATCACATGTGTTTTTACCCAGTCTTTGGAAACAAATGGGATGATATGAGTCAATTCATCCGCCA
>Ga0209536_100016615_pt1 | contig 10457 bp, 7 predicted proteins | sample DeeMarSeWOR28_12_FD_187461 | JGI IMG/M metagenome (GOLD analysis project Ga0209536, IMG submission 187461) | Marine sediment microbial communities from White Oak River estuary, North Carolina - WOR-2-8_12 (SPAdes) (version 2) | ecosystem: Environmental > Aquatic > Marine > Intertidal zone >...
AACTCGATTGGGTCAGGCTGAGATGAAATAGCAGGAAAATGAGGGGCAGCCAGGCCGCCACGGCGATCATATTCAGATTGCCGAAATGAACTATGAACAGGTCGCTGAATTCAAAGGCGATGGCCCCGGCGAAGGCGGCGACAGGTGAAATAACGATGGAAGCGGGCCGGCTGCCGTCGACATTCCCAGGCTTGGTTCGGGCGGGCGGGTACAGCCAGCGCAAACAGAGATACATCGTCAACCCGGCCAGCCAGAAATGGAAGGTGGCCAGGTATTGCAGCCAGTTGTAGGTCAACTCCGGGACCAGGAAAAAAATGAGCAGATTGACCGGGTAGAATAGACCGGATTGGATATCGGCGGCAAAAGGAGTGCCGCTATAGAGATGGGGATTCCACAGCGGAATCGTTCCCTGGCGGAGTTGTTCAGCCGCAAAGCGGTAGTTCGGATAGAGAAAAGGAGCTAGATCGCCGCCGCCGGCCGGCATCCAGGCTTGATCGGTTAGCAATATTTGCCAGAAAAAGCCAACCGTGACCAGAGCCAACAGCGCGGCGGCGATGATAAGTTCGATCAGAAGCGGCCGGGGTCCCCTGCTACGCATCGAGTTTTGAGCCAATTTCTGAGGTAAGCACTAATCATCCACCAAAGGCCCGTCCAGCCTGGATACGAGCGATGAGTTTTGCTTCGATATCGTAAGCATCTCCGGCGATAGCTTCGACCTCACTGCCGGAGTCCTGGATTGCTTGCCGGTCGGCCGCGCTAATGCCTTCTCCAATGATGGTGACCCGCTGGGCCTGCTTGGCCTCTTCCACGCTAAAGCCAACCGTTACCGAAAAGGCCAACATATAATCCATCGCCAGAATCAAATTGGTTTGGCGGCCTCGGCTGCCCGGCGGGCCGAATAACAGGTAGTGGCTAATCGTTTTATCAGCAATTTCAGGTTGACTAACCGGAACTACCAGATTGATTTCCCGGCTATTGCTGCCGTCCAATGAGATATTGTCTTGCCTGATGTTGGATTCAAAGAGCTGCAACGAGTAAACGCCGGCGGCCAGGTCCGGAAACCGGTATTCGCCGGAAACGGGAATGCGGAAGCGGGAGATGATGTTGCCCTCTTTGATCAGTAGTAAGGTTTTGCCTGCCCCGTTTTCTACCCGACCCAAGATGACGCTATCATCGGGAATCGGGATAGCCAGGTTGATATTGACCACCTCCTGGCCCGGGTCGATCCTGATATTATCTTGACTGATCTCCGCGCCAACCACTTCCAGCCGGTACAGGCCGGCAGCCAGATCCCGGAACTCGAAGGTGAGACTGCTGTCCACCTGTTTCTCACCCACCAGCGAACCGTTCTTCAGCAGACGAACTTTGAAGCCCTGGCCCCGCTCGATCCGGCCTTGAATGACTCCATTGAGCTGGGTGGTTGCTTTGTGGGTGCGCTGGAAAACCACGTAAAAAGAGTGGTGTCCTAACGTATTTAACAAGGAGCCGTCAGGCAACGGTTCATCGGGGTGGGTAGTGTGGATATTTTCGACCCGGTCGCTTTTTTCGTTGGCGTCACGGCCAAGACCTTTGATCCAGACGGAAACGACCTGGCCGAAGTGCATGGCAATGTTGCCGGCCGTCTCGTACGCCGGCTTGTCCAACGGTAGGGGGTCGGCCCGTTCGTTGGATCGGCGGCCTTCCCAGGTCCAGCCAGCCCAGGCAATGGGATTTCTGATTCGCTGCCCTGACTCATCGAGCGCCTCCAGATAGACATTATGTTTGCTGAAGTTCTCGCGGGGTAGCAGATGGTGGACCCCGATTACTTTCCAGTAGGTTTCCCCTGCAGCCACATCGGCCTCTACGATTCGCAGCTCGTACTGTTGGGCCGCGTCGTTGATGGGCACCCGATTATCCCGGGCATTCAGCAAATAATCTGTATTATATTGATGGTGATTAAAAGCCATACTGAATACCTCACTTTTTACTACTACCTAGTTTCTATTCGATGACTGGGCCCACTGCCCGCCAATGATCTCGATCAGGCTGTTTCGTTGCTGGGCAGAGATATTTTTCTCTTTGTTGTTTTCTCGCAAATAGTTCTTGAACTCGTTGCTTCTCAATACCGGCACTGCCGGGTCTGTAGTGGCCAACTCAACGTTTTTATTGGAGAAGAGCACCAAGGGAGCAATCTCCGGAATCTCTTCATCAGCCAATTCAGACCGTAACAATTTATCAAGCTTTTTGACCCCTTTCTGGACATCAGATGCCGGGGAGCCTAATCCTTCGTCGGCAAAGAATCTGAACAACAGTTTCCAGTTGAATTTACGGCTGAAACGGTAACCATCAACCTTTACCGGCCCATCTTGCTGCTTGACCACGATCACATACAGACGACTGGGGGTCAAGAAGATATGTGAGGGGGAGGTAGTATAGTTGAAAAGCACGAACTCATTACTAAATTTTTTGGTCAAACTGGATAGAATCTGATCCGCCCGGGGCTCTTTGACCCACCGGTTGGTCAGGTGAGAACTGATCGTGGCAAAGACAAAACCGAGGGCCAACAAGATCAACGTTGGCCGAAAATATTCGGGCTGGTTGATACTCAGGAAGTTGGTGATTAGCCCTCCAACCAGGAAGAGCATTGTCAAGGGGGCAATCCGTTTGGCCCATTTGCTTCTACTTTCGATGATTTGGTTGTTCGTAATTGCTTTCATTCGTTGAATTTTCCTAACACGATGCAAGAATTCTGCCCACCTAAGCCAAAGGAATTGGAGAGGACGAGGTTGACCGGCTGGTGGCGGGGCTGGTTGGGAACGTAATCCAGGTCGCATGCTGGGTCTGGGTGATGGTAGTTGATGGTGGGATGGATAATACCGGTGTTGATGGTCTTTATGCAAGCCAGCGCCTCGATGGCGCCGGCCGCTCCCAGCGTGTGGCCGATCATACTCTTGGTGGCGCTAATCGGTATCTGATATGCCCGTTCACCAAACAGTGATTTGATGGCGTAGGTTTCGGCCCGGTCACCCAGCGGCGTGCTGGTGGCGTGGGCATTGATGTAATCGACCTCCGTCACGTCTATCCCGGCATCTTCCAGGGCCCAGGTCATCGCCCGAATGGCTCCTTTAGAATCGGGATCGGGGGCAGCCACGTGATAGGTATCGGAAGAGTGGCCGCTGCCCAAAAATTCGGCGTGGATGCGGGCGCCACGGGCCAGGGCATGGTCCAATCGTTCCAGGACAAAAATGGCGCAGCCTTCGCCAACCACAAAGCCGTCACGCGAGCCATCAAAGGGACGAGATGCTCCGGCCGGATCGTCGTTGCGGGTTGAAAGGGCTCGCATAATGACAAAGCCGGCTAGCGTCGTGTCGGTAATGGCGGCCTCGACCGCACCGGCAACCATTAGATCACATTGACCTCGTCTAATGACCTCAGCTGCCTCGGCAATGGCCATATTGCCGGCAGCGCAGGCCGTTGCCGTAGTGTTCGTATAGCCCTGGGCATTGAGCTTAACGCAAACGTGGAAGGTTGACAAATTTGGCAGTGAAGCCGGCAACGAAAAAGGATTGACTTTGTTCAGCCCCTTTTCCAGATGAACTTTTATCCCTTGTTCGGCTTTGTCAAACCCCCCCATCGCTGTGCCAAGCAGCACGCCACTCTTTTCGGCCAACTCGCCGCCAAAGGGATAGGCCAAACCGGCATCTTCGACAGCCTGCATTGCCGTGACGATGGCCAACTGTGAACAGCGAGCCATTCGCCTGCTTTCTTTTTTGGACATATAACGTTCGGGATCAAAATCTTTAACTTCGCCGGCAAAGCGAACGTCCAGGTGGCTGGCGTCGAAGAGAGTAATCCCACCGACGCCGGATTGACCTTTGGTCATATTAGTCCAGGTATCTTCGACCGTCTGTCCCAGGGCAGTGATGGCTCCCATCCCGGTGATGACGACCCGATCCTTAACAGCGCGCTTTTTTGTCATTGGTCATTTTTGATTTGTTGGCAAATTTCATTCCGGTACGGGCAGACGGCCATTATCGTTATACTGTTACCTCGCTCAATTCCTCGTTCTCCTCCCATTTTCTGAGACCGTTTTCAATGGCCTGGACGATTTCCTCGCTGGCTGCTTTTCTGGCGACCCGGATGGCGTTGCGGATCGCGTAACCATCGGAACGGCCATGCGCAATAACTACAATGCCATTGACGCCCAACAGGGGACCACCGCCGAATTCCCGATAATCCACTTTGGTGCGTAAGGCTTTGATTGCTCCGCGAGCCAGAAATGCTCCCAGAATGGCCAGCGGCCTCCGCTTGATTTCCCGGGCCAGGGCCTTTTGAATGATCGAGGCCGCGCCCTGGACACCTTTGATATATATGTTACCGGTAAAACCGTCGGTAACCACCACGTCGGCCAGTCCCAGGGGAACATCTTTGGCTTCAATATTGCCGACGAAGTTAAGCTTGCTCTGCTTGAATATCTTTGTGGCTTCTTGGACCAAAATATTGCCCTTGTATTCCTCTTCGCCCGTGGATAGTAGCCCCACCCGCGGGTTGGGGATTTTGAGGACAGAGTGAACATAATGATGCCCCATCAAGCCAAATTGGAGCAAGAATTCGGGCCGGACGTCAGTGTTGGCGCCAATATCAAGTAACAAACAGCAGCCGGCTTCCGAATCGGCGGGGAAGATCGTGCTCAGGGCCGGACGCTTGATACCTTTAATGCGCCCCAAGCCGAACAACGCTGCGGCCAGCGCGCCGCCTGAGTTGCCAGCGCTTACAAAAGCATCGCACTCGCCGGATTTTACCGAGCGCAACGCCACCACCATCGATGAATCTTTCTTGTGTTTGACTGCGGCGGAAGGGGAGTCGTCCATTTCAATGACTTCACTGGCGGCAGTCACCGACAGATCGAGGCCCTTTACATTATGTTTAGCCAATTCAGCTTCGATGACCTCAGGTTGGCCGACGAGTTGGACTTTCAGACCAAAATCTCGGGCAGCCCAGACCGCGCCGTGAACTGTTGCCTCCGGGGCGTTATCGCCTCCCATGGCATCCAGGGCAATTTTCATCTATTCTCCTTGGTGTAGGTTGTGGGTAGCAAACCGCACAAGAATATTGTCTTGAAGACGGTACATTATAACATAGACCATACTACCCGGCAATCAGGCCTGGACAGCACTAAACACTTGTACACTCGCCTTGATTCTTTTACTCTGTTATAATTCGGCTGTATTTATTCAGCAGCCATAGATACATAGAACGTATAAACATCATGTCGAGAATGGGAGTTGAACTCTGTAGATGTTTACCTACCACTTACCCACCAAAATTATGTTCGGACAGCCGGCTGCCTCGGCGCTCGTTCAGATGGTAGCTGAACTCAATGTGGACCGGCTGTTATTGGTGAGCGATCCCGGCCTGACGGAGCTTGGACTGGTGGCCCGCTTTGAAAGGATCCTCTCCCAGGCGGGCTTAACCGTGAGAACGTTTGGCGAGCTGTCAACCAATCCTACCACGGATAGCGTTCACCGCGCCTTGGCCGCCTTGAAAGCTGACCAGCTCCAAGCCGTCATTGCCCTGGGTGGCGGCAGCCCCATCGACGTAGCCAAAGCGGCGGCCATGTTGGCCACCAACGGCGGCACCTACGCCGAGTACCAGTGGGGCGGCAAAGCCATTACTAAACCTTCGTTACCGCTGATTGCCATTCCAACCACGGCCGGTACCGGCAGCGAAGTCAGCCGGGTGGCGGTTATTGTGGATAAAGAGAATCCCTTTAAAAAGGGCGTGCTTAGCCCTCACATGTTTGCCCGGGCAGCCATCCTTGACCCGGCGCTAACCGTTGAATTGCCGCCCCACCTGACGGCGGCCACGGGCATCGATGCTTTTACCCACGCCCTGGAGGCTTATGTTGGTCGGCGGGCCAATCCATATACCGATATGCTGGCAATTGAAGCGCTGCGGACCATCTGGCAGACGTTACCTCGGGCAGTTGCTCGTGGCAACGATTTAGCCGCCCGCTCGAAGATGCTGCTGGCCAGCCTCTGGGCCGGCACCGCTATGGATCACGCCGGCCTGGGCCTGATTCACGCCCTCTCCGGGCCTCTGACCGGCAAGCTCCATTTGCACCACGGGTTGGCCAATGGCCTGATCTTACCCGCCGTCTTGCATTTTAATTTGCCAGCCATCGAACCTGAGCGGCTCGATACCCTTAAAGCATTGTTTGGCCTGACGCCTTCGGCGGCTGATAGTTCCCTGGTTGAGGCCGTCTCTACTTTTGTGGGTCAGATGGGCTTGCCCATCCGTTTAGGTGAAATGGGTCTGACCCTGAATGAGAATGAGCAGGAGGTTCTGGCCGAAGACACGACCCGGATGGTGTTGATCAACAACAACCCCCGGACGGCATCGGCCGCCGAGTGTTATGATCTGCTGGTCAGGATAGCCTAAATGATCATTGATTCCCACATTCACATGTATCCGCCCGCCGTCTATGCCAATCCGGTAGCCTGGGCCCGGCAAACGGATGAACCCTATTGGGGGACGCTAATGGGCGACAACCCCAGCGGCGCCACCATTCAGGGTTGGGTCACGGTCGAGCAGCTTTTGGCCGATATGGATGCAGCCGGTGTTGACAAGGTGGTCATGCAGGGTATCTATTTTCGACATCACCAAACTTGTGTGGCCCAGAACAACTGGTATATTGATTGGTGCAGCCAATATCCGGATCGGCTGGTCGGCTTTGCTACGGTGCAGCCGCTGGCCGGTCGGGAAGCCCTGGATGAGGTCAAGCGAGCTATTGACCGGGGCTTGGTTGGCGTCGGCGAAATATTACCCGCAGCTCAGGGCCATTCGATCCGGCACGATGCCTTTTTGGCTGTGGTTGAATTAGCCATCGATCTGGACGTACCGCTCTGCTTGCACGGGGCCGAGCCGGTCGGCCACGATTATCCGGGTCGGGCTAAAACTCCCTTGCAGGATTACGTTTGGCTGGCCGAGCAATACCCGGAGCTAACGTTGATCCTGGCCCACCTGGGAGGGCTGCTACCTTTTTACGAACTGAACCGCGCTGTGCAGAACTCGATGCGTAACGTTTATTACGATACGGCGGCCGTGCCCCTGCTATACCGGCCCGACGTTTACCGGGCAGTCGTGCAAGTCGTTGGCGCGGAGAAGCTGCTCTACGGGTCCGATTATCCGCTGCTCATCTATCCTCGCCGCACCCGTGTCCCGGGGTTTGGCGGCCTGTTAGAGGAGATCAGAAGCTCAGGCCTGGCGACGGAGCAACTGAGTCTGATTTTGGGTGGAAATGTCAAACAACTTTTGAGGTTATGAATGATGAATGATGCTGACCAGTCCACGCACATTCTGGTTGTCGACGATACGTTTTACAATCTGGAGATTCTCTCTGACTTTTTGGAGCAAACCGGTTTTCTAGTGACGATTGCCGAGAGCGGGGTAATGGCTCTGGCGCAGGTCCAACGGCTCATCCCGGATCTTATCCTTTTGGATATAGTTATGCCCGATCTTGATGGTTTTGAAGTCTGCCGCCGCCTAAAGGCCAGCCACACCACCCAGGATATCCCGGTGATTTTTATGACCGCGCTTGACAATACGGAAAACATCGTTAAAGGGTTTGATCTCGGCGCGGTCGACTATATTGTCAAACCTTTGCAGCTCAAGGAAGTGTTGGCTCGTCTTGAAACCCATTTAGCCATACAGCATCTCCGGAAAAATCTGGAATTGCAGAATGAACGTTTGCGCGAACAAAACCTGCGACAGCAACGGGTGCAGGAATTATTGAAAGAGAGTCGTGAGCGATACCGATTGCTGGCCGACAATTCAACCGATATTATTTCTACTCAGACCCCGGACGGCATTTATCGTTATGTATCCCCTGCCTGCGAGTCTCTGTTGGGGTATAAGATCGAGGAAATGATTGGCCACGCGGCCACTAAGTTCATTCATCCCCAGGATTTGGAAATATTTGAGGAAACACGTGCAAGATTGTCAGACCATCAGTCCGTGTCTCCGGCTGTTTACCGGGCTTGTTGCCAGGATGGTACCTACATCTGGCTGGAGACAACCAATCGTTTGATTTCCGATCCTGGTACGGGACGGGCGATAGAGATTGTATCAGTTTCACGCAATGTCACTGAGCGGGTGCAGGCTGAAGAGGCCCTACGCCGAAGTGAGGAACGTTACGCCCTGGTAGCTCTCAGCGCCAGTGACGGTCTCTGGGATTGGAATCTCGAAACGAACCGGATCTACTATTCCTCTCGCTGGATGGCGATGTTGGGTTACGGGGATGATATGATTGGGGATAGTCCAACCGAGTGGTTTAGCCGGGTCCACCCCGAAGATTGGGAATATTTTCAGATGGACCTGATCGCTTGTCTTGAAGGTCGCTCCAGTACCTTTAGAAATGAGCATCGCATTTTGCATCGGGACGGCACTTACCGTTGGGTGGTTAGCCAGGGCCGGGCGGCCCGCGACAAGAGCAAACGAGCTTATCGAATGGCCGGCTCCCAGACCGATATTACCCAACGTAAACTGACCGAAGCCCAGTTAATGTACCGGGCCTTTCACGACACCCTGACCGGCCTGCCCAATCGTACCCTTTTTCGGGAACGTTTGGAACGGGCGATCGAGCAGATGGCGGAGGATCGTTTTTTCCAATTCGCCGTGTTATTTCTTGATTTGGACCGTTTCAAGATCATCAATGACAGCCTGGGCCACACGGTTGGGGACAAACTATTGGTGGCAATAGCGCGGCGGCTAAAGACTCACCTGCGGGCTCAAGATATGATCGCGCGTTTGGGAGGAGATGAGTTTGCAATTTTGCTCAATGGCATTCAAGATGTTGATGAGGCCATCGGCATTGCCGATCGTATTCAGGCCGAAATGTCTAAGCCATTCAGTCTGGCGGAGCATCGACTCTTGACAACGACGAGTATCGGCATTGCCCTGGGGAGTATCAACTATGAATGGCCGGAGGATATCTTGCGTGATGCCGATATGGCTATGTATCAGGCTAAGGCCAGGGGACGGGCCCGCCACGAAATATTCAAGATCGATCTGCGGACCCAACTTGAGGAGAGATGGCAAATGGAGTCAGATTTGCGCTATGCCATTGAGCGGGCGCAGTTTCAACTTTATTACCAGCCAATCCTGTCGGTGGCCAATGACCGAATTGTGGCGGTCGAGGCGCTCCTACGATGGGAGCATCCGCAACACGGGCTTATCGACCCGGAAGTGTTCATTCCGCTGGCTGAGGAAATTGGAATGATCTCTTCAGTTGGGGCGTGGGTGCTCCAGACAGCCTGCACCCAGATGGTAGAATGGCACGCAGCCGGGAATGAGTCCCTGCGGTTGTCGGTCAATGTATCCCCATTCCAACTCCAGCAACCTCCCGCCGCGGATCCTTCTTCAGCCAGGCCTATTACTGCTCTACTGCCGGAATTGGTCAGGACAGTTTTGGCTGAAACAAGCTTGCCGCCTCAATCCCTTGAGCTGGAGATCACGGAAAGTATGGCGATGCTTAATCAAGAATTTAGCCTGGCTATTTTGCAGGCGTTAAGTGAGATGGGCGTGCAGATTGCCGTTGACGATTTCGGGTTGGGCTCTGCCCTGGATTTTTTGAGATGTTTTCCAATCGATACCCTGAAGATCGATCAATATTTTGTAAAAGAGATGACCGGTGCCTCTAATGACCAGGCTTTTATCACCGCTATTATTGCCATGGCTCACAGTCTAGGGTTAAAGGTTGTGGCCGAAGGGGTTGAAACGGAGGCGCAACTGGAGCTGTTACAAAACCAGGACTGTGATGAATGGCAAGGGTTCCTCTTCAGCCCACCTCTGTCGTCGGTGGACCTTACAACGTTGTTGCAGAGCGGCTAAACTTACTCGACTGCAGCCAACTTATACGCGTAGCTGGCCGACTGGCTGGTAACGGGAGCCAAGCCACTAACAATAAGCACAGCCTCATCGATGGTATCTCCCAGGCCCGTAATCGTTAGCCTGCCCTGGTTGGTTTCGTCCAGGGCCATCGAGCGGACGTTGATCTGCTGGCCAATTTCCAACACCTGTACGATGAATTGCTGAGGCAGGATGTTGTCAATGCGGACAAAACCTTCCGCCGTCCAGTCGTTTTGGCCACTCTCGACGTCATCGAAGAAACCAATCTCCGGAATGCTGATATCATCAATCGTCCAGCCAGGACGATTCACGGCATCGTCGGTTACATACTCAAACCGAATCAACACTTCCTGTCCGGCGTAGTCGGAGATGTCAATGCTTTCCTCTAGCCAGGTTAGGTCGTTCTTCCCGGACGTACCGGTGTAACCTGGGCCGTAAGCGTTGCCGCTGGGATTATCGGTGGCGCTGTGAGGGGTTTGCAGGATAGTCCAACTCTTGCCGCCATCGGTAGAAATCTCCACGTAGCCGTAATCCCAATCAGACTCGATATCATACCAGGTCCAGTAGTT